>WNGG01025773.1_pt1 | contig 10148 bp, 9 predicted proteins | sample 5400661 | NCBI WGS metagenome assembly WNGG01 (sample SAMN13153372, study PRJNA577476) | soil metagenome | isolation source: 100 cm soil or saprolite under Garry oak tree replicate 1 | place: USA:California | collected 2016-06-15
GGCCAGGAGAACGTCGGCCTCGGAAATGACGTCGCGGGTCGGGCGGAAAGTGAGCGTCGCACCCAGGCAGAGCGGGTGCGAGGAGGATACGGCGCCCTTGGCATTGATCGTGAGACCGATCGGCGCGCCGATTCGTTCCGCGAGCCGGGCTGCCGCAGCACCAGCCTCCGCGGCGCCCCCGCCAAGCAGCACCGCTGGCTTGGCTGCCGCCCACAGCGCGGCCGCCGCTGCGCGGACCGATTCCGGCGATGGGACGGGCGGGCGGCACGTGCTATCGATGCGATCAGCAGCCGGAGTGCCGGCCGACAACACGTCGACGGGAACCTCGATGTGCACCGGCCGCGGCCGCCTGCAGGTAAAGACCTCCCAGGCGCGCGCGAACACCGACGGAAGCTCGCCCGGGTCGGCGACGGTGTGGCTGAACGCCGTCACCTGCGCCATGAGGGCGCGCTGGTCCGGCAGGTCGTGCAGGGCGCCGCGGTCGCGGCCTCTGTCGGCCGTGCTCACCGCGCCGGACAGCACCAACAGCGGACGTGAATCGTGATAGGCCTGCGCGACCGGTGTAAGCACATTGGTGACCCCGGGACCAGAAATGACGACGCAGACACCGGGTTCGCCGCGCACCCTCCCGTATCCATCCGCCATGAAGCCGGCGCCCTGCTCGTGCCGGGCGAGCACGTGGCGGATCCTCGAGCGTGACAGGCCGCGGTAGACCTCAAGCGTGTGCACGCCCGGGATTCCGAAGACCGTGTCCACGCTGTACTGCTCCAGCAGCCCGACGATCGCTTCCCCGCACGTTCCGCCGGCCGCACGAGCCGGGAGCCGCTGTCCAGCTGTCGCGTTATTTCCAACCATTGTTGGCAGGGTAACCATCGCCCCGGCCGCCAGCAAGACCTTGCACGCCCGTGGCCGTATGTGCTATTACCAGCACATGTTGCTAATCGGGCAACTCTTCTCTCTTGCGCCAGCAGGAAGTGGTGGAGACCGCCTCACATGAAGGCGGCTAACGTTTCCGATCAGGTCACGGCAGCCCCAGGTACGACGACCTTGCGCCTGGTCGCAGGGCTGGAGACACCGACGAGCGGCCGCGTGTTCGTGGGCGAGACCGACGTGACGCGTATCCCGGCGTACCGCCGGCCGGTGAACACGGTGTTTCAGGATTACGCCCTCTTTCCGCACCTCAACGTATTCGAGAACGTCGCCTTCGGGCTGCGCGAGCGCCGCGTCTCCCGGCCCGAGGCGGAACGCCGCGTCCGGGACATGCTCGAACTCGTCGGGCTCGCGGGGCGCGGGCACATGCGGTGCGGGCAGCTCTCCGGCGGCCAGCAGCAGCGGGTCGCGCTAGCGCGCTCGCTCGTCCTCAAGCCGCAGGTGCTGTTGCTGGATGAGCCGCTCGGCGCGCTCGACCTCAAGCTGCGCAAGCAGATGCAGATGGCGCTGAAGCAAATCCATCAGGAAGTGGGGATCACTTTCGTCTACGTCACGCACGATCAGGAAGAGGCCTTCTCGATGTCGGACCGGGTCGCGATCATGAGCGCCGGACGGATCCAGCAGGTGGGGATACCCGAAGACATCTACCACCACCCGAGCAGCCTGTTCGTGGCGGACTTTGTCGGCGCGTCGAACCGGCTCGCCGCCACCGTGAGGTCCTCCCGCGGGGAAGGGCGGTATCTGGCGGATGTGGGTCCGCTCGGCACCTTGGAGCTCAGCGGAACACCGGGCATGACGCAGGATTCGGCCGCAGTGGCCGTGGTGCGGCCCGAAGCGATTGGTTCTGCCACAAGCTCTTGTGACCTAACCGTCACGGTCACGGTGGCAGACGTCTCGTTCTTTGGCGCGCAGACGCAGTACACCATGGAATCGGAAAGCCTCGGCACCTTGCTCATGCTGTCGAACCCCGCGACCGGTTTCGACGGAACCCCCGGAGCCAGTCGCGAGGTCGGGTGGCGCAGCGCGGACATGTGGCTGGTAGCGGCGGATCGGCCCTGACGGTGACGTTCTCCGTGGCCGGACGCTGCTCGCGGACCGGGCAACTGGGCGCCGCGACGGCCACTTCCGACATCGCTGTCGGCAGCCGGGTGCCGCACGCACGGGCCAACGTCGGGGCCGTACTCACCCAGCACCGCACCGACCCTCTCCTGGGACCGCGCGGCCTCGACTTGCTGCAGTCGGGCTGCGAGGCGGACAGCGCCGTCCGCGCCCTCGTCGCCTCGACAGGCCACCATGCCTGGCGCCAGCTCGCTGCCGTCGACTCGCGCGGCCGAACCGCCGCCTTCTCGGGCTCGCGGGTCCAGCCGCACAGCGCCGAAGAGTTCGGCGACGGATGCGTGGCCCTCGGGAACATGCTGGCCAATGACCACGTCGGCCCGGCCATGAGGAAAGCGTTCGAGGGCAGCGAAGATGAACCGCTGGCCGAACGCCTGGTTCGGGCCCTGGAGGCGGGCGAGGCCGCTGGCGGCGAGCGGCTGCCCGTGCGCTCGGCGGCGCTGCTCGTCGCCGGCGATCGGCTGTTCCCCCTCGTCGACCTCCGCGTCGACCTCTCGGACCAGGCGCTCTCCGACCTGCGGAGAACCTGGGACGCCTACCGCCCCCTCGTCGGCGAGTTCCTCATCCGGGCGCTCGATCCTGACCATGCCGGGACCGGCTCGTGATGCCGGTGCGCCTCGGCGACGAGGATCTCCCGATGAAGGTTCAGCGCCTGAAGAACGTCTGGATCCCCCTCTCCGACGGCACGCGCCTCTCGGCTACGGTCTGGCTCCCCGAGGACGCGGGGCTCTCCCCCGTCCCGGCCATCCTCGAGTACCTGCCGTACCGGAAGAGCGACGCCACGGCGATCGACGACTCCGTGCGCCACCCGTACTTCGCGGGACACGGCTACGCCTCGGTTCGCGTGGACATCCGCGGCACCGGCGATTCCGACGGCCTCTTGCTCGACGAATACCACCCCCAAGAGCAAGAGGACGCGCTGGAGGTGCTGCGCTGGCTGGCCGGCCAGCCGTGGTGCTCCGGCTCGGTCGGCATGATGGGCATCTCCTGGGGAGGATTCAACAGCCTGCAGGTCGCCGCGCGGCGTCCGCCGGAGCTGAAGGCGATCATCAGCGCGTGTTCCACCGACGACCGCTACGCCGACGATGTCCACTACATCGGCGGAACGGTCCTCAGCTACTACATGCTGCTGTGGGCAACTGTGATGCTCGCGTACAGCGCTCGCCCGCCCGACCCGATCGTCGTCGGTGACCGCTGGCCAGAGATGTGGCGTCAGCGCCTTGAGCACGAGCCGTTCCTCGCCGAGACGTGGCTCTCGCATCAGCGCCGCGATGACTACTGGAAGCCGGGCTCGGTGTGCGAGGACTACTCCGCGATCACCTGTCCGGTTTATCTCGTGGGCGGATGGTCCGACGGCTACACGAGCGCGATCTTCCGCCTCCTCGAAGGGCTCTCCAGCCCGCGCAAAGCGCTCATCGGGCCCTGGGAACACCTCTGGCCGGAGGAAGGCGTTCCCGGCCCCACGATCGGTTTCTTGCAAGAGGCACTGAGGTGGTGGGACACGTGGCTCAAGGGAATAGACACCGGGATCATGGACGAGCCCACCCTGCGGTGCTGGATGCAAGACGCGGTACCGCCTAAGCCCAGCTATGACGAGCGGCCGGGCCGGTGGGTCGCCGAGCCGTCGTGGCCATCAGCATCCATCTCGACCGACCTACTCCAGCTCGCCCCGGGTTCCCTGCAGCCCGACCGGCCCGCGCCGGCGGTGATCGTCCATTCCAGCCCCCAGACCGTCGGGGCCGGCGCTGGCTCATGGCTCCCCTACGGCAATCCCGCCCATCTGCCCGTCGATCAGCGCTACGACGACGCGGGCTCGCTGTGCTTCGACAGCACTCCGTTCGACGGCCCGATCGAACTGCTGGGAATGCCGGAAGCGCAGCTTGTCGTCGCGACCTCACGTCCGCGTGCGTTCCTCGCCGTGCGTTTGTGTGACCTGGCCCCGGACGGCACATCAGCTCTCATCACCCGGGGCATTCTCAACCTGTGTCACCGCGACAGCCACGAACACCCCACACCCCTCGAGCCGGATCGGCCGTACCCGGTCCGGGTTCCGCTGAAGGCCATCGCCTACTCGCTGCCGGCCGGGCACCGCCTTCGCCTCGCCATCTCCACCTCCTACTGGCCGTGGATCTGGCCGTCGCCGGAGCCGGTCACCATCGGAGTGCACGTCGGAGAGTCGAGCACCCTCCGCCTGCCGGTGCGTCCCGCCCGGGACTCGAATACCTGGACGACGACCTGATCCGTTACGCGATTACCGAAGACGACCCCCTGTCGGCAACGGTCCGGTGTAATCGCGCGATTGACATCGGGAGAGGCACGTGGCGGACCCGAGTCGAGGTTGCCACGAGCATGTCAGCCACGGAAGACAGCTTCCTGATCACCGGGCATCTCAGCGCGCTGGAGGGCGATGAAGGCTTCTTCACGAAGAGCTATTCATTCTCGATCCCCCGCGACCTCGGCTGACGAGGTTCTGACAAGCACGCGTCAGCATGCGACTGAATTCGCGGCAGCCCGGGCCGAGATGCTGGCGCTGCTCGGACGGCTCGTCGCTATCGAGAGCCCGTCGTCGTCGCCAGAAGGCGTGGATGGCGTCGCGGCCGAACTGGCCGGCCCGCTCAGCGACGCAGGTTTCGAGATCATCCGCGAGCCGCTTCCAGCGCACGGCGACAAGGTGACCGCCGTGCAGCGATTTGGCGATGGCCCGAACGTACTTATCCTCGGCCACACCGACACGGTCTGGCCCCTGGGCACCCTCGCCCACTGGCCGTACCGCTGCTCCGAGACCACGGCTAGCGGACCCGGCGCCGGGGACATGAAGAGCAGCCTCGTCATGGCCGCCCATGCGCTCCGCATTCTCAGCAACCGGAAACCGCACGGGCTCGGTGAGGTGCGGTTGTTGCTCGTCCCGGACGAGGAGCTGGGCAGTCCCTCTAGCCGCGAGTGGATCGAACGCTCAGCGCGATTCGCGGACGTCTGTCTCGGTCTTGAGCCAGCGCGGCCCGGCGGGGGAGTCGTCGTCGCGCGGGGCGCCGTCGGAGCTCTGGTGATCTCGGCGCGCGGGGTATCCGCTCACACGACCGCGCCGGAGGCCGGCGAGAGCGCGCTGACAGCCCTAGCCCCTCTTGTCGCCTCGCTTGAAAGCCTCAGCCACCGCGAGCAGGGAACGATCGTGTCAGTCGGCATCCTGCGCGGAGGGGTCGCCCGGCAGGTTGTTCCAGCCCACGCCGAGATGCACGTCGATCTTCGCGCGCCTACGTCGAGCGCCGCGGACAAGCTGCTCACGCAAGTGCTCAAGGTGATTGAGGATGCGCCAGGATCGGCGGATATCACCGTGCGAGGTCGGATCACGCGCCCCTCGTTCATCCTGAGCGCGGCATCCGGCGCCCTGTACCAGTTCGCCGCAGCGGCGAGCGCCGCGGTCGGGCTCGGCTCCTACCAGGTGCATGAGCGAGGAGGCGGCGACAGCAGCTTCGCCGGAGCCCAGGGCATTCCCACCCTCGACGGCCTGGGGCCGCTCGTCCACCATCCGTGCAGCCGGGAGGAATGGGTCGACGTTTCCAGCATCGCGAGTCGCGGCGCCGTGTTCGTTTCCCTGCTCGAATACATCGCCGCGGAGGGGCCTGTCCCGGCGACGCTGCGGACGGACCCGCTCACGTGAGGTGGCGAGGGGGCTCCGCTGAAGCTTGAGCTGCAGCTGACGGGACACCAGCTCAGCCTGATCAACCGGGTACTCGAGCTCCAGGCCCGCTCCCTGGACGACCTCGTGGCGTTCGCGATCGAGCAGGATCGCCTCACGCCGGGGCAGCGGCGGCCCGGAGCCCGGCCCGCTCCCCCGTCCGCTCCTCCGCCCGTCGACCACCTGCGGCTCGAGAGGATCGTCGAAGCGGGCACCGCGGCGGCCGTCATCCTGCAGGCGGGGGAGCTGCTGTCGCTCGAGCAGATAAGCGACGGCCAGTGCGTCGACGTGAATGTGTTCGCGCTCGATCATCCCGGGCAGCACTTCAGCGCGGCGCGGACCCGCGCTCTGCACGGACTGCATCCTTCTTCCGGCGCGATCCTCTGGTCGACACCGCCTGAGCGTCCGCTCATGACGATCGTCTTCGACACCGCGGGCGATCACGATCTTGGCTTTCCCGCCTGCAGCGAGTTCGAATACGAGGAGCTGACCGGGCTCACGGAACATGCGAACTGCCACGACCTGCTCGCTGATGCAGTCGCCGCGTCGGGGGTCGAGCCAGCGCTGGTGCACGATCCGCTCAACCTCTGGCTGCCCAGCGAGGTCGATCCAGCGGGGACACTGCGGTCGTGGCCGGCCGCCGCGCGCCGCGGGGATGTTGTCGAGCTGCGAGCTCATACAGGCGTGCTCGCTGCTTTCTGCCCCTGCCCGGACGACCTGTTCGGCAGCTCGCAATTTGATCCGTCGGGTATCTGCGTCCGCGTCCGCAACCCCAAGACGCCTGACCGCGATGTGGCCTCCGGATGGATTGTCACGTCGCCAACCCCCACTGCAGGTGAGAGGCGTTCTGCGGTCGAAGTCGACATTCCCGATCGGCTCGTGGCGCACCTCGAAGAACTTCGCGGCCTCGGTTGGCTCGGCTTCGCTATCCCAGCCGTCGTTCGCGGCTTGGTGCTCCGCTCAGCTGCGAGTGGCATGGCGGCAAGGCAACGGACAACGAGCGCCTCTACCGGGCCGCCCGACGACCGAGGCCGAGCATCTCACCCGCACCCGTCGGCCGGAGAACCGTGATCAATCCTGCGATCGCGAAGGTCACCGTGGTGATGATCATCTGGCCGGCGCCGATCGCATTCACCTCCGGTGTCACGTGTAGGCGGATCAACCCGAGGAGCAGCACGGGGATTGTCTGAACGCTCGTGCCCCCGAGGAACAGCGAACTAACGACGTCATCGAAGGAAAAGCTGATCGCCAGCAGGCCGGCCACGAGCACCGCCGGCCTCAAGAGCGGCAGGGTGACCCTTCGGAACACGCGCCACGGGCTGGCGCCGAGATCTGCTGCCGCGTGCTCCAGCGACATCCCCAGCGTTGCGAACCGCGCCTGGATGATCACGGTCGCGTACGCAGAGTTGAAGACGACGTGGCCGACAATGACCGCCCACAACCCGAGTGGGATCCCTAGCTTGTTCATCAGGGCGAACAGACCCAGCGCGACCAGGACTTCCGGCAGCACGATCCGCGAGTAGGTCAAGAGGTCGAACATCCGGCGGGCGCGGGCGGACGCCCGGCGGAACCACAGGCCGGCCGTGATGGCGATCGCCAACGAGAGAACGGTCGACAGGACAGCCGCCTCCACACTGGTCACGAAGTCGGCAGCGACCTCGGGATCGTGGACGGCTACGTCGTACCAATGCGCGGTGAAGCCTGCCCAGTGCAGAAGCAGCGGATCCTGGTCGACGGAGAAAACGACGACCGTCACGATCGGCGCGTACAGGAAGATCATCACGAGCGTCGTGATGGCCCCGCTGACGGTCAGCCTGCGGTGCCTCATCGCAAGGTCCGCGCCTCTGCCCTGGCCGCCCTGGAGCGCAACCAGAGCAGCGCCGCCAGGAGCACTACCGTCAGCACCATCGCGATCGCCGACCCGAAGGGGTAGTTGCCGAGGGACAGGAACTGGTCTGAAACCACGTTGCCGTACATGACCGTCTTGTCGCCTCCGAGGATGGCCGGGATCGTGTATTCGCCCGTCGCGGGAATTCCGACGAGCATGCATCCGGCGGCGATTCCCGGCGCGGCAAGGGGCAGCACGACGCGCCAGAGCACGCGGCGCGGACGCGCACCAAGGTCCGCAGCGGCCAGCAGCACGTTGGGTTCGATGCGTTCCAGCGCGACGTAGATCGGGAGCACCATGAGCGGCAGGTAGCTGTACACGATGCCGATGCCGATTCCGGCGGGCTGGAACAGCAGGCTTTGCAGCTGACCGTGTAGCAGGCCAACCGCGTTCAACAGCCGGTCGAGCGGGCCGTTGTAGGAGATGACGTTGTAGATGCCGTAGGTGCGGACGATGAAGCTGGTCCAGAAGGGCACCATAATCATCACCAGCAGCACCACCTGGCGACGTCCCCTGGCTCGTGCGATGGTGTAGGCGACGGGGAAACCGATGAGCAGGCATGCGAGTGTGGCGCCGAGCGAGAGCGCCAGTGACCGCAGCATCACGCCTACATAAATGCTCCGGATAATCGAGGTGTAGTTGGAGAAGGTCCAGCCGAAGTAGACCTGGTAGTTGATGAGGTTAACCGAACCAAAGGAATACAACAGGAGCAGCGCGAGCGGCACGAGGAAAAACAGACCCCCCGCAACAGCGCTCGGAAGCAGCAGTCCCCGTCGGCCAAGCCGGCGAATCGTGCGCTCCAGGACCCGGGACTTCCACGCACCAAGCCGCGCTCTCCCAGAGACCGGGCCTCTGGAGAACGGGTTTGGCCCGCCGCTTACAGGCGGCGCAAGGTCTTCGGTGCTCTCAGGCAGCGAGGAACTCCTCCCATAGCTTCCCCCGCTCCGCGACGCCCTTTGCCCCCAGGTATTTCTGGAACTCGACGCTGCGAAGCGCGGCCGCATCGTACCGGAGACTCTGGTCCGCAACGATGTACGGCTTTAGATTGGGCTTCGCGGCGGGCTCCACATAAGCTGCCCCGGTGTAGTTGACGAAAGAGGCATAGTTGCGCGGCTCCAGGTGGAAATTCATAAGCTCCCACACCGCCGCGAGGTGGCTCGCGGGCCGCAATGCCACCCAGCCTTCGATATATGCTGTAGTGCCCTCGGTAGGGAGGACCCAAACGATATTCTTGTTCTTTTGCTGTGCAGCGGCGATATCGTAATCGTAGTCTATGGCCATGTAAGCCGTGCCTTCAATCAGCGCCTTTGAGTAGTCCGTAGACAAGATAGCCTGTAGATGTGGCTTCAGCTCGAGGAGCGCCTGCTGCATTTTGTTCAGCTCGGCCTGGTTGGTGCTGTTCGCCGAATAACCAAGGTAACGGAGCACGCTCCCCTGAACGTCAATGTCGTAATTGAGCATCGTCGTTTTGCCGGAGTACTTCTTAGCTAGCCGCCACAGATCATGCCAGGAGGTCGGACGTTCCCGAATCAGATCTTTCCGATACCCGAAACCGGTCTTACCATAATCGGTGGGAATTCCGTACGGGAACTGGCGCTGAAATACCGGGGGCACATACTTGAGGTTGGGCACCGCGCTTCGGTCGAGTGGCTGAAGGAACCCTCCCAGCTGCACCTGCCTTGCCACAGGAGGCCCGCACAACGTCAGATCGAACTTACCCTGGTTACCGGCGATCTGGGCGACATGCTGGGCGTCGCCAACCAACCCGGATGCCGAATTCCGGACCGTAAGCCGCGGGTGGAGGTGATGGAATTCCGTGAATTCATTCGGCCCGTACCACCCGGGATAGCCGAGAAGGATTAGCGTTCCCGACAACTGAGAGGCAGCCGACGGCTTCGATGACGAGCCGCAGGCAGCCAGGACGCTGGACAGCGAGGCGCTACCGAGCGCTCCAGCGCCCCATGCGAGGGCGTGACGGCGGGTGACCGCCATGCTACGCAAACCATCGCCTTCGCCCATGTTGCACCCCCAGTTGGTGCATAACCAATGTATGGATGGAATGATGCTGTGTCAGCGGCTGTTGCGCAAGGGGCATGGGGTTCCTGAAGGGTTCCTCCGGCAAGTTCTCGGACTGGCGCCTGAAGTGAGCAGACTCGACCGAAGCAGCCGCTGCCCGAACGTCGGACTGCGCGCTTGCCGGCCGGCTGTGCAGCCTCAGCCTAGGCGCCGGACCTGCGGAGATGAGCCTGGAGGTTGGCGTGCCTGATCTGCTCGAAGCATTGGCGCAGGGCCCTGTCGTGTGTGCCGAGGGTTACCTGTTCGAGTGCGAACGGCGCGGCTATCTGCAGGCCGGGGCGTTCGTGCCCGAGGTCGTGCTGGACCATCCGGAGGTCGTCGAGGAGCTGCACCGGGAGTTCGTGCACGCGGGGTCGGACGTGGTGGAGACGTTCACGTATTACGGGCACCGCGAGAAGCTCCGCGTGATCGGCAAGGAGGACATTCTCGAGCCGCTGAACCGGCAGGCCCTGTCCATCGCCG
>WNGG01010310.1_pt1 | contig 10147 bp, 15 predicted proteins | sample 5400661 | NCBI WGS metagenome assembly WNGG01 (sample SAMN13153372, study PRJNA577476) | soil metagenome | isolation source: 100 cm soil or saprolite under Garry oak tree replicate 1 | place: USA:California | collected 2016-06-15
TCTTGAGGGGCCTGGGCAAGCGCATCGAGGCCGGCGAAGTGAGCGCCGCGATCTTTCTCGTTTTCGTCAAACTGTCGGTTGCCGTGATCGTGGCGGCCGCGGTGCGCTGAGCCATGTCCGGGTGCTTCACCCTCGTGATCGTCATCGTCCTGGTGATTGTCAGCGCCATCGCCCGGATGGCCGAGTCGGACAGGCCGCAGACCCCGCGCTACGATCCGGCACCGGAGCGCGTCCAAGAGCCGCCGCGTCGCCCGCTGCCGCAGCCGCGCGAGGCCAAGCCCGACGGCACGCGCGCCCTGGAGCCACCGGCGTCGTCCGACCCGATTGTCCAAGTGCCGACGCTGGCGAAAGGGAGCTCGACCGCCACTGCCTTCTCTCTCGATGATCACGGTACCTGGATGACGGCACGACACGCCGCCGACGGCTGCTCGCGCATCGGTATCGTGACTGCGCCGCGCGTCGGCATGGCCGTCCGTTCTGTGTATATCCATCCCAGCGCCGATCTGGCCGTACTGCGTACGGACCGCGGCGCGCCACACGTGGCCTTCTCGCCGGATCAGCTCCGCGTCGGACAGACCGGCTACCACTTCGGCTTTCCCAGGGGCGAGCCCGGCGCGGTGCAGTCGAGCCTGCTCGGCCGCGCCACCATGCGTTCGCGGGGGCGCTACGCCGTGTCCGAGCCGGTAGTGGTGTGGGCGGAACGCGAGCGGGTGCCCGAGGGTGACGAGGCTCTGGGCGGCATCAGCGGCGGCCCGGTCTTCGACGAGAGCGGCCGCGTGATCGGCGTGACCGTGGCCATGACCACGCGGCGCGGACGGATGTTCACCACCGACCCGAGCTCGATACGCGCGGCCCTGGCGCGCGCCAACGTCGCGCCGGGCGCGGAGTCCTCGGCCGTGCGGCCGCGATTGACCGCGGGCACGTGGATCGACGCGGGCGTCATGTTACGCCGCAAGCTGAGCGTCGCCCGGATCGTTTGCCTGGTCGATCGGCCCGACTAGGTAGGATGCTCGCGCTGATAGCCCACGCGCAGGGAGTGCGCGACTACTTCGCGCCTCCCTTCGCGTGGGCGTTACTTTTGACTAGGTCTTGGCCTTCACGAGCTCCTCGGCGCACGCACTCGCCACACCCGAGTTAGGGTCTTTTCCCCCGCGTGGGGTGGCCCAGCCGCCCGCTTCGATGAACTCCCGCTGTTTCCACGTGTCGATCTTCTGGAACTCGGCGAGCTTCACGGCCGCCCTGGGCTGCTGCATGAAGTTCGCGACGCAGGAGGGGGTGAGCGCCTGGATCACCGCCGTGGTGGCGCGCTCTGCCGCCATCCGTTCGGCCGTGGAGCCGAGGACCCATCCCATCCATGAAAAGCCGACGATCATCATGGCGACGGCGCCACAGATCACACCCCACACCGCTGGCTTGAGCGACGACGTTTGCAGCTTCATGAGAACACCTCCTGGTGCTGACAGAGAGAACAGGGGTTAGACGTTCACCGACCGCGCAGATGTGACGTCGACTTGTACGGGTTCACCCGCACCGATGCGTCGACGACACCATTCATCTCCCGGAGCCGCTCCGCACCCGCCGCCACCGCCCGGGCGATGTTCGGGAACGCGCTGTACGACTCTTCGACCATCTCTCCGGCGTAGTTGACGATACGCCAGCGCCAATCCGGGCTTGCAGGAGTTGCGAACGCGACGACTTGCACGAGACTACCAGCGACCTCCGCCGCTCGTGCCGAGGCGACGCGGCCCGCTGCCCGTGCCCGATGCTTTGGCCATCTCGACCTTGAGCTGGCGACCGTCGAGCTCCTGCCCGTTGAGACGGGAGACCGCCTGGTCGGCCTCTTCGGCCGTTGACATCTCGACGAAGCCGAACCCACGCGACTGGCCGGTGTCTCGGTCGGTGACGACCGTGGCGGACTCGACGGTGCCGACCTGGGCGAAGAGCTCGCGGAGGCGTTCCGTCGACGTGGCGAAAGCGATGCCGCCGATGAAGAGTTTGTGCGCCATGAGGTTCCCCCTGGGGGCCTCCCGCTGGGAGGGACCGCCCTAGAACGCGGAAGCAAGCACTAGGAACGGCGTCTGATAAGCACGGGGGAGAAGCCCGGGTGGGCCAACATTCGAACCAGACGGCGGGAGCATTGTGGCACGTTTCGGGGTCCAGCGCTTGAACTTCTTCAGCTGGAGAAGTTGAAAAATCCACGAAAGGGTGCGGCCGGGCCCAACGCCTTGACGATGCTCGCCTCGACGCTGCGACTGCAGTGCGCGAACACGATCGACTGGAGGATCGTGGACCCGTGCCGCGCGACGAGCGTCCCGAGGCTCCGATCGAGAAAGGTCGCGCCGACGGACTCGACGTCGGCGAAGTCGAGGCGCACGCTGCCGGAGTCCTTCAACCCTTGCACGATCTCGTCGTGGGCCTGCTGGGCGTAAACACCCGCCCGCACCCGACGCCCATAGTCGCGCAGGCGAATGATCTTCACCGCTGCGCTATTCGCCTTCGGGCTGCATGCGTCGCATCGCTTTTCGCCGCTTCTTTCGCGCGGCAGCCTGCTTCCGCTTCCGCTTCACGGACGGCTTTTCGTACGCGACGCGCCGCTTCATCTCCTGGAACATGCCATCCTTCAGCATCTGCTTCTTCAGGGCCTTCAAGGCCTGCTCGATCTGATTGTCGATGACGATGATCTTGGACGCGGTGACGGTTCGGGGCATTTAGCGGCCTCTGAGGTGAGACGTCGACCGATGCCAGCGGGCGGCCGGCTCCGAGCGATCGACCACGTTCATGCGGAAGAGGCGCTTCGTGCCCTGGGCCAGGGCCGCGGCGATGGTCGGAAACTCGTCGCGCGACTCCGCGATCGTCTCGCCCGCATAGTTCACCATCCGCCAGCGCCAGGCGGGGTTGGGCGGGGTATTGAATGCCGCAACCTGCACCGCTGCCTCCTTGCCGGTTCTCCCGTCGTCCCTGACACTGCTCTGGGACGGGGAAGAGTGCCGCCAGAGGGGTCATCTGGTGAGGAAGGGACCTCAGTATGGCACAGATGCGTGGGGCGCGAGGTTTTCCTTGACGGCGCGACCGCGCTGTGTCAGACTGTCGATCGTTCTGGAAATCCTCTGCAGGCCCCCCCAAAGAAAGGCTCCCTAAAATGCCTAGCGCGCTTTTCTGCTGACCCCCACTCACGCCGCGATCGCTCTGCTGGTCGCGGTCGGCCTTACTCAAGCCGCTGTCTTCGCAACGTCGGTGTATCTGCACCGGGCCCTTGCCCACCGGTCGCTCACCGTACACCCCATCGCCGACGTCGTCTTCCGCGCCATCCTGTGGCTCACCACCGGGCAGCGCCGCCAGGAGTGGGTGGCCGTTCATCGCAAGCACCACACGTTCACGGATCAGGAGGGCGACCCGCACAGCCCGCGCCTGCTCGGCTTCTGGCGACTCCAGCTCCTCAACGCCTACTACTATTCCCGGGAAGCCCGGAACCCCGAGACGCTCAGAAAGTTCGTCCCGGACATCCCGGAGGATTGGCTCGACCGTGTCGTGTTCTCTCGCGGCTGGAGTGGCCTGATCCTCGGTACAGCGCTCCTGTGCGGGCTGCTCGGGCTTTGGGCGGGGCTCATCGCCGCCGTGGCGCACGCGATCCTGTACGTCTTCGTCATGGCGCCGCTCATCAACGTCCTCGGTCACTGGCGCGGCCGCAAGAACTTCGAGAACACCGCGTTCAATTGGCGAAGCCTGTCCTGGCTGACGGGCGGCGAGAGCCTGCACAACAATCATCACGCCCACCCGCGCGCGCCGAAGTTCAGCGTCCGCCGCTGGGAGTTCGATCCCTCGTGGGTCGTCATCCGGGTCTTCTCAGCGGTCCGGCTCATCGCGATCGTCGGCGCCAGCGTCAAGCTTCCCTAGACACCCTCGCCCCGGGGTTTTCCCGACTCCAACGCCTCCGGGGTACCGCCGGAAATATGTTCGGTCTGTGTGTCGATTGTGCGACGCTCTACCGTGATGGGGAAACCCACGCCGCGCTTGTCGATCCTCGTAGTCGACGACCAGCTCAACATGCGCGAGCTGCTGACGGATCTGCTGTCGGCGGCCGGGCACGACGTCTATTGCGCGCCCAACGGTGTCGAGGCCCTCAGCCTGCTCACGACGGACGCGTTCGACGCGCTCATCTGCGACGTGCGAATGCCGGTGATGGATGGCATGGCGTTGCATGCAGAGATCGCCAAGCGCTGGCCCCAGCTGCTCGACCGCATCGTGCTCATGACCGGGTTTGCCGGCGAGCCGGACGTCGACGCGTTTCTGGCCCGTTCGAATGCGCCGGTGCTCACCAAGCCGGTCCGCACCGACGCCGTTCTCGCCGCGCTCGCACAGCTCAGCTCGCGCCGCTGACCCTGCGCGTCAGATCTGCGAGTAGCCGCTGCCCGGCGTGTCCACACCGCGGCCGCGCGCGTCGGTGATCCAGCCGAACTCCTTCAGGATCTGCTGGCTGTAGGTCACGCGGCCCGAGATCTTCTCGTAAGGCTCCGTCGCGAGTAGCAGCGTCGCTTTCGCGAGCACGGAGGCCGGCTCGCCCCGCGGATCGTCCATCCCGGTGACGAGCTTGTGGAAGACGGTGCCGGGCGTGGGCACGACCTGCGAGGGCGAGACCGCGGTCACGGAGATGCCGTACTGGTAGACCTCGGCAGCGAGCCCCTGGGTGAAGCGCTCGAGCGCGGCCTTCTCGGCGCCGTAGCAGGTGCCGCCGCGCGCGCCGATTTTCGCATCGGGGTAGGGGCCACGGCCGGGGCCGATCGCGGCGCCGGACGAGATGTTGACGATCGCGCCGCGCGTGCGCGGGATCATCTCGTTCAGCGCGAGCTTGGACAGGACGAACGGCGCGTGGACGTTCACGGCCCACGAGCGGATCCAGCGGTTCACCGCGTAGTCCTTGATCGGCACGTAATAGGTCAACGCCGCGTTGTTGACGAGCACGTCGACGGGACCGTACACATCGCGCGCCACCTGCATCAGCCGCTCGCACTCGGCCGGCTCCGAGATGTCCACCGCCGCGGCGTGGGCGTCGCCGCCGCCGGCGCGGATGTCCGCCACCGTCGTCTCGAGCGACCCGGCGAGCTGGTGCCCGCCTTCCTTCAGCGTGCGCGCGGCGCAGACGACGCGGCCGCCTTCGGCGGCGAAGAGTCGCGCGACCTCCGCACCGATACCGCGACTCGCGCCCGTGACGACGGCGACCTTACCGTCGAGCTTGCCCGCCACCCCGCTACTCCAGCGTGACGAAGATGCAGTGGCGCAGCTTGCCGTCGAGGGCCTTGGACAGATGCCCCTTGCCCCGCGTGTCCTCGACCAGGATGACCTCGCCGGCGCCGATCTTCCGCGCCTCGCCGTCGCTGGCGGTGATCTGGACGCCGGCGTCGAGGTTGATGATGTACTGGCGCCGCGGCGCCGGGTGCCAGTCGAGGTCGTAGTCCGGCTGGACCTCGCGGAAGATGATGCCGTTCGCGGGCAACCGCTTGGACATCCGGCCCGCCCGCGTCTTCTCGACGTACTCGATCTCGATGTCGCGGAAGTGCGACTCGCCCTTGTCGTCGACCCAGAGGTTGTGGATTTTCATGGCCCCGAAACTACCACAGGCTATAGTGACCGACATGGCGATGTACTGGAAGGAGATCACGGTCAACTGGGGGGAATCCGACCCGTTCGGCCTCGTCTACTATCCCCGGATCGTCGCCTGGTTCAACGACACCGAGCACGAGCTGTTCCGGATCATCGGCCACCCGATCGAGCAGATGATCAAGAACGACCGTACGACGTTCGTCATGGGCGAGATCCACTTCCGTTTCATCGGCCCGGCGGCGTACGGCGACCGTATCGTCACGACCATCACGCTGGCCGAGGTCGGGGAGCACACGCTACACTGGAACTGCAAGGCGAAGAACGCCGTCACCGGAGCCCAGGTCAGCGAGGGGCGGGCCACCCGGGTCTACGCGCGGATCAACGAGGACGGCACGCTCAAGGCCCAGGCGATCCCTTCGGAGATGCTGAGCGCGCTGCGCGAGCTGGGCGACCTCAAACACCTGCGGCCGAACAGCGGACCGACGAAGCTGAGCGGCGAGGCGCATCTCCGGCCATGACGAGAGTGGACGACGACGCGCCGATCCCGTACATGCAGCGGACGCGCGACTACTACCTCGCCCTCGGTTACGGTAACCCGTACCGCTGGGCCCACTTCGACGAGGTTCCATTCACTCCGCTACGGACGCCGCTCGACCGGGCACGGGTAGCCCTGATCACGACGGCGGCCCCGTTCCAGCCGGAGGCCGGCGAGCAGGGGCCGGGCGCGCCCTACAACGCGGCCGCGAAGTTCTACCACGTGTACTCGGCGTCCACGGCGAGCGTGCCGGATCTGCGAATCTCGCACGTCGGGTACGACCGCAAGCACTCGTCCGCCGCCGACATCAACGCCTACTTCCCGCTGGCGCGCATGACAGAGGCGGTGGCGGCGGGACGGATCGGGGCGCTCACCCCGCACTTCCACGGGGCGCCCACGAACCGCAGTCATCGGACGACGCTGGAGGCGGACGTCCCCGAGCTCTTGCGCCGCTGCCGCCGGGACGCCGCCGACGCGGTCGTGCTCGTCCCCAGCTGACCCGTGTGCCACCAGACCGTCGGTCTGGTCGCCCGGCACCTCGAGACGAACGGGATCCCGACCGTGATCATGGGCTGCGCGAAGGACATCGTCGAGCATTGTGGTGTCCCGCGCTTCCTGTTCAGCGATTTTCCGCTCGGCAACTCGGCCGGCCGGCCGCTCGACGTCGAGTCGCAGCGGCAGACGCTCGAGCTCGCGCTGCGGGTCCTCGAGAGCGCGCCGGGCGCGCGCACCACCGTGCGGTCGCCGCTCCGGTGGAGCGCGGACGCGTCCTGGAAGCGCGACTACCTCGACCTCACGAAGCTCGCGCCGGAGACGATCGCCGAGCGGCGGAAGGAGTTCGACGAGGTGAAGACCGTCGCGCGGGCCAAACGGGAGGCCTCGTGAGCCAGGGAGTATGAGTAAGCCGTTCGCGGGCGTCCGCATCCTCGATTTCACACGCTATCTCGCGGGGCCGTACGGGACCTACCAGCTGGCGCTCCTCGGCGCCGACGTCGTGAAGATCGAGTCGCGCGAGGGCGACGAGACGCGCGGGCAGCTCGCCGACCGGGTGTGGGCGGAGCGGAAGATGGCGCCGTCCTTCCTGTCGGTGAACGGTAACAAGCGCTCCATCACGCTGGATCTGCGAAAGCCGGATGCGGTGGAGGTCGTCAGGCGGCTGGCGGTCGCCGCCGACGTGGTGTGGGAGAACTTCCGGCCGGGCGTCATGGACCGGCTCGGGCTCGGCTACGAGGCGCTCTCGGCGATCAATCCGCGCCTCATCTATTGCGGCGTCTCGGGGTTCGGCCGGACGGGGCCCGAGCGGACGACGGCCGCCTTCGACGGCAAGCTCCAGGCGATGTCCGGGATCATGTCGATCACGGGGGAGCCCGAGCGCGGCCCGACGCGCGCGGGGTTCGCGATCTGCGACACGATCGGCGGCGCGACCGCGGCCCTCGCGGTCGCCAGTGCCCTGTACCAGAGGACGCACACCGGGCGCGGACAGCTCGTGGACGTCGCGATGCTGGACGCGGCGCTCGCCTTCATCGCGGGACCGGTGTCCGAGTACACGATCGCGGGCATCGAGCAGCGTCAGATCGGCAACGGCTCGGTGAGCCGCAAGCCGACGGCGAGCCGGTTCCGCGCGCGCGACGGTTACCTCGTGCTGTCGGTCCTCACGGAGAAGCAGTTCGTGAGTCTCATGAAGACGCTCGGGCGCGCCGACGCGCTCGACGATCCCCGGTTCAAGGACTGGCCCGCCCGCACGGACAACGAGCCCGCGCTGCGCGCGCTCATCGAGACGGCGCTGGCGACGGACACGCCCAAGAGCTGGGAAGCGCGGCTGACGGCCGCGGACGTCCCGTGCGGCTCCATCTGGACGATCGACGAGATCGTCCGCCACCCGCAGCTGGAGCACCGCGACGTGCTCCAGACGCTCGACACGCGCTACGGGCCGATGCGGCTCGTGGGCGCCGGCTTCCGGCTCGCGCACGGCACGCCCGGCCTCGACCGGGAGCCGCCGACGCTCGGCGAGCACACGGACGAGATCTTGAAGGAAGCCGGCTACGGGGACGACGAGATTGCCCGCCTGCGGCGCGAGGCCGTCATCTGAACGACTTCCAGATCTCTCCCGCGCGCCGGTGGGCCATCACGCTGTCGGTGATGCTGGTCACGGTGATGCAGGTGCTGGACACCAGCGTGACCAACGTCGCGCTGCCCCACATGCAGGGCTCGATGTCGGCCGGCCTCGAGGAGATGTCCTGGGTCGTCACCTCGTTTCTCGCCGCCAACGCGATCGCCATTCCGGCGACGGGCTGGCTCTCCGCGCGCTTCGGGCGGCGGCGCTTCTTCCTGATCTGCACGGTGCTCTTCGCCGCGAGCTCGTTCCTCTCCGGGATCGCCCCGAATCTCGAGTTCCTCGTGGCCATGCGGATCCTCCAGGGACTCGGCGGCGGGCCGGTCATCCCCATGGCGCAGGCGATCATGTGGGAGATCTTTCCGCTGCGGCAGCGCGGCACGGCTATGGCGGTGTGGGGGATGGGCATCATGATGGCGCCGATCCTCGGGCCCACGCTCGGCGGCTGGATCTGTGACAACTGGTCCTGGCGGTGGATCTTCTACGTCAACCTCCCCATCGGCGTCGTCGGCTTTCTGATGGTCAGCGCGTTCCTGTTCGACTCGCCGTTCGTGAAGAAGCCGCGCGGGATCGACCTGTCGGGGCTCGCCCTCATGGTAGCGGGATTCGGCATGCTGCAGCTGGCGCTCGATCTCGGCGAGAAGGAGGACTGGTTCGACTCGCGCCTGATCGTGGCGCTGTTCGCCTTCGCCGCGGTCGCCCTCGTCGGCTTCGTCACCCGCGAGCTGACGGCCACCGAGCCGATTCTCGACCTGAGCGTCTTCCGCGATCGGAACTTCGCCGTCGGCACCATGTGCATCGCCCTCGTCGGCCTCGCGTTCAACTCGAGCATGCTGCTGGTCGCGCTCTACACGCAGAAGATGCTGGCCTACGACGCGTGGAACGCCGGGCTCGTGCTGGCGCCCGGCGGCTTCGGCACGATGATCGCGCTGATGATCTCGGGCCGCCTCGTCGCGCGCATGGACCAGCGAATCATGCTGGCCGGCGGGTGCCTTCTGAACGCCTTCGCGGCGACGCTCATGACGCATCTGACCCTCGGCATGGACTACTGGAGCCTCGCCTGGCCGCGCTTCCTCCAGGGGTTCGCGGTGGGTTTCATCTTCCCGCCGCTCCAGACGCTCACGCTCGCGACGATCCGCCTCGAGCGCCTCGGCAACGCCACCGCCGCCTACAACGTGGTGCGTAACATCGGCGGCAGCGTCGGCGTCGCGCTGGCGACGTCCATCCTCGTCCGGCGCAGCCAGGCGCACCAGACCACCCTGAGCGCCCACGTGAACGTCTGGAGCCCCGACACGGCTCAGCGGCTCAAGGAGTGGGGTGACCACTTCGTGCGCCAGGGCGCGGACACGTCGACATCCGCCCGCCGGGCGATGGCGATGCTCTACCGGAGCACGATCGAGCAGGCGCAGGTCATGGCCTACGCCGACGACTTCTGGCTGATTTCGATCGTCTTCATCGCGGCGCTGCCCCTGATCCCGCTCATGCGTCGCGTCCGCGCCGAGCAGAACGAGCGCGCCCGCGAGAGCTCGGGACGGATCGAGCCGCTGCCGGTTCCCAACGACTGACCGGGTACAATAGATCGAGGAGGGACGAGCCATGGACGCGTGGACGACGAGCTCAACCGAGGCCGCCGAGCGGATCTCCGCCTTCCTGTGGAAGGTCTACGGCTGGATGGCCGTCGGTCTCGGCCTCACGGCGGTCGTCGCGTTCGTCGTCGCCGGCTCGCCCGAGATCCTCTCCGTGCTGGTGGGCAACCGTCTCGTGTTCTTCGGCCTGATCCTGGCGGAGCTGGGCCTGGTCTTCTTCCTCTCGGCGCGCGCGGGGAGCCTCGCGCCGTCCACCGCCTCCGGACTCTTCGTCGTCTACTCGGGGCTGAACGGCGCCACCCTGTCCGTCGTCCT
>WNGG01014251.1_pt1 | contig 10147 bp, 12 predicted proteins | sample 5400661 | NCBI WGS metagenome assembly WNGG01 (sample SAMN13153372, study PRJNA577476) | soil metagenome | isolation source: 100 cm soil or saprolite under Garry oak tree replicate 1 | place: USA:California | collected 2016-06-15
CTTTGGGCATAGGGGGATTGATGATGCTACCATGGCTGTCCACGGGCGGTGAACCAATAGTGTACTCTCACGCTGCTCCCTATGTAGTACTCCTTGCAGCAGGTGGTGCAGTTGTCACGCTTGTGGGAATTGTCTTAACCATCTTGGCAAAGAGAGATGTTGATGGAGTGAGTTCCAGCAACACTCCAATCCCTGACCATGACCCAGCAACCGCCTCAGAGTCCATTACTATCCCCCCTTCACCGCCTGAGAAGAAAGGTTTGAGCGACCGTATGATATTCACAGTGGTCGTTGTAGTGCAATAGACTTATGCCTCTGACACCAAGGAAAGACGAAGCCATTCTGTGGGAGAGCGGGGCGGCTCCATTGTTCATGGAAGAATGGGCAATGCGAGGAGCCTTCGTTATGGTGTTGTTCCTAATGGGAATGTCTTGGTGGTCTTCTGGAGGATATTTTGGTATACTGTCGGTCGTGCCATTTGTCTTGACTGTGATTCTTTTGACAGCCATTAATCTTGAGTTATGTTTCGCTGCGGAACGCTCACTACTACATAACAAACCAGAGAGTTGTGTGTGAGAAGGGAACGGTCTCGATGAAGACCAGGGAAATTTCATTACAGCATCTTTCGTATGTGGACTTGTTCTTTAAGAGACAATTGAACCGAACGCGTGACATCGCAAACGTTGATTTTCACTCCACAGATTCGAGAAAACTAACACTTTTTCTACAACTGCCTGTTTGTAGGCACAGAGCCCCCTCGGCCCAGCCCTAGCGCAGATTACAGTCGAATAAATTGTCCCGCTCGCGGGCTTTAGGGAAGGGCCGAAACAATCAGGACCTGAACGCTTCTCATCCCGAGCCTGCTATTACAGCAGTCCCGTCGTCCTCAAGATGACTTCCAGCGAAGAGCAGCAACTCCACCCAGAGTGCTTAGAGTGGAGCCAAGGAGTGGAGGGAGGTAAACGTAAGGGTCCGTGTAGAAACTTTCCCCCAACTGTCAAAATGACAAGGGTTGACGCGAGCTCCGCGGTTGAAAGAGCCGTTATCAAAGCGCCCAGTGACACGTGCCGGCCGGGCATTTCGAAAAGCAGCACGCTCACCACCATAATCACGAAACCAATCGAGAAATTATTAGAGGTACCCGCACGGAGCAGGGCAAAAAGCGGGAAGGCATAAGGAACCATGCTCACAGTTCCCCCAGCAAGAGCCAAGACAAAACCCCGAACCGGCTTAGGGGGCAGGTCTCGATTATCCTGACGATCAGCTATGCTTGTGCCAGGGTTCAGGCTCGACATTTCTTCAACCCTACCACTCTGGCACGATAAATGGGTCGGAACTTACGTCTTTAGAATGTTCCCAGTCACATGAATCATTGAACGATCGCACTCGGCAATCTGGGTCCGGAAGCTGGGCCAGTTGCACTCCGAAAATCCCGGAAGACTCTCGCGACTGAGTGTCCAACTGGCATCCTGGACTATTCATAGACTGTGCTTAGGTTACCGGAAAAACCGAGCAACCATTAATCGCACATTCCAAGCCCTAAATCGGAGAACCCGGGCAGAATCAGCCCAGACCCGGAATCCGAGCACGCAGTTTCGCGTTACGGCACCTTTGTTCCGGGTTCGGGGAGCTTCCTTGGGGACTCTCCCCACTCGAGATAGGCATGTTCCAGCCCCTGAACCGCCAAAAATCCCCAAATCACCACCCAGACAGAGAGTCAGTCCGGCAAAAATAGTATGGGCCTCCGCATCCTCAAGACGTGATAAGGAGAACTCGGGAGTCGGAGACTACGCCTGCTCGCGATCAAAGCTCAACCGATTCCGGGAAGTGCGCGAAATCTTTTTTCGGAGATTTCTTTTTTTAAAGAATTCTTTTCTAGACCCCCCGGGGGGGTGGGTCCCATCACGCCACGGTTCCGAACTGCAAATTAGCCTCGCCGCCCAATAACACGTGGGTTGAACCGTTCCAGAGCCCTACCAGCACTCCTCCTACTCCTAGCCCTAGCAATGCTCCCGTATGGCCCATTGTCCGTCCATGCTAACACTCCGCCACCCTGGACCCTGAGCCTCGACGCTGACAGCACAAGCACCAGGGACGCCAGCATCCAAGCCATCAACAACCCCACCACCAGCTTCGTCACCATCGGCGCCATCATCAACGCCTCCAACACACACCCCCTCAACAACGTCTACGGCTGGCAGTTCACCATCCAATACGACAACATCACCGTCACACCTGAAACCAGCGGAAACGGGCCCCAGAACGGCGTCCAGTACGGTGCTCAGACCGGAACCGGCAACCCCAACTGGGCAGGACAACTAAGCGCTGGGAACGCGTTCGGATTCTCAGCCATAAGAGACGTTGATACGACTCACCAGAACATAACAGTCCTCTTCATATTCCACAGCCCCAGCCCACCCGTCAGCATAGCCCCCACAGTATCATCCTCTATCCAGGGGAACCTCCTCGCCAACATAAACTTCACAATCCTCCACATCCCAACCAGCCCCCTCACATTCACCATAACCGACTTGATCTTCGCTGATAACAACGCCAGCAACATACCCAACATCAACCCAGGCCCCTCGATAACGGAGTACGGCACCACCAATCCTCCTGGAGGGCCGCAAGGCCAAACCCCGACCCCAGAACTCGTATCCTATCTCATCTACATCCTCATACCAGCCTTAGCGGCGGCAACAATCGCGACCCTGCTAGTCATGAGGCGCAGAAGAGGAGCCCGGAAGACCCCGCCACTCTAATCATCTAACCTTCCCAGAGGCGTCAAGCCTGAGAGGATGACCTAACCTCCGAATTCTTCCCCGTCTCCGGCCGCTTCCCACCCGTTCGAGTCCTTCCCGACTTCTTCTCCCTTGCCTCCCTATTCCGTTCAAGGGACGATCCTCCTCCAGGCGCCACATCCCCCGTTCCCCTAGCCGATTCTCCTCTGCCCCATTCACTCGGCCCGCTTGCGGCCTGCGGCTTCCTCACAGCATCCCGGACAGCATCCAGGGATCTCAGGATAGGCGGCAGTTGCACATCGAAAGACTGCGGGGCGCCAATCCGTTTCAGAGCCGGAGGAGTAAGCCGCGTCTGCTCCACCTGCACAGGCTCCCGGGCTAGCTGCAGCCTCCGAATAACAGGGTAAGGCTTCGGAGCCAACGAGTCCTCAAGAGAACCCTGCACCGGCTCAACATGCTTCAGCTCTCTAGGAGGCCTCCACTCAGAAAAGATACTGGTAAGATCCAGCCCAGGAACATCCTGGACCGTCAGCCCCTTACCCCCACTGACAGCGGGTACGCCCGACAGAGCCGGTGAATAGACAGAAACACTCGGCCTCAACCCAAACCCAAGACCAGGCTTCGGCCCTAGTGAGGGAACCGATTCGGGCTTCAAAGGCTGACCACTAACACCATTCACAGCCTTCAGCTTCACATAGGCTTCACTTACACCGACACCGAGGACAAGAGTTGCAAGAAACGCGTAGACTGGAAGGTACGACCAAGCGTTGTTCTGAAGATATTGCCGCAGGTAGAGATTGTTCTCGTACTCCTTGCCTATCACGAAAGACAGGCTCGCCATCGCGAGGCTCTGGAACAAAACCACCGTCCTCGCAAGTCCTCGGAACTCCTTCCGGTGAAGCGATTCAGAACCAACGCTCAAAGCCATCTCGCCAATCAAACACTCATTGCTACTAGGTGGAAACCTGGCCGGCTCCCGTTAAGCAGAATGAAACTCGACGCTGGCGGCACTCGTACCCGCTGAACTGCTCGTTGAGGGCTCGCCCGGGTCCACCCGCCGTCAAAAGAACGACCAGCGGCGTCGCCCCCCGCGCAGAAAAAGCAGAGCCGGCCAGCCTGCAACTACTTGTTCTCGTAATCTCGTTGTTCCTCGTCCCGTTTCGAAGCCGGCTTTTGACCTGGCCGCTTCTCCAGGAATCCAGGCGCAGGGCCTGTCTCTCCTGGAACCAGCCCTAGCTGGTTATCCGATAATCCTGGAGTAACATCCTGTCCCGGCGCTTGCTGTTTTTGGTCCTGCACGGACCTTACCCCCGCCAGCTTGTCAGCCACAGCCTGAATCGGTTCCACCCTTCTCAAACCGGATAGTGACTCCTGGCCTGACAGCTTGCTACCGGGCGCCTGAACAGGCCCAACGCGTTTCAGCACTGTTTGGGGGTTCTGGGCCAAAGGCCCTCCAAAAGCGGAGCGCCCCGGTTCGGGCGGCCTAGGAGCAATAGGAGGGTTAATCGGGAAAGGCCTGTCCACCGGACCAACACCAGTATTCTGCGGTTTCCCCGGCTCCCACTTCTGTGGGACCGGGCGCTGCTCTGGTCCCTGTCTAGTCCCCATCGACCCCGGTCCAATGGGAGGCTGATGCGGAAACGGCCTCTCCCTAGAGCCCTGTCCAATAACACCAGTCACAACCGTCGAAGGACGTGGTATCGGTCCTCCCGCTTGAATCCGCCCCGGCCCAGGCCCCGGAAGGCTGGGGCTTGGGGGGAAGGAGGGCCGATAACCGGCGTCTCGAATAGTAGCAACATGTTCAGGAAACGGGGGAGGTGACTGAAATACAGGCCTGTCCAGAGCGGACGGTCTAGGCGCATCCTTCTCCAGCAAAGAACGCTGGGACGACGGCCTTTCACCAGGGACAGGACCCTGCTCTACTCGTTCTAAGACGGGCATCTGGCTCGAATCCTTTCCGGTCGCGCTGACCGGAGTCTGAGCCGGCTTCCGGGCCGATTCGTAGTCACTATTCATCAGCTGCGCCAGAGTCCGATCCGTTAACCTAGGCTCGCTAGCCGACAGGTCAGGCGCGAAGGACAAGGACTCTTCCTTCTTGGCCGTGCCCCTCCTAGTCCTGGCGAAGGCTCCAGCCCCGAGAACTAGCATGAAAGCCACCCCAAGGCTGATCACAACTATGTTAGTTTGAACAGTGCTGTTGACGTACTGCTGGAAGTACAGGTTGTTCTGGTACTCTTCGATAGCCCAGAATGATAGGAAGCCGATTACAACTGCCTGGAGCAGCATGAAGACCTTGGCTGATCCAGGAATCCCACCTGTGTGCGATGATGTTTCACCCACGTGCCTCTAACCCCTGTTGACAGACGGTACCGTTGAGGCGACTTGTGTTAAGGAGTATGAAACCGGCTGTGAATAAGCCGAGTAATTACCATCCAACTACGTCTAGTCTGGGGAGAGGTTGGATTTTCGAAGCAGGGTCCCTAAAACCCAGAGCGAGTAGGGTAATCACAAGTACGAAAACTCCATCGCCGAAGGAATTTAGCCTGAGCAGTTCTCTTCAGGAGATCTGAACGCCCGCGGCCATCAGCTCTTCCAAGTTGATTGACGGATCGTGCTTCTGCCCCAATTCGACGGGATGATTCAGTGTCTGGATAACTCCTCGCCTCTCTCACGTCTTGGAAGGCCGTTGATAGACCCCGGTTTTTTCAAGAACCGTTTTCTGTCCGGCAGGGATAATCGGCGATTTTCCCGTTTCAGGGCGTATTGTCTGCCTGTTTCGGGTTTTGGCGACCCCCTGTTTTCGCGACATTCTCCTTGTGACCGCTAGGTGGGTGAATGTAATCGGGTCTCAGACCGGGAAAACGGGCTGGTTATGGGCGATTTTGCATGAACTGGTACCGAATGCGACGGCTCGGCTCAGACTGCTCCAGTCGCCAATTACAGAGTGCCCTTCGACAATCGCGGAGGCGACCCACGCTAGATGGGCATATGCTTGTGCATGGATTCGAGGTGCAATCTAACACGCCTAGCCTTGCCCTTCTTCCGCCAGGGGTTCGGCGAGGAATGTCAAGACTAGCGTGTTTGTGTACCGGATGACTTCTTCGCTAATACTCCTGTGGAATATTCTTCCCCAGCCGCTTCGGATGCGCCGCTTTGTCAACAACACAACAGTGTAGCCACCGTTATTGGCCTCCGCGATTATTCCTTCCGCAGAATCTCTGGCAGTGACCACCTTGGTCTCTACCCGGTAGCCTTCCGCCCTCAACCACTCGGCAGGCTTGGCCAGAAAATTCTCTGCCGCTTTGATATCATCCTTCCAGACACCAGGGTCAAGTGGAGTGGTCCGGCGCGTTACTTCGATTACCCTGAATAGAACGACCACAGGGTTCTTGAGGTTCGATAGGACTTGAAGTGTCTTGAAGAGCCTAGTCTTGTCGACGAAAGTGGATACTGGTACGAGTATTTTTGTTGCGCCTAGATTTTCCTGTGCCAAGGTCACTCTGAGACCATTTGCCCTTCCCTCTTATGGGTGTAGAGGACCACTGAGGAAACAGTACTCTTTACCCCGTTAATCTTCAGCACCTTGTTCTTCAACAGCTCCCGGAAGGCCAGCATGTTTTCCAGCTTTAACATTACAACAATATCATATTCCCCTGTCACCTCAAACACATCGGTTACCTCGCGAAGCTTGGCCAGGCTTTCGGTAACCTTCTCAAGTTCTTGGGATTCAACGAACAAGTTAAGGAAGACTCTAACGTCTTTTGTCATGAACCTCGACCCGTCTTACAACCATCAGCTTACCGGGGTATTTAGAGAGAACTGAATAGACCGAGTCCAATCTCTCCTTCTCAACGTCACCCTTGGCCGCCTTCCTCTTCAGGAGTATTAGAGAATCGTTTGCTTCTGACTCCGCCTCCTGCCTTAAGACTTCGAGAAGGGGTCCCACGGCTATTCTCACCTGGACCTTGAACCCTTCTCCCCGCAATTTACCAGCTATCTCGTTCAAATCCTCCCTTTCAGCATCCTCCATTCGTTTCAGAAAGTCGTAGTGTCCAATTTCCCCTGGGGCGGGCGTCATATGGGTCGGGTCTATGACGTTGAAGAGGGTTAGGCTGAAACGAGGGTCAAGGGCTTTTTTCAACGCCTCAGCTACTGCGTCGGGGTCCTCAGGAGTTCGGATGAAGGCGAGCGCGTTCATTGTGTAGCCGCTGGGCTTGATCTGCAACCCTGTTTCCCTTGAGAGCGCCGGAAGCCTGATGACTCGTCTGTACAGGAGAAAGCCCAGGATTCCTACGAAAAGCCAGGTCACGCCTAGCAGCCTTCCGAGCGGATGGTAGATTACTATCAGTAACCATATGACAGTGCAGCTTAGTGCACCGATCACGCTGATTGGGGGCACGCGGATTCTTTTGCCGCGCCAATGTGTCTCGAGTTCTCCTGGGACTTTCCAGGACCGGTAGGTATCTGGTTCCGTATTTCGCAGGACTATTAGGCTGATATTGACCATGATGTATGATAGTAGAGCTCCGAAATTGTAGAGGTTAGCAACAAGCTGCAACTGTCCGGTTAGGGCCAGAAGGCCCCCGACTGCCCCGAAAATGAGGATTGACCGAACGGGGGTTCGAAAGACCTTGTGAACCTTGTAAAACCAGCGGGGCAGGAGCCGGAATCGCCCCATGGAAAATACGACTCTAGAGACTCCAATTATCCCCGTGTTGGTGGACACGTAACATAGGCTGAAACCGGTAAAGGCCACGATAGGTGCTAGGTATGCGCCTAAGTTGGGGATCGCAAGGGCCATGGCAGTCACAGGGTTGTTAATGTTGTTTGACGAATACAGGGCGGTCGGTCCGATTCCGCCGATTCCTGCTACCGATAGGCCGATTGCGAATATGAGAACGAATACGATTGAGAGCTTGTTCGCGCGGGGTATCCACCGATGGGGTTTCTTTGTTTCTTCCGCAGCCTGCGCAATCGACTCGATGCCGATAAATGAGGACATCGCCAGGGTGACCGCAACAAGGAAGTTTTGGAGCGGTATGTTAGCCAAGCCAGCCACATAGTCCGTGTTCACCAACGTCGCCCCAATTCCCCCGTGCAATAGCTGTTGAACGAACATGTTCCAGCTGAAGTTCAAAGCAAGTGAGACGATGAGTATCGTTGCTTGGACCGTGATTCCGACCGCAACGAGGACCTCGTTCAGAAGGGAGGAGCTTCTGATTCCAATGATGTTCAGGAGCAATAGAAAGATGACAAGGAGGGTCGCGACAAGTCCAAGCCAAGCCACTTGCAAGTTGGCAACCGTGACCTGTCCTGTGGCGAAGACTGGGGGGAGAAAATATGTTAGGTAACCCGCGGACGCTATCGAAAAGAGAGCTATGTCCACGGTATAGTCTAGCATGACGGCCCACCCGGCTACGAACCCTGCTAGATCATTGAACGCTTTCATCGAGTAGATGTGTGCCCCGCCTGCATACGGGTAGGTGGTGGCGAGCTCTGCATAGGCAAGCCCGGTTGCGACGTAGGTGACCGCGGCTACGAGAAATGCTACTGGGGCTCGTCCTCCAGCATAGAGGGTTACAAGGCCCAGGGCGATGAAGACGTCTGCACCCACATCTGCATATCCCATGGAAAAGGAGCCGTACCAGCCGACATCTCGCTTCAGCACCAGCTCTTCTTCTGTCACTGAGGGTGCACCGTTGTCGAGGGGCAACCTTGAACGGTGGTATTAAACCAGCGAGTTGCTAGAGAACCCAGTAAATGTGGCGCGTCAGCTTTCCAAGCCGTCAGTCGGCTTCAGTTTTCAGAAAGGATAGTTTCAGCTGCATCATGCCCTTCAGGTTTCGAAGCCTCCGCTCTAGACTCCGAACCTTTTCCACTCTGCCCCTTACTACCAAGACCTTGAGACAGTGCGCTACTCCCAGGTGCATGTGGGTTGACGAAGCGATGATTTCCCGGTTCTCATGTTCTAGGTCGGTTAGCCGGGAATCGATGCCCCTGGTCTCATGGTTGTAGACCATCAGGAGGGCGCCTGTAATCGAGACCCTCTTCATATGTACCTGCTGCTGTTCAGTGATGAAATCCCTCATTGTGGCCTGCAGGGCCTTTGACCGATCCTTGAACCCTGACCCTTTAGACACGCGGTCAAAACTCTCGAGCAGCCTGGGGGGTAACGAGAGACTGACTCTTGCTATCGTTTCGCTTTCCTCCAAACTCGACAGCCCAGTCTTAGGGTTTCATGGGGTTCTTATTAGGTTGGAACAACGACACGCCGGAGAGGCGATGCTTAGCCGGGGCGTTGGGCATTCATTCCTCCCGTTGCCCCTGGCCAGTATTACTGAAATAAATGTTTTTAATAACCTCTTTCGATTCTCTCATCTGTGTTTCTGCCCGGCTTAGTATTCTTCCTTGCCAGCGCGCCCGCAATGGTTTTCCTGGGCATGCGCCACGCCGTGGACGTGGACCACGTAATGGCCATCGACAACCTGGTCCGGATGAACAACGCTACGGAGTCAGCCCGTTGGATAGGGACAGCCTTCAGCGCGGGCCACATGTCAGCAGTGCTCTCTGAGATGGTGGCGATAATATTCTTCGTCGGAACACTGGCAGGAAATGGCACGGGAACGCTGGCAGGGACCGGGGCGGTTACTCAGATCCAGTTTTGGGGCGCAATTGTGGGAGCCTTGGCACTCGGAATTATCGGGCTAACCAACATCTTCAGCATGAGGAAATGGGGAAAGACCGGGTCGTCTATCCTAGCTGGAAAGATTTTCCGAAGAACCGGCTCTCTAGGAACAATGGGTTCAGGGTTCGCAACGGGTTTCGTCTTTGGACTTGGCTTCGACACTGCAACCCAGGTATCACTTCTGGAATCCTCGTCGCCCTTATCCTCTTCGGGTTTTTCGCTGCTGGGATGATTCCCGTGGATACCCTGGACAGCGTCTTCCTTAGAGAAGGCTTCGCTAGGATTGTGCGGACTAGGGCCTTTCGCCTACTCTCCTACGGCCTCAGCGCTATCGCGCTTCTAGTGGCGTTCTCTGAATCCTTTGAAGTCTTATTCAACACGGCGATTCTTCCCTCCTTTACTGGCGCCGTCCTTGCGGTAGCCCTAATCGGGTCAACCTTCGTCTACGCCTATTTGCGGGGGAGACAGGGCCGAAGCCGAGAGCTTTCCCTAGAACGACTCCCCTTGGAGGCCGGCACCTCTAAGGCTAGGCGGAAGCTCGCAGCCCTTTTGTCAGAAGAAGCCGAGCAACGCCCCGATGACGTATAGGAGCCCGGAGGCTGCGACTCCAACTGCCAGGGTCTCAAGGCCGCCCCTCCAAAACCTTCTACCCGCTATCCTCCCCTTCCAGCCCCCGACCAGGAACAGGAACATTACGGAGATTACTAGGGAAGCGATGATT
>WNGG01010312.1_pt1 | contig 10145 bp, 7 predicted proteins | sample 5400661 | NCBI WGS metagenome assembly WNGG01 (sample SAMN13153372, study PRJNA577476) | soil metagenome | isolation source: 100 cm soil or saprolite under Garry oak tree replicate 1 | place: USA:California | collected 2016-06-15
CAGCACGAAGCGGTCTTGCGCGTCGCGCTGAATCCGGCCTCGAACATCCGTGTGGACGAATTCGAGAATCAATTGCGAAAAACGCTTCCGTCACAATTTCCAGGCTGCCAATTTTCCTTCGAAGCGGCGGACATCGTGACGCAGATCATGAATTTCGGCGCTCCCACACCGGTGGAAATCAATGTGAGTGGGCCGGACCTTGGAGTGAGCCGGGCGTTCGCTGAAAGGGTTCGCGGCGAACTCGCCCAGGTCCATCCACTCCGCGACCTTCAGTACGACGAACCGCTCGACTATCCGAGCGTGGACGTCAACATCGACCGGGAACGTGCCGGGCAACTGGGAGTTACCGCGGCTAGCGTGGGCCGCTCTTTCCTGGCCGCAACGTCGTCGAGCCGGTTTGTCATTCCCAATTACTGGGCTGACCCGAAATCCGGTGTCGGATATCAGGTCCAGGTGCAAGTTCCCCAATCGGAGATGGCCTCGATCCAGGACGTTGAGCGGATTCCCGTCACACCGGGCACCGCTTCTCATCCTTTGTTGGGCGACGTGGCTCAGGTCAACTACGGCAATGTCGTCGGGGAATATCATCGCCTGAACGGACAAAGGATCGTGACGCTTACCGCAAACGTGTCCGGCCAGGACCTGGGCCGGGTATCGAAACAGTTGGATGAAGCAATCCAACGCGCGGGAGTTCCACCGCGCGGCGTGAAGGTCGCCGTGCGCGGCCAGATTGGCCCGATGAAGCAAACGTTGTCGAGCCTGGGAGTGGGGCTGCTTCTCGCAGTCTTGGTCATCTTTCTGCTTCTGGCTGCCAATTTCCAGTCGATGAAGCTTGCGTTCGTGGTGTTGTCGACGATTCCCGCGGTCGTTTGCGGCGTGATTTTTATGCTGCTGGCGACGCGAACCACCCTGAACGTGCAGTCGTTTATGGGAGCCATCATGGCCATCGGGGTCGCGGTCGCGAATGCCATTCTGTTGATCATTTTCGCCGAGGAGCACCGCCGCTCGGGGAACACGTCCAGCGTCGCCGCGATTCGCGGCGCGCAAGCCCGCATGAGACCCATCCTGATGACCAGCATGGCGATGATCGCGGGAATGCTTCCGATGGCGCTGGGAATCGGGGAGGGAGCGCAGCAGACGGCGCCTCTCGGACGGGCCGTGATCGGCGGATTGTTGTTTGCTACCGCCGCGACTCTACTGGTCCTGCCTCTGGTGTTTTCCATGGTTCAGGAGCGAGCGGGAGTGAAATCGCCCTCACTCGATCCTGAGGATCCCCAAAGCGCTTTCGCCATCCAGCAGCCGGAGAATCAGAATCCTTTGCAGGGAGACGCGCTATGAGTCGAATTGAAGTTCTATTGAGCATCGCCCTCGCCGGAAGCGTTGGCTTGTGCGTCTCGTGTGGCTCGAAGTCAGGTGCCTCCGCCAACGCGGCAAACTCACAAGGGACTGCGACGTCCACTCCCACAGTGGAAGTTGCGAAGGTCGTGTCCAAGAAGCTTGCCATCACCGTGCGCTTGCCGGGAGAACTCCAGCCGTATGAAGGCGTCGCCGTCTACCCGAAAGTTACCGCCTTCGTGAATTCGATCAGCGTCGATCGCGGATCGGTTGTGAAAGCGGGACAACTCATGGCGCAACTTGCGGCTCCTGAAATTGCCGCGCAGCGTGCCGAGGCGCAATCGAAACTCCAGGGAGCGGAAGCGCAACGTGGAGAAGCAGAAGCCAAGCTGGCCTCGGACGAAAGCACCTACCAAAGACTGAAGGCGGCTTCCACGACTCCCGGCGTTGTCGCCGGAAATGACTTGGAGGTCGCTCAAAGGGCCGTCGAGGCAGACCGTGCGCGGCTCGAATCCGTCAGCGGAGGTGCCCAGGCTGCGAAATCCGCGTTGAAATCCGTAAGCGAAATTGAAGGGTACCTGCGAGTGCAAGCGCCCTTCGACGGGGTGGTGACGGAGAGAAATGTTCATCCGGGCGCGCTCGTGGGGCCTGCCAGCGGTTCCGGCGTTGGCGTTCCCATCGTTCGGGTCGAAAAGACTTCACGTTTGCGACTCCTGGTGCCTGTCCCCGAAAAGTATGTCGCTGGCATGACGGGAGGAACGACTGTCCAATTCAGTGTCCCGGCGTTTCCGAATCAAGCGTTCTCTGGAAAAGTTGCGCGGATTGCTCACTCGGTCGAGGTAAAAACGCGAACGATGCCCGTAGAGTTGGACGTAACGAATACGGACGGACGTTTGGCTTCGGGCATGTTTCCGGAAATTCTCTGGCCTGTCAGTCGGGCGCAACCCACTCTCTTCGTTCCGATCTCAGCCGTTGCCCGAACCACAGAGGCTGTCTTCGTCGTTCGCATCAGGGACGGCAACGCGGAATGGGTCAACGTCCAAACGGGCGAAGTCGAAGGAAAGCTGGTCGAGGTTTTCGGTGACCTGCACGAGGGAGAAGACGTTGCCGTTCGCGGCACGGACGAATTGCGTGCCGGGACTCATGTGACTACGCGACAAGGCTCCCCGGACTCGAAAAGTTCCGGGAAGTGATCTGTGGGAGTTTCGTCCCTATTGGCACGGAGACTTCGGCTTCACTCCAATTCGAGGAGGTTTTTAATGACGTGGATTACGCGGAGCAACGTCAACAATCCGCACCTTCGATTTATTCCGAAACGACCAATGGAAGCGTCCGTGGTTCAATCCAACTCGTTCCCGCGCTTTGACTGCTCTACAATCCACGTGCCGACGCGCAAGGCGTTCGCTACGGTCGTCACCATCGGATTCAGTCCGAATCCAGTCGGGAAGAAACTCGTATCGACCACAAACACGTTCGGCACCTCATGGAGCCGGCAGTTGCGGTCGACTACCGAAGTCGCAGGATCGTCGCCCATGCGGCACGTCCCCATCTGGTGATCGCCGATCAGATCCACAATCGCTTTACCGAACGTGATATCCGCTTCCTTGAGAATCCCTTTCTTGACATACAAGTCGCAGGTCTTTCGCAGCCTCGACTCCACGAGTTGGAACATTAGCTGTTCGTTGCTACCAAAATTGCGGGTGATCCGCGCGACGGGAAATCCGTACTCATCCACGAAGGCAGGGTCCAAATCCACTCGGTTGCTTGCCATCGGAAGGTCGTCAGCCGTCAGGCGAACCTCCAAAGATCGATTGTAGGCTTCCATTGCGGCAAGCAACGGACGCTGGATGAGAGACTTCCCGCGCAACTTGCCGTCCGCGTTCTCCAAAGGATTTTTCTTGGCGGTGCTCGTCATCGTCCCGGCTTTCCACCAGAGACCAGCCGTGTCGCTCTTTGTGACGTCGTCCTTAACAAAGTAAGGCTCAAACGAAGTTGTGTTTCCCGTGTGCCCGAATTCGCCGTGTAGAATTCCCTGAAACTTTGGCGGCAACACTGCGGTGATTCCCAAGCCGAACAGATGAAACAATGCGTAACGACCCACTTGATCGTTGCTGTTACCGAGGCCCGCGGGCGGACCGGACATCAACAGCAATCGCGCTGACTGCACTGCGCCGCACGCCACGATGACATGGCGCGCACGCTGCACGCGCGGACGAGGGTTGTCCGGATCGGAGACATCGAGATAGCGCACACCGGTGGCGCGCCGGGTCTGAGCGTCATAGATGACTTCGTACGCCTTCGCGTTTGTCAGGATTTCCGCGTTGGGCAGATTCTTGAGTTCCTTAATCGTAGAAAAACGGCTGCTGGATTTTGGCCCTTCCCTACCCCAGCACAGATATTCACCGCAATACCCGCACAGATTGCAGGCGCTGCGCACGCGGTCGGACCAGATTTTCTCAGCCGATTGTTTCCAAAACGATCCACCAGGGCGGCCGAATTTGAGCGCCTCCCGTATCTTGGCGCGCGTCTCGTAGCTCGGAGTGCCTGGTGCTACCATGCCGCTCGGCAAAGGAACCGGGTGTTGACCCGCAGCTTCGGCGCCTTGCCAAAAAAAGTCGCCCACGGGCGTCCTTGGATACGCTGGGCACGGGAACGGAAATTTCGGCTGCCAGTTGCCAGCTTTCCGAAAATAATCCAGCTTTGAGAATTCTTTGTACCACGCGCTGTTCTTGACGGCTGCGTTGACCGCGGCGCGATCCCCGCTCACCGCCAACAGAGTCTCCGCGACATTGTAAAAAGGCTCCATCTCGGCATAAGACAAGGGCCAATCCGGTATCGAATAGCCCCATTGCTTTTCGAGCTTGTCCAACTGCCCGGTTGCCGCAAAGTGTGTGCGTAGCCGGAAGTCAATTGGCAACGCGCGAAACGACCACGTACCCCAAATGATGGACCCGCCGCCCAGCACTGATGCCGTCCAAGCTCCATTGAAAGGCGCGGCATCCACTGCGGCGGACGAACGGAAGGTGTTGTATTCGCCCCGGAGCCGGCGCTTTGGGTCGGGCCGTTCGAGCCGAAAGCGGTATTCATCGTGCGGATACGGGTTGTATTTGAGACTCTCCGCATCGATGTTGCCCTTGTCGTCGAGCGGATTGGCGAGAGGGTCTTCCAGGGGCTTCGCTATGTCAGCGCCTTGTTCCAATACGACTACTTTGAAACCCGCTTTGGCGAGCAGCCAACTCATCGTTCCGCCGCCGCCGCTGCTCCCGACGACCACAAAATCCGCAATTTCCATGGAATTCCACCTTCGAGTGTTTATATACCTGCGATCGTCTCGAACTTTTGGACAGCTTTCTCCGTGTCGCTCGATGTGTATTCGTTGCCCGGATGCCGGTATTCCCCCAACTCAATCGACACGGCGCGTCGCCACGGCTCTGGCGCTGAAGTTCGCATTCCGAGCATGCCGTATAAAATGTCGCTGGCAAACTGGGCCAGGAATGCGGAGGAAGGTGGCTGCGCGGTATTGGGCCACTCGGGTGCTTTATTGGCAAGCAAATCGTTCGCCAGTAACGCCCAGTCCATGGCTCCGGCCTTTTTTCTCGCGTCCACCACTCCCTTGAGCAGCGGCCAGCACGGCGCGTAAAAAGTGGCTCGTGAAATCACGTTCCCGGTCGCATCGGTGAGCCATACGTTTCCGCTCTTCGCGATGCCGAACTTCGGTGAATTGCTGAGACCGCGGTTCTTGCGCCAAGAATCCACATTCGGCAGCGGTGAGAATTTCAGCGGATTGGCAGTCACAATCGCCCAACGGACGCCCAAATCGTCGTCTCCCGACGACTCCCGCAGCAGGTTTTCGAAGAAGGGAATGACGGCAAGATCGGCCGGGGCAAACGTGTGGCCCGGTTCACGCCACGGGAGGTTTCCGTTCGGCTTGTACTTCGTGGGTTCCTTGATCCACGCATCCAGCCCAAACAAACCGGCTGCAAGGTTACTGAGTGTGTCGCGCAGTTCGGGAGTGAGTGGGTCGTCCAATTGGGCTGACATGATCGCGGTTCCTTTTTCGTGGGCGAGCGCTGCGGTCGTCGGGCTAGGCAGGCGGCAGTTTGGCGCCAGTCTTCTTATATTGAGCGAACAGGGCGTCGAAGTATTTGTTGTAGGCTCCCGCCAAGGCGGCCGATTCAAAGATCAGCAGGTTCTCATCGTTGGCTTCGGCGTTCTCGGAGAAGTTATAGCTGCCCGTGATCACCACCTTGTCGTCGATGATCATCACCTTGTTGTGCATGAAATCATTCTTGTCGCCCGTACCGTTGAACGCGTGTGAGTTAGCCGCCACAAATCGAGGATCTCCGTTCGCGAACCAAAAGTTCGGATCGGCGGTCTTGTTTTTCATCACCACCTTCATCTCGTGAGGGTCCAGCACACCCTTGATCTCTTTCTTCTTGAGCGCGAGCAGGCTCGCCAAAATACCAGGGTCGCTGACCAGCATCGCGATCACGCGGATTTTCTTGGCGCCCTTCAGCTGGTTCTGAATCTCCGTCTCAATGCCTTCGGTCGCTCCGACTTGTGTCGAGAAAAAAATCGAAATGGGAATGTTCCCAATTTTTACCTTGGTTGGTGAACTTGCGACGGCGGTTGTGTGACTGGCTGAGTGACCCGGAGATCCGAGGTCACCGAACGTTTTGGAATACGCCGAGGCAATGGCGGGCGAATCCATGGTGAAGAAATGGTTGTCCTGCAACAGCAAGCCGCCGTTGGTGAAATTGCCAGACCCGCTCCACACCGAAGCGCCGTCCCGCACGATGAACTTGTCATGCATCAAGTGCCCGCCCTTTTCCTTCACCGGCTGGGCGAAGGCGTTCAGACCGGCGGCCTTAATCGCCTGCGCCGTGGTGGAGACTTTGGGGTCCACCGTGGTGCTGCTCCCTCCGGCTTTCCCGGCGTCATACAGGATGTGAAGGTGAACCTTGGTAGACATGCCTTTCAGCGCCTTGAGGACATCCGCGTTTTTCATGTCATAGATGGCAACATCCAGAGAATGTTTAGCGCCCTGAATGAACTTGACAAGCTGAGAAACCGCCTTCCCGTCGATCTTGGCGCGCGCAGACTGGAAGTAGAAATTGAGGCCTTTGGCACTGAACGTGGAGATGCTTGCCATGGTTTAGATCTCCTTCTCACGGCCGCGTACGGCGGATTCTGCTCCGCCTGTCTGGTTTAGTCAACACTAATTGCTTCTGATAGCAACACGCTCACGTCGGCCGCGCGGCCTCCCTAATCGAAGCGGGACCGCGACATAAAGCTCACCTGCCAGTTCTTTGGGTATCTCGGACGACAATGACCTATTGCGCGGTCCATGAGTAGTGAAGACTTTCTGAAGATCGTGTCAGGAAAACTTCAGTTGGCGCGCTTGGTCAAGAACCCTAATATGAGCAGGGCCGGGCGAATCGCGCTCTGTAAACTGTCACCGATTTGCAAAGGTGATCGGGCGTGAGTAGTCACGCGGAGGGCCGCATGAAGAGGGTATGCCGAGTTTGTGCGGTACTGATACTGACGTTTGCATGCACGACCCGGCTTGGTTCTCAAGAGAGTTCGTCGCCACAGGAAACTCGACCGCTCGTTTTGACAGAAGCCATCCCCTTAGAGGGCATAAAGGGACGTTTCGATCATTTTGGTACCAGCGGAAGGAAATTGTTTGTCTCTGCACTGGGCAACAACACCGTCGAGGTGATCGACATCAGCGGTAGAACGCTGGAGCACACGATAACGGGAGTGCCAAACCCTCAGGGCGTTGTCTACGCTCCCGAAGCGAACAAGCTGTTTGTTGGGAGCAGCAAGGGCAAGCTGTACATTTACGACGGAAACTCTTTCGACCTCATCACGTCGATAGACTTCCACGGCGACGTCGATAACCTGCGGTACGACGCTGCGAACAAGCGTGTTTATGTCGGCTACGGTGATGAAGACACCGCGGCAATCGGGGCGGTCGATGCAACAACCAACACGCGCATCGAGGAAGAATACAAACTGGGAGCCCATCCAGAGTCCTTCCAACTGGAAACGTCTGGGCCAAATATCTATGTAAACCTGCCGGATTTGAAACAGGTTGCGGTCATCAATCGCAGCACCCACGCGATCTCCCGGTGGCCGTTGACCCTGGAGCACAACTTTCCCATGGCGCTGGATGAGGTCGATCATCGGCTATTCGTTGGCACGCACGAACCGGCGCGCCTGGCCGTGTTCGACACGCAGTCGGGACGCATGATCACCGCGCTTCAGAGCGTCCAGGACGCGGATGATCTGTACTATGACGCCGCGCGCAAGCGGATTTATATGGCGGGGGGAGAGGGTCTTATCTACGCATTTCGACAAAAAGATCCAGACCATTACGAACTCATCGTCAAGCTTCCCTCGGCGTTGGGTGCGCGCACTGCCGGGTACTTTGGAAAAGGGAAAAAGGGCTTCGACCGCTTCTACTTGGCCGTCCCTGCTCGCGCCGACCACGGTGCTGAGATATGGATCTATACAGTGCAGGACTGAAGAGAGAAGACCTGACTGAAATGCACGAAGAAAAGGGCCAGTTGCGCATTCTTGTCGTTGAAGACGAAGCGAAAGTGGCCCGCGCCCTTCGGGAAGGGCTGCAGCGCGAGAAATACGAAGTCGTCGTCGCGCCAACGGGAGAAGAGGGATTTTTCCTGGTGAATGCTGAGGAATTCGACCTCGTTTTATTGGATCTCATGCTCCCGGGTCGCGATGGACTCCAGGTGCTCTCCACACTAAGAAAACGCGGATTGCAAACCCCAGTTCTCATACTTACCGCTCGCGATGCAATTGAGGACCGAGTCGAAGGACTCGACAAAGGGGCCGACGATTACTTGGTAAAGCCTTTTGCGTTCCCGGAGCTTTTGGCGCGTGTTCGAGCGCTTCTCCGGCGGGGACGGGCCGAACAAGCTCCGCTGTTGAAGCTGGCTGACTTGGAAATGGATGTGATAGGCCGCAAGGCCAGGAGAGGCGGGCACAGATTGGAGCTGACTGCCAGAGAATTTGAGCTTCTCGAATATCTGCTGCGCCACAAGGAGCAGATCGTTTCACGCGAGATGCTGGCACGCGGTGTCTGGAAAGAAACCGCTCGTGCAACGCCACTCGACAACGTCATGGACGTGCACATCAACCGGCTTCGCCGGAAGGTGGATGAGCCCTTCGACCGCAAATTGATTCACACCGTTCGTGGTGTTGGATTCGTGCTGCGAGAGGAAGAATGAGATTCAGGCCGCGAAACGTCCGTTCCCGATTGACGCTCTGGTACGTGCTCGTGCTCGCAACTCTTTTGGCCTCGTACGCGGGAGTTGCTTCCTTATTCCTGTTCTTGAGCTTGCGCGAGGACTTTGATCACAACCTTCTTCAGGACGTCGAAACCGTGGAGGGGATGCTCACAAAGGAGTCAAACGGACTTGTTTCGCTCCATGCCAGTCATCCAGATGCGGCGGAACCAAGAATAGGCCATTTCATCGAAGTGTGGTCGCCAGAGGGCTCCCTCCTGTATCGAAGTGCGGCCCTGCAGGGCCAGACACTAGGCTCTCCTCCAGGCCCAGAGGAAGGCCTGCACGACCCAACTCCTGCCACTACCCAACTGCCGAATGGCACCCGAGTCAGACTGGCAAGCAGCGTCTATCACGTAGAAGACCAGCGAGTGGTTCTCAGAGTTGCCTACAGTGAGGAAAGATTGTGGCGGGAGTTGGGCGAATTCGGGGAAGTCCTCTTGCTCGGCTTTCCGATTGCCGTGTTACTCGCAGGTTTCGGGGGCTACGCCCTCGCCCGAAAAGCGCTCTCCCCCATCGATATGATGGCCATACAGACGAAGAAAATATCTGCCGAAAAGCTGGGTGACCGCTTATCCATCGAGAACCCCGAAGATGAACTAGGAAAGCTCGGGACCGTTTTCAACGACATGCTCGGGCGATTGCAAGCCGCATTCGATCAACTGCGCCGCTTCACGGCTGACGCCTCCCACGAACTGCGGACTCCGTTGACTGCCATCCGAAGCGTTGGCGAGGTTGCGCTACAGGACCAGAGGAGTCCGGCGGAGTATCGAGATGTGATCGGAAGCATGCTGGAAGAGGTGGATCGCCTGACGCGACTCTCGGAGAGCTTGCTTGCGCTTTCCCGTGCTGACGCTGGGCACGTACAGCTTCAGCGTGAAGACATTCCTCTTGTCGATCTCGCAAAGGAAGCCAGCTCGGTCGTCGAAGTTTTAGCTGAGGAGAAGCGGCAACAGATTGACATCGAAGGTGACCCAAACCTCTTCGTCTTCGTAGACCGGCTGATTCTCCGTCAGGCAATGGTCAATCTCCTGGATAACGCGATTAAGTATTCGCCCCCGGGAAGCCAGATTCTCGTCCGGGTACAAAGTGAGGGAGACAAGCAGGTGTTCTTAGACGTGGTCGACCAAGGACCTGGAATTCCCAGCGAACATCAGGCTTACGTCTTCGACCGTTTTTACCGCGTTGACCGGGCGCGGACGCGCGAATGGGGTGGTGCTGGGCTTGGACTGTCCATCACTCGATGGGCCGTCGAAGCTCACGGCGGAGACATATCCTTTAAAAGCGAAGAAGGGCAGGGCAGCACGTTTCGAGTTTCGCTGCCAGTCGCTAAACATTCTTCTACAAGCCAATCAAAAGGAGGGTCGCAATGAAAAGGATATTGGGGATTCTGGCTGCGGTTGCCGCACTTCTGGTAGTGATCTGGGTGATTCTGGAATCCAGGGAGGGAAGCTATTCCTCCTCTTATGCATCCCAACCGGAGACTCTTGCACCCCAGCA
>WNGG01023634.1_pt1 | contig 10145 bp, 8 predicted proteins | sample 5400661 | NCBI WGS metagenome assembly WNGG01 (sample SAMN13153372, study PRJNA577476) | soil metagenome | isolation source: 100 cm soil or saprolite under Garry oak tree replicate 1 | place: USA:California | collected 2016-06-15
ACCTCTATTCTCCTCAATTAAGATTGATTACCTTCATTGGTGCTGATTATAAGCTGCTACCCGTGTATTTTCAAGAAATGGCTCAGATCAAGTATATTTCTTTGCTAATAGCCAAAGGTAAATTTCCCTTCTGCATTGTAGTTGGGCGAGCCGATATTCCCTGCGGCATTCCAAACCGTATCAAAAATAGGCTTCATGGCCTGGGCGAGATCGGCAGCAAAGTTCTCAAACATGATTTCAGGAATGATGAGGTTATTTCTGTCGATTTCACCTGTGTAGTCGGTAATATGATGGACTGTTTTCTGAAGAGAAATTTTGTAGCCCTTTACCCCAAGAAAACTCAGCATAATAAAAAGCGGCGGCTCGACGTCCAAAAACTTTAGTAGATCGAGATACCTTTTTACCGCCGCAAGGAGTTTTCTCTCATACCGCTCACCATTGAAACTCTTCGGTTCAAGACTACTGCCCAATTGAGCCACATTCTGGGCGTGTACCCCAAGAATAGACATATCCACCGTTTCAATGACGCCGTTACGAAAGACCTGGGTATACCCAATAGTCGCCGCTGCTTTATTATCGGCTCTCGTAGCACGGACAAACCCGTCAAGGTTGAAGCGCATGCTCACAGACGGCTCAATATCCCAGACACTGACTGGCTCCAGTAACTTTCCTTTATCCAATATCTTTCCTTGAAAGGTATTTTTGAGCGGTGTAAGATCGACGGTTACTGACGTGCCAAAAGCACTCAAGGGTATGAGATGGAGAACAAGCTTCGCTTCCTGTTCATTCAGGAGGGCAGGCGTTTCTACCACAGCGCTAATTCGACTCAAACGCTCAGTACGAAAATCTCTCATGCGCTCTGCCACTGTCCCTGAAAGCGCAAATGCTGCTCGCAGTTGCGGCACATCCATCTGAAAATGCCCGGCAGAATTGCGGCCATAAAAATGCCCGTGGTTCTCCAGTGTGACTCGGTGGGGAGCCAACCAACTACGCAGAATACGAATAATAATGACCTTCCTGTTTGAGTCGAGTTCAATAGGCTGGATATCAATAGGAGGAATTTGTGGGGAGAGGCCATCACGTAACCTATTTTCACAGGTAAGTTTGAAATCATCGATACTTGCTATCTCTACCCCGCAAAGCACAACGGGAATACCGTTCTTTGCATCTATCCCATAGATGAGATATCCACCAACCGTATTGGCAAATGACGAAACATCAGCCAGAAATTCTTTTCGATCTTTGTGGCTGTTTCCGGGAAGATCACGCTTATATTCGATGGTCTTTCGTTCAGAAACCCGGTTGTCTATCAAAGTCTGGAGATCGATTTCCGCGATCTCTGCCAGTGGTTTGTTAAAGAGCATCATTTCCACTCCTCTACTTTTTGTTGTGGTATATTGTCTTTTCGTTAGCCAAGCCCCAATTCTGCCTGCTCTGCCTCTGCCTGTTGGACTCACTGCGCTTGTTTGAACGTACCAAACGGGAATGCATCTTCAATCTTGAAAATTCCCCTCCACAATTTTGATCTCCTCCTCCGTCAAGCTGTACAATTCATATACCAGCTTATCAATCTGACGATCTGTTGCATTAATCTGACGCTGGATCATTGTTTGAACCTGGCTATTTCTCATATCCTTAAGCTGCTTGTGTAGTGTTAGCATTCCTTTGACCTGAACTTCTATACGATCATGATGACTTCCCATCATGGGATCAGAGCCCTTGACAAGACGGACAGGGAAACCCTCTAAATATTGGCCGAAAAATCTTAAGTATATTTCTGTCTTTCCTTCTAAACCTGCACAAGTCCTGGTAAAATAAAATAATCCGAGCCGCGAATTCAGCAGGCCAAGTAAATACAAGTCATTGAGGGGAATAAAGTAGGTGGTGTTAGTACCATAGTAACCTACTTCGTCTAATGTAAAGCGTGGGGTTATCGCGATATCGGGGAAGATAATTTTCGGGTTGTCCAAAAAGCCCTTGAATTTGTATTGTGGCTGTTGAAGCTCATACCATTTTTGCTTCGTGGCACGCTGTTCTAGCCTTTCTTTAAATCTTTTCAGATGTTGTTCAACTGCTGGATACTTTTCGATATTAATTCCATGATAGGTATAAATGAGGTAATTTTCTGGTGCCTCAATGTCATACCGCCTCACATCTCGACCATTCAAAAATGGTTTGATGATTTCAGTTGCCTCTGGATTACTTGCGAGTATCTCTTCTCGTGTCTTCTTGTCTATGATAAACGCTTCAGTTAGACCAGATTTAACCCCCATACAAATTTGACCGTGGCAATACTCGACAAGAGGTTGATAGGAAGATCGAAGCGTGCTGAGTAAGGCATCCTCATATGGATTGGCAAAGCTCCAGCCCATTTGAGATAACGCAGTGCGAGAGACTTTATACGTGGAAGCTTCAACTGCCTGATCGATAGAGAGCGATCCTGCTTTTATTGCTGAGAATTTATCCATAGAAGGCGGAGGAGAGTAAAGAGTTGTATCTTCTCCACCCTTGGCGTGTGTCGTGAGCAAGATAATTGTCCGAACAGTCGCTCCCACAAAGACAGGTAAACCAGCAAAGTCAACAATTCGCTCTATTGTTGCATTTTTGCTGAGAAAGTCTCGGAGTGGTTTCCCATAGTTAGCGCGTAAAAATTTATTGGAGACAATCATGCCCAAATGTCCTTGGTTGTTGAGAAGTTTGTTCCCGCGCTCTAAGAAGTAGGCGTATATATCAGAACGTTCATCGTGACACACGTAATTGGCTTTGAGATACGTCTTTAGTTCTTTGAAGCTCTCCATGCGTATATAAGGAGGATTGCCGATTACAGCGTCGAAACCTCCACTATTCATGATTTCTGGAAACTCAGCATACCAGTCAAATACGTTAATTCGATAGCGCTCTTCCTCATCAATAAAGCTCATCTGAACAATGTCATAGAAATCGGGGCCGATAAGAGAGTTGCCACATTTGATATTACTGTCTAAATCAGGTAGCGCCCGCTCATGGAATAGCCGGAGTTGGGAGATAAGCGATTGGTTTGACTCGCCTTCAAGCACTTTGAGTAAGAGCGAGAGTTTCGTTACTTCAACTGCTTGCGGGTCAATATCTACGCCATGAATGTTATTGAGAAGGATACGTTTCTTTTCCTGTGTGGTTAAGAGCCATTGGCCTCCTGCGCCTTGATATAATTCTTTGCGGTGTTTCTCAGGCCCGTCTTCAATATAGCGGTCTCGGTGCCAATCGAGTAAGTATTGATAGGCGACAATCAAAAATGAGCCGGAACCGCACGCTGGATCGATGATCTTTATTTTACTCGCGCTCCCCCTGAGACCTGGCTTTTTGCCTTCGAGCAGTTTGCTCAGCGTATGACGGACAATGTAGTCAACGATAAAGGTAGGGGTATAATAGACTCCACCGGCTTTTCTTACTTCAGGTTTTTCCTCAACCGTTACCTGGTGAGATGGTGTTAGTCGAATGACTTTGCCAAGAAACTGCTCGTACACGTGGCCTAAGACATCTGCTGGCAGTGCTGAGAACTCATACGGACTGTCAGGGTAGTACAACCGCGTAATGATGTCTCTCAGTGGTTTATCATCAAGGACAAGATGGGGGGTTAACGTGTCAGGTGGTTCAGGGACATCCTTTTCTTTCTGAAAGTGAAACAGGCCAGAGTTATAGCGTTCATCTGCCTCAAGGAAAAGATTGCAGAGCCGCTTATAGACGTTTGTTCCTTTGAGTAGTGCTCTCAAGCGTTCATAATCTTCAATACCTCGATCTTCACAAATACGAAGAAATATAATCCGGTCAATGGTCATCTGGACAGCGTAATTGAGTTCCCGCTGCTTAAGTTGCTTATTGTGTAGAGCTAAGTGACGTGCAAGCAGTTCCCGCCAGGACTCGATCTCTTGCAGAAACGCTGTATCTACCTCAGCAGTCCCCCGCTTGCCCTTCGTTGTCTCAGCATAGGTGTCAAATGAACCCTTCAAAACTGCTTCCCGCGAGAAGATGGAGGCGAGCTCTTCCCAGCGATTGAGATAATCCGTGTAGGAGAGGTACATGACGCGGGCGGTTGGTGCCTTATCTTCTCGATCAGGCTTAATCCTGCAATCATAAATTGCAAACTCTTCAAAATCGGTGAGAATGCTCAGAGGAAGTTTCGCAGACCAGGCGTAGCGACGGAGTTGAAATGCGGGTTCTCTCTCATCCTTCAGATTGACTTTTGGTTTTTTCGCTTCAACAAAGAATTTGCGCGTACCGCCAACTCGGAAACAGTAATCCGGAGCTTTCGTTGCACCGCCTATTTTGATGGCATATTCGTTGATAACATCTTTATATGCCTCAGCATATCCTTGCTTGTTGTTGACATCCCATCCGAGGGCTTCAAAAAAGGGATTGAGAAACTCGATACGAAGTTGGGCTTCGTTGTACTGCTCTGACCGATAGGCAGTATGGTTGCGGTCAAATCGCTCGATAAGCTCAAGAACTGATGGTGGTGCTGCCATATTGCTTCTTCCTCACGTAACCTGTGTTGAGTATTCTTCCAAGCTCGCTTATTATAACGCACAGCTTATGAATAGGAAACAAGAAGAAGTAGTTAGCGCAGTCGATTCTCCCACAGATCACGGATTTCATCATGCCAGCGCCAAAATAGCCAGGAATGAATGGGGATGCCGTCAACAACTTGGCAATTGTACTCTGACACCAATCGCATGACTTGTGGCACATCAAGGGTAGCAGTTTTCTTCAATCGCTCTAATCCTTCTTCGGCTTCCTGAATAGTTGATGCTAATCTCCCCAGCTTCAGAGCCCAACCTAACAGGTTAGCCGACAATACAAGCGTGATGAATGAGAACAGCGCTTTTGCAATCAGCAATCTTATGTTATCAGGAACAGGTGCAATAAGCGTGGTCAGAGAGACAATGATAAACACAATGGTCGCGGCAATAAATAATACCCATGCCCACCACCCAAGCTTCAGGTAAAGCTGGCGGGTATAAAAAGCAGACTCAGCCGTCATTTCAGCTAGCCGGTCTGCTCCAGCAGGTTGTTGCGTCTCGTAGAAATCGCTCTCTCGCGGGACAGTTTTCAATTTAGCGCGAATGTGTTTCCCTGCTTTTCGCTGCCACTCACTATATTGTACGCTACTTAACTGCCAACCAAGGGCTTCGGTAAAAACCGATTGTCGGCGCATGGTTTCAGCCGCATGAAATTGATCCTCATACAAAAGGCGCAGATAATATGCAAAGGCAAGCATTGAAAGACCAATTAACGCTCCGCCTAATGCCCAAGTACTAGGAAGATTTAACAGATCGAGGATAAGCGCCAAAATACCTGCAAACACTTCTAACCCGAGTGCAGCGTACCATTTGTCCGAACATGCGTCAAACATGTAGCGGGCAAGCTGGCTCAGTTCTTCTCCCCGTAATCGACTATTCATAGCTAGGAAAAAATTCTCCCATAAGCGCTTTCCACTCACCAAGAGCTGTTATTGGGTATTTTTCTTGATCCTCATATGCTTCTTTCGCTGCTGCTGCTGCTTTTTTGGCTTTTTCAATGGCAATGGCACGTTTCGTTTTCGTCGCGGCATTATCAAGGTACGTATCAACCCTATCATTCATAATAGGATCGTTACAGGGATTGGAGAGGTAGTATGGAAGGCTCTCGAAAAAGAATTTCACCATCGAAGAGTAGGAGTAACCTTGCGAGTAGCCTTTATAGCGATGATACATCATACACTCCAAATGGAAGCTACGAATAGGCCAGCCCACCTCACGATTCCATCCTTTTACCATTTTGATTAAGGGCACGAATGCTCCGCCCATTGCATTGTTTACTCCGGTGATCCTCTCTGCGAATTTGAACGGATCGGTGGGTACCCAACGCTTGCGAACAGTATCAGGGATTTTGTAATTGCCGGAGTCAACCTTAAATGCTGGCACCACATCAAGACGAAATTCTGAGAACTTAATACTAATGCAGTTTTCATCACGATGTTTATCTGTATAAGGGTACGCCTCGTCCAAAATGGCCTTAAACCGATCAAGGCAAGTGATCGTTCCTTCTGGATTATCCCATCCTTTATTTTCACCATAATGCAAGATCACCATGACATCCACATCCCCCTCATAGAGGTAGCGCGTGAGTGTATTCCGATCCCATGAGCCGGTGACTTTCGGCTCTTCACTAGGATGAAGCACAAGCTTTTTCCTAAGCGCTTTCTCCACATTCGCACGACGATCTGAAACCAAAGCTTCTTGCTTAACGGTTATCTCCAGAGCGGATGCGAAATCCGCAAAAGCTTTTTCTATGTCTGTTGCCATACGAAAAATCCTGACCGACGAATAGACGATATTTGGTTACATTCTCATTGTCACGACTACACATTTGATCAGCCTGTTGAAAAATACCCTTACAAAGCTCATCAGTGAAGACGCATTCATTGCTTCATGACCATTGAGTAATCTGAACCAATCGGCAAGGAAAAAGACCACCGCGCCAAAAAGTAGGTCCAAAAGCACGAGTCAACCAGCCAAAAGCAGCCAAAAAGCAGGCACACATGGCCTCTGCTGGGAATGGACGCCGACCCCAGCCGCGCTTCTTGAGCAGCCGTTTGAGATTTTGCCCAGCGGCTCGCATGAGACCCTCACAGTTGACGCGCCAGAGTCGTCGGAGGCGAAAGCGCCGCATGCCATGCCACTGTTTGCCTTCAGCAAACAAGGGCTCCACCCAGACACTGCGCTTACGCAAGGCCTTCTTGTACGCTTCGGTTGACGTGTAGGCACGCGCCTGGTCAAGATAGTCCTCATCCACACTCCGACAGAGCGTCCGTCCCTGCTTGCTCGTAGTACATTTGGCTTTGAGCGGACAGTGATTGCAATCCCTGGCTCGTGCCCGATAACGTCGTGAACGCTCGGTCGAATGAGCCCGATCAAAACGGAGTTCTTTGCCTGCTGGACAGAAGTAGACATCACGCTCCACATCATACTGAAAGAGGTGTGAGCTAAAGAACTCGGTACGATGGTCCATATCAGGAAGTGGAATGTAGGCGTGGATGTGTTGGCTTTCAATGGCGACGATGTTCTCTTCGGTGCCGTACTTACTATCCCCGGTGGCTTGTCTGGGCCAGAGCTTCCACCGGAAGCGTGCCCGCCAGAGTAAGTCGAGCATCGGCTTATTTTCAGAAACTTCGGAGGGGGCCACCAAGACCCCAACAATAATGCGGGCTTTGCCCCCATCCACGACGTAGTGCGTCTGGTACCCCAGGTGCGACCCGCCTTTGGTCACCATCATGGAGGCGTCCGGATCGGTCGTGCTCACATGCCAATCGGCCATCCGTTGATACCACCGGGTGATGACGGTGCGATCTTGCGCTCCGAGCTGATCGATCCAATCATGGCGCTCTTTATTCGTCTGGGTGAGGTCCTCACGTATCTCCTCTGACACCGCGACGGGAAGCTGCATGGGGGCTTGCGTCCCCTCTAACTGCACTGCATCACTGTGTGCAGACTCCTCCTGGCTCGTGGCCTGATCCGTCCCCTCTGCTGCTTCCAGGTCTGTTGTGGCGAATAGGCTAGCAAGATGCGCCTCCACCGCAAAACGGGGCTTGACCGAGGTCATGGCTGCATTGGCCTCCACTTTGGTGGCATCGATGTAGAGTTCCCTTCCCCAAATCAGTCCTGCTTGTTGGCACTGCTCCACAATCGCCTCGAAAAAACGTCGAAAGACCTCCACTCCATAACGGGTGCGGATGCGTGTCAGGCTAGAATGATCGGGTAAGGGCTCGTTCAAATCGTAGCCAACAAACCAACGAACGCTGAGCCGATCTGCCGCATGCCGCATCAGCAGGCGTTCCGAGCGAATATCTTCAAAGAACATCACGAGGTGCAGTTTGAAGAAGACGATGGGATCGATGGAGGGACGACCTCCGCCAGCATAGGTCTGTTGCACAAACTCCCGCACGAACGACAGGTCCAGTGTTCGATCAAGTTGGCGATAGAAGTGATTGTGCGGGACCAGTTCTTCCAAGGAGACATGGACAAGCGGAGCAAAACGTCGCTCTTTGGTTCCCATCATCGTTGGTGCCTTTCCCTTGCATATAACGACACATCACTCCTCATTACGTACCACCTTTTCGCTCGTTGTTCAACCAGTTGTTTACTTGCATGACGAGAGAGCTGGTACCCCCTTTGTGAGTATAAGGAGTGCTCTTTTGCTCCTCGTGATCGCTCTGTGAGAGCAAGCAAGCCACGCGTTCCCACTGTGATGGGATTGTGATGCTTTTGCCCTGCGCTGTGATCGTTTTGAGAGATCGCTCAGGTAATCTTTGCTCAAACCTCACAGCGAGGTCTCAATGAAAACAACTTCCCATTCAAGGAGGAAAGGCTATGTTCCAGAAACGGAGAACCCCCGCGACATCATTCTTAGCATTCGTGAGCGTCGCACTGCTCACCTTAGGCGTCCTCGGAGTAGTTCTAACGGCATGTGGCAGCCAACCGGCAACCAAGACGGCTTCCACCTCCAAACCGGAGCGGCATGTCCAAGCCAACCTCAATATCATCGTCAATCAACAGGGCTATCAGCAGGATTGGCCCGCCTATGCGCCCAACACGCTGGCCGTTCCTGCCAATAGCCTGGTGACGATCACCTTGCACGACTACGACCTTGGGCTGGACTCGCCTCTGCCCAAAGGGACACCTTTTGCCACTGTGCAAGGGACGATAGGGGGCGTGGCCTATCTCAACGGGAAGCCCTATGCCGCCCTGGCCCCAGAGAAAATCGCCCACACCTTCACCATCCCTCAACTGCATATCAATGTCCCTCTTCCCGGGTTTGGCAAGGAGTCGGATACCATCAGCTTCACCTTCCGCATCGGCAAAGCGGGAACCTACATCTTCCAGTGCCTTGATCCCTGTGGCACCGGCTCAAACGGCTTCGAGGGGCCGATGGCAACCAAGGGCTACATGATGGGGACGCTGACGGTTCAATAAGGCCGCCTTCGTTGGGAGACCGTGACCCAAAGGAAAGGGGCTCGCTTGAGTCAAGCGAGCCCCTGCGCCAAAGGAGAGGAGCAAGCCATGAAAAAGGCGCTAGGAGCAGTTGTTGTCATGGTGGTGACTGTGCTGGTGGTCGCCTGCGGGGGCGGCGGGAACGCTGGCGGTGGCAGCAGGACCGATGTGCATATGGGGCAAACGAACTTCACCCAAGCTTCCATTACCATCAGCAAAGGCAGCAGTCTCAACCTGATCAATGATACCGCCGTTACCCATATCATTGCCAATGGCACGTGGGAGCAGAACACTGCTCTCAGCCAAATTGGAGAGACACTCTCTGGTCTAGCATCGACAAAACACGCTCCTCACATGAAGCAATGGGTTGCAATGTCCTGCTCTACGTGCCACAAGCACACAGACGAGCGCTGCTTGTATTGTCTTCTGCCCGTTTGTTCTGAGCATGGGAAGCACATCCAACTCTGGTTCACGCTCCGACAGGTGCTGGTCTGCACTCCGTGTCAAGCACGACTCCAGGAGATCGCTCAGGAGGAACAGAGCGCCTCATTGGCAGCAGACGCACTGCGTCGTGCTTCTGTGGTTGACGTCTGAGAAGCATATGGGCAACAGCGAAACGAAAGGAGGAACAGGTTCCTGAGTGAGAGAGAGTTGAAGACTGGCTGGGCTGTGAGGCACGGACAAGGACATGTATACGAACGGAGGCAGGTTGGTTGCTCATGATGATGAGCACACTGCGTGAAGTCATCAGATGATCCGTCCTGTGTTTCGGTACGCATCACAGCCCACTTTTTTGCGTAAAATAGGGCATTGATGGAAAGGAGACCCTGACTGCTGCCTTCCAGCTTGGTGAGACGCTTGCACAGCAGGCTGGCTATCGAGTCATCGTCGCTTCTGATTGCTTGACGGCCTTGAAATTCCTTCGCGTTTGCAAACCAGACCTCATACTGCTGGATGAGCATCTGCTCATGCGGCATGGCATTGACCTCTTGCCGCGCCTGCATGTGATGAAAGACCTCCAGGATATTCCGCTCCTGTTCCTGAGCACAGATTTCCCTGGGAGCAAGTGGGAGGACATTCCTCCTTACTGAGGAGCTTTGTGAAAGAGTTTTTCAACAGGCTGTGATGCTTTCTGACGTG
>WNGG01041693.1_pt1 | contig 10145 bp, 8 predicted proteins | sample 5400661 | NCBI WGS metagenome assembly WNGG01 (sample SAMN13153372, study PRJNA577476) | soil metagenome | isolation source: 100 cm soil or saprolite under Garry oak tree replicate 1 | place: USA:California | collected 2016-06-15
TGAGATCGAAGGCCAGCGCCTCCAGCGCCTCCTGCCATCCCTTCTCCTGCAGCGGCACATCGCTCTTTGCCTCGGCGCGGACCTGTCGGAGATCCACGTACACGGTCGGGCGATCGAACGTGATGTCGGCCACGATCCGCCGGTGCACGAGGGCCCGCCAGTCCACGCTCACCGTCAGCCGTCCGATGGCGGCCACGGGCGGGTCGGGATTGGCGTCCTGGAAGATCGTCGCGTTCCTCAAGTCGAGCGAGACGGTCCACGGGTGCACGTGAAGGGCGGGGATCCGGACGGTATAGCCGGTCAGCCGCTCATTGACCTTGTGCTCCATGTACCGGCGCAACGGCTCGTCGGCGAATCGAGCGGCGGCGTAGGTCAGAACGACGAGGAGGGCGAGCAGTCCGGTCAGCCAGAGCCAGCGGCGGCGAGTTCCGTGTGTCACGGAAGGCGACTCCTCGCGATCTCAAGGGTTCGGCATCTATCCCTCGCTACTCTCTTCCAGGGTAGTGGTCGATTCAGAAGGTGATAGCCAAGAGCGTGCGGCGCGTCATGCGCTGCATCTGGCGCCGTCAGTTCGTCACGAGGGCCCTGGGTGCGTGGGTCACCGGCTCGGCCCCGCGCCGGGTGACGATCGAGGTCTCGCCCAGGCACATGCTGAGGCCGGTCTTGCTGTTGAGCAGGATCATGTGGATGAAGAAGACCATGCCGGGCGCGAGCACCTGGGAATTGTCCGCGTAGATCATCGGCTCGTCCATCCACGTGGGCGGATAGGTCGCGCCCATCGTGTAGCCGCAGGCGTTCAGGAAGTGCCCCTTGTAGCCCGCCCGCGTGAGCACGCGGGCGTGGGCATCGTAGATATCGCCGACCGTCCGTCCCGGCCGCAGCACCGCCTCGCATTCCTTCAGCGCATCGCGACACGCCCGGAACATCGCCTCGTGGCGCCGGTCCACCCGGCCCGTCAGCACCACGTGCATGAGGGCCGCGTGGTAATGACGGTAGGACGCCGCGAACTCGAAGGTGACCTGATCTCGCGGCCTGACCTTGCCGTGGCCCGTGTGATACCGGACGAGGAGAGCTTCCCTGCCGCTGCCCATGGGCCATCGGCTGGCCGACGGGTCGCCGTCGCCGACCACGATCGGGCCCAGCATCCCGGCATAGATCCCGCCCACGGGCGCGCCGGGGACGGTCATGCGATTCGCCACCGCGAGGGCCTCGTCGGCAAGCTTGCCCGCCTGCCGCACGTAGCGCAGCTCGGCCGGGCTCTTGACCAGGCGGAGCAGACGCACGAGGTCACTCGCGTCTTCCGTGCGGCAGAAACCGTTCAGGGCGGCGTCGACCATCAGCCCGCGCTGGGCCGTGAGGCCATAGGCGTGGTACTCGATCCCGAGACGCTTCCCGCGGCAGCGATAGCTCGCCAGCATGTCGCGTAGGTCCTCGGCAGGATTGGCGCCCTGACGATCGCGCCAGATGCGGATGTCCCGGATGACCGAGGTGATCCGCGCCTGGCGAAGGTCGGCGGAGCGCGTGCAGAGCGCGAGCGCTCCGTCCGCGCCCAGGTACATGCCCTGGAACATGCTGTAGCCGCTCGTGTCGTAGCCGGTCAGGTAGTACATGCTCTCCTGCCGGAAGATGAGCAGGCCGTCCAGACCGCGCGCGGCCATGGCCCGGCAGGCCCGCCGCCGCCGGGCCGCCAGCTCTTGCGTCGAGAAGTGCAGGGCCATGGACTCTCCGATCAGCCGTGGATGTCAGGCACGGGCGGCCTCGCGGCGGCCGCGAAGCAGCGCGCTGACGCCGAGGACGGCGGTGGTGACGCCGATGAGAAACGAGCTGACGGCCGCGATGGTCGGATCGACCTCGAGCACCAGGCTGTTCCAGACGCGCACGGTGAGGGTCTGGACCTCCACGCCGGACAGGAAGAGCGGGATGAGCAGCTCGTCGAACGAGGTCAGGAACGCGAAGAGCGCCGCCGACAGCAGCCCGGGAAAGATCAGGGGAAGGGTGATCCGCCGGAGCGCGGTGAAGCGGCTCGCCCCCAGGCTGAGGGCCGCCTGCTCGAAGCGGATGTCGAAGCCCTGGAGGGTGGCGGCCATGATGATCACGACCACGGGCAAGGCCAGGACGGTGTGGCCGAGGGCCATGGCCACGATGCTGCCCGTGGCCTTGAGCCGGACGAAGAAGAAGTAGAGCCCGATGGCCGTGATGATGGTGGGCACGATCATGGGAGACAGGAGGAACGCGTAGATCGCCCCCTTCCCGCGAAACCGGCCGCGCACGAGCGCGAGCGAGGCCAGGAGCCCGAGGACGGTGGCCAGGACCATGGTCAGGCCGGCGACCTGTGTGCTGACGATGATGGACTGCCGCCAGCTCGGCACGCCGAAGAAGCGCTCGTACCAGCGCAGGGACAGGAAGGGAGGCGGGAACTTGAGATAGTCGGCGCCGCTGAACGACACGATGATGATGATCACCACCGGCGCGATGAGGAAGAGCAGCACCGTGCCGGCCAGCGCCATGACCGCCGCGCTCCCGGGGCCACGCCGCTGCCCCTCGTCGGATATCACGTCACGCCCGCCCTTCGAAGATCCGCTCGAGCCGGACGATGCGGTTGTAGCCGAGGAAGCCCACCAGCGTCAGCGCGAGGAGGACGACGGCCAGCGCCGAGGCGAACGACCAGTTGAGCGTGATCTCGACCTCGCGCTCGATCAGCATCGCGATCATCACGTCGCCCGGTCCCCCCATCAAGGCCGGCGTGATGAAGAAGCCGAGGCTCAGGATGAACACGAGGAGGGTGCCGCCCGCGATGCCGGGGAGCGAGAGGGGCAGGAACACACGCCGGAAGGCCTGGAGGCGGCTCGCGCCCAGGCTGTGGGCGGCCCGGATCAGGCTGGGGTCGATGCCGAGCATGACGCTGTAGATCGTCAGCACCATGTACGGGAGCAGCACGTAGGCCATGCCGATCAGTACCCCGCCCTGATTGTAGAGGAGGCCCAGGGGCTTGTCGGTCAGGCCGAGCGCCGTCAGGTACTGGTTCACGATGCCGTTCCGCCCCAGGAGGACCATCCAGGCATAGGTCCGCACGATGATGCTGGTGAAGAACGGCAGCACCACGATGATCATGAGCAGCCGGGCCGTTCGCGGTCGGCACGTCGCCAGCACATAGGCGAGCGGGTAGCCGAGGGCGAGACACACGAGGGTGACGAGCGCCGAGATCTTGAATGTCCCTCCGAGAACGTGGAGATAGACGGGGACCCGGAAGATCTGGCGGTAGGACTCGAGCGTGTAGCCGGCCTTGTACACGCTGCGATTGACGATGCCGAGGAGGGGGTAGACGAACAGGGCGGCCAGGAGCAGGAGAGCGGGAAGAAGCGCCAGGAAATGGCGCCACGATTCCCGCCGCTCCGCTGACGCCAGGGAAGGTTCCGGCGCCGGCATCACGCCGGCCGAGACCGAGCCGTCCGGCGCCGCGCTCATGGCTCCGCGCGAGGAAAGAGGCGCGTCTCGTCCGGCGACCAGACGAGGGCGACCATGGCGCCCGCCGAGAGCGGTCGGGTGGCCAGACGATTCGTCACCTTGATCGTGAGGGCGCCGTCGGGCCCGAGGCCCACCCGGTACCGCGTGGCATCTCCCACGTAGATGGCTTCTTCCACGACGCCCTTGCACGCGTTGACGCTCTTGCCCGGCGCCGCCTCACCCGCCTCCTCGGCCGGCACCACCTTCTCGGGCCGGACGGCCGCAGTGATGGATTGCCCCGCCTGAAGCGGCGCCGCGGCGACGCCGAGGAACTCGAGCCCGCCCGCCGCGCGGCAGCGCCAGCGTCCGCCTCCCTCCGCGGAGACGGCGATGCCGTCGAGAAAGTTCGACTCGCCAAGGAAGTCGGCGACGAAGCTGCTCCCCGGCGCGTCGTACAGCTCGGACGGGCTTCCCACCTGCTCGATCCGCCCGCCCCGCATGACCGCGACGCGGTCGGACATCGTCAAGGCCTCTTCCTGATCGTGGGTGACGTAGAGGACGGTGACGTGCAGGTGCTGCTGGATATGCTTCAGCTCGAGCTGCATGTGGGCGCGCAGCTTCTTGTCCAGCGCGCCGAGGGGCTCGTCCATCAAGAGCACGCGGGGCCGGAACACGAGGGCGCGGGCCAGGGCCACCCGCTGCTGCTCGCCGCCCGAGAGCTGGCGGGGGAGCCGGCCCTCGTAGCCCTGGAGCCGGACCAGCTCGAGCGCCTCCCCCACCGCACGCCGGATCTCCGCGCGCGGCGTCCTGCGGATCTGCAGCGGGAAGGCGATGTTCTGGGCGACGGTCAGGTGCGGGAACACCGCGTAGCTCTGGAAGACCATGCAGAGCTCGCGCTTCTGGGGGGGGCGCCCCGCCATGGGCACGCCGTCCACGAAGATCTCGCCTCGCGTGGGATACGCGAAGCCCGCCACCATCATGAGAGTGGTGGTCTTGCCGGAGCCGCTTGGGCCCAGGAGGGTGAAGAAGGAGCCGGGGGCGACGGTGACGGAGACGTCACGCACCGCGACCACTGACCCGAAGGTCTTGGTCAGCTCGTGGAGTCGGACCTCGGCTCCGCCTCCTACCCCTTCTGGAGCAGGCGCGGTTGTCCGCCCACCACTTGCCGTTCTGCAGGAAGGCCTTGGCCTTGTGCTCCGGGTTCGACGGCAGCCGGGCCGAGACGTCGGCGGGAATGCTCTTGAAGGCCTGCCGATTGGTGGGGCCGTACGGGATGTTCTTGGCGTGGCTCGCCTGGATCTCGGGCTGGCAGGCGAACTCGATGAAGCGCTGGGCATTCTCGAGATTCTTCGCGCCCTTGAGAATGGACCAGAATTGCGTCTGGAGCATGGCCTCGTTCCACTCGATGGCGAGGGGCGCTCCTTTGTCCGCCACCGATTGCAGCCGTCCGTTCCAGATGCTCCCCAGCACCACTTCCTTGTCGGCCAGCATCTGCGCCGACAGCGCGCCGGTGTCCCAGAACTTTCGAATGGACGGGCGGACACGATCGAGCGCCTTGAAGGCGCGGTTCACGTCGATCGGGTAGATCTTGTCGCGCGGGACGCCATCGGCGAGCAGCGCGAACTCGAGATCCACGGCACCGGAGGCGATGTCGGCGAGCATCCGGGGGCCGGCGAACTTCTTGAGGTCCCAGAACTCCGCCCAGCTCCGCGGCTGCTTGCCCGTGGGAAAGGTCTGGGAGTTGTAGCCGAGCACCGACGAGAAGTAGATGTTGGCGATCATGTCATCGCGCCGGGTGACGGGGTCGAAGTCGTCGGGATTGGTCAGCTTCCAGCTCTTGTAGTTGATCTTCTCCAGGGCGCCCTTCTGGCTCAGCGAGAGCACGCCGAGCTCGCCCGCGTCGACGATGTCCAGCTCGATGTTGCCGGACTCGAACATCGCGAGGAGCTTTCCGAGGGTGGCGGGGACCTTGACGATCTCGATGCCCGTGGCCTTCGTGAACGGCTCGAAGATCGCCTTCACGTTGGCTTCCTCGTACGACCCGCCGATCGTGCGGATGACGACCTTGCCCGCCGCGCCCGCCCGGGGGATCCAGACGAATGGGCCCGTGGCCGCAACCGCCACGCCGGCCGTGCCCGCGAGAAATGTCCGGCGGGAGATCCTGGTTCGCGTGCTCGCGCGCGACGCTGTGATACCGGCGGCCTTGCCCCGATCCGTGCGCTCGATCATTGGTGTACCCTCCTGCGCTCGGGGGGTGCCCGGCGCGCTGAACCGTCGTGCCTCCGGTCGCGTCGTCGGGATCGTCGGTGGGACGTCCCGCTTCTCTATCACGCAGCCTTCAGAGGTGTCAAGGCTACCGGCGGCCGTCGAGCCAGTCCTGGAAGCGCTTCCAGTGGACCACCAGCGCCATGGCCGGCAGACGCCAGGCGTGGAGCGGCACGGGCGTGATGGGCGTCACCGGCCAGCCCACGTCGGCCGGCGAGGCGCCGAGGGCGCGGTCGGCGAGCAGCTTGCCCATGACCGTGGCCATGGCCACGCCGCGTCCGTTGTAGCCGAGCCCGATCAACACGCCCGGCCGCGGCTCGTGCAGATGCGGCAGGTGATCGGCGGTGAGCGCCACCCGCCCACTCCAGCGGTGCTCCCACTCCGGCGCGCCCACCTGGGGGAAGAAGCGCATCGCCGTCGCCTCGAGCCGCGCGAAGAGGGCGGGATCGCCGCTGTCGTTCAACGGACCGCGCCCGCCCATGAGGAGACGGCCCTCTGGATCGAGACGGAAGTAGAAGAGGATGCGCCGCAGATCCGACACGACGTGGCCCGCGGGGAGCACACGCCGCCTCACGTGCTCGGGCCTGCCGGGCCGCCCGCGCGAGGCCACGCACATAGGCGAGCGGCTGGAGCGCGCCCGCGCGGCGGTCGAGCATGCCGCCCACATAGCACGTGGTCCCCGTCAGCTCCGCGATCTTCTGCCGATCCAGCAGCTCGACGGGCGCGCCACGCCGCTGCCACTGCTCGGTTCGCGACCGCAGGCCCGACAGGGCCGCTTCGTGCGGGGCGGCGCCAATCCAGCCGCAGGCCTGGGCATGGCAGGAGATCTTGTGGCGCGCGATGAGCTCGAAGACGAAGTCGGCGGCGCCGCCGGAGATCTGCCACATGCGCCGCCCCGTCTCCGGGCCGAACTTGTGCTCGAGCTCGTCCGGCTCGTGCTTGAGGCCGGGGATGACCTGGCCGCCGTTCCGCCCCGAGCCGCCCCAGCCGGGCTCCGCCGCATCGAGCACCACCACGTCCACGCCGCGCTCCGCGAGGTGGAGCGCCGCCGAGAGGCCCGTATAGCCGGCCCCCACCACCACCACGTCGGCGCGACGGTCTCCCTCGAGGGGCGACGTCTCGGGCAAGGGCTCGACAGCCGTCCACGCCGAGGTAGGCGGATCGGGGGATGCGGGCAAATGGATCATCGTCACCTCTCTCACATCGTCAGCATGCATGCGCGGTCGGCGACCGCGCGCCGATCGTGCCAGAGCGCGCGAGCGAGGTCAAACCGGAGGACGGAGAGCCGTCGCGACCTACCGTGCCGGGCAGACCGCGCCCGATGCCGCCCACGCCTTGACGAGCGCGCCGAACATGGCCTGCGTGCCCGGCGCCGGTTCGCGGTCCGCGCCTGGATTCCACGCCCAGCCCACGAGGGGGTCGCGCGCCGCGTGCTCCACGATCTCGGCCAGGCTGTGACCGCCATTGCGGGCAGGATCCTTCACCTGCGCGCAGATGTCGGCCAGAGAGCGGCCCTGCCAGGCCATGGACGCCGGCGCGAGGCGCCACTTGGGATTGCCGGGGACATGACCGGGATCGAAGTTTGTCGTCTGGTGGCACGTCGAGCACCGCATGGCCGTGACCCCGAGGCCATCGGGTCCGCGCTGGACGGGCGGCTGGTGAGGATAGCCCGCGCCCTGCGACGGCCGGTCGCCCTCGGGATGGCAGTTCAGGCAGCGCGGATGCTGGAAGACCTTGCCCGCCTCGACGAAGAGAGCGGCGGAGCGCGCCGTGGAATCCCGAATGCTCGCGAAGGCCCCGGGCGAGCGGAGGGCGCGGGTGGTCGGCGACGGCGCTGTCTGCGCCCGCGTGGCCAGCGGCGCCAGCGCCGCGCCGGCGATGACGGCGACCCCAAGCCCGAGCGCCCACTTCCTCATGCCGTGCGCGTGCCGGCGGGCGTGAGCCGCGCGAAGGGCAAGCGCCGCACCCGCTGTCCCGAGAGATGGAAGAACGCGTTGGCGACGGCAGGCGCGATGGGAGGGACACCGGGCTCGCCCACCCCCGTCGGCGCGGCGCCGGACGGCACGATGTGCACCTCCACCGCGGGCATGTCCGCGATCCGGAGCGGGCGATAGCTGTCGAAGTTGCGCTCCTGCGCTCGGCCGCGCACGAGCGTGATCTCGCTCCACATGGCTCCGGCCAGCCCGAAACCGATTCCGCCCTCCATCTGCGCCCGGATGACGTCTGGATTGATGGCCGTGCCGCAATCGACGGCGCAGACGACCTTTTCGATCTTCGGCAGCCCGTCCGGACGGCGGGTGACCTCGGCCACCTGGGCGACGACGCTGTTGAACGATTCGTGCACGGCAATGCCGCGCGCCCGGCCGGCAGGGAGCGGCTGGCCCCAGCCCGCCTTCTCGGCGGCGAGGTTGAGCGCGGCGAGATGGCGTGGATGCTTGGCGAGGAGCGCGCGTCGCACCTCGAGGGGATCGCGCCCGGCCGCGTGGGCCAGCTCGTCCAGGAATGTCTCCGTCGAGTACGCCGTGTGCGTGCTGCCCACCGAGCGCCACCAGAGGACGGGGACGCCGACGTCGGTGGTGCTGAGCTCCACCGTGATGTTCGGAACGGCGTAGGGCAGGTTGGCCGCGCCTTCCACCGAGCTCCCGTCGATGCCGTTCTTGATGCTTGCCTCGAAGGGGCTGCCCTTGAGGATCGACTGGCCGACGATGCGGTGCTCCCAGCCGACGATGTTGCCCTGGGCGTCGAGCCCCGCGCGCAGCCGGTGCACGTAGAGCGGGCGATACCGGCCGCCCTGCAGGTCGTCCTCGCGCGTCCACACGAGCTTCACCGGCTTGTCGCCGCCGATGGCCTTGACAATGGACGCCGCCTCTCCCGCCACGTCGCCGTTCGGAGTGGCGCGCCGACCGAAGCTCCCGCCGGCCAGCAAGGTGTGAATGGCGACCTTGGCGGGCGGCAGGCCCACGACGCGCGCGACCACCTGCTGGTCGATGGTGGGCACCTGCGACCCCGCCCACACCTCGCACGCGTCGGGTCCGAGGCGCACGACCGCGTCGAGAGGCTCCATGGGGGCATGCGCGAGGTAGGGAAACTCGTAGGTCGCCTCGATCACCCTGGCGGCGCCGGCCAGCGCGGCCGCCGCATCGCCATCCCGCCGCGCGGGCACTGCGGGGCGGCTGGCGAGAACGCGATAGGCCGTGAAGAGATCTTCGCTGCCCCGGCTCTCGGCGCGGCTCTCGTCCCATGTCACCCGTAGCGCCTCCCGGCCCTTGCGCGCGGCCCAGAACTTGGTGGCCACCACCGCGACCCCGGAGGGCACCTGCACGACGTGGGTCACCCCCTTGACCCGGCGGGTCGCCGTGGCATCGAACGACTTCACGGTGGCGCCGAATCGCGGCGCCCGCGCGATGACCGCGGTCAGCATGCCGGGCAGCGAGAAGTCCATCGTGAACTTGGCCGAGCCGTCGGTCTTGGCCGCTCCATCGATCCGCGGCACGCGCTTTCCCACGAGGGTGAATTGCGACGGGTCCTTCAATTTCACCTGGGCAGGCGGTGTGAGCTTGGCCGCCTTCGGCGCCAGCTCCCCGAAGGTCGCACGGCGGCCCGACGGCGGGTGGGCGACGACGCCGCGCTCCACGGTGATCTCCGAGGCAGGCACCCCCCACTCCCGCGCGGCGGCCTCCACGAGAGTCGCACGGGCCGTGGCCCCCGCCCGTCGATGCTGCTCCCACGAGTTGGCCATGGCCGAGCTACCGCCCGTCCCCTGCACGGGGCCCCACTTCAAGTTGTTGTAGCGCTCCGCGTCCGCCGGCGCCGCCTCGACGCGGATCTGTGACCAGTCGGCGTCGAGCTCTTCGGCGAGAATCGTGGCCAGGCCCGTGTAGCTGCCCTGTCCGAACTCGATGTGCTTGCCGATGATGGTGACCGTGTTGTCGGGCGCGATCCGGATGAAGGCGTTCGGGGCGAAGGTCTCGTCGGCGGCGAGCGCCGGTCGGCCGTCGAGACGGAAGCCGACGATCAGCGCCGCGCCGGCGAGCGCGGTGGACTGGACGAACCGGCGGCGGGTGAGCATGCTCAGCCTCCCAGCGTCCGGGACGCTTCGTGGATCGCGGCACGAATGCGTACATACGTGGCGCAGCGACACACATTGCCGGCCATGGCGGCGTCGATGTCGGTGTCCGAGGGGCGCGGGATCTCCGTGAGGAGGGCGATCGCCGACATGATCTGGCCGGACTGGCAGTAGCCGCACTGGGCGACGTCGAGCTGGCGCCAGGCGGCCTGGACGGCCTGGGCGACCTTGCCCGTGACGCCCTCGATGGTGACGACCTCGCGCCCGGGGAGCGCCGCGGCCGGCGTCACGCACGATCGGGTAGCCCGTCCGTCGATGTGGACGGTGCACGCTCCGCACTGGGCGACGCCGCACCCATACTTGGTGCCCG
>WNGG01016529.1_pt1 | contig 10143 bp, 10 predicted proteins | sample 5400661 | NCBI WGS metagenome assembly WNGG01 (sample SAMN13153372, study PRJNA577476) | soil metagenome | isolation source: 100 cm soil or saprolite under Garry oak tree replicate 1 | place: USA:California | collected 2016-06-15
CTATGAAGTTGATCTCGGAAGGACCACCTTCATACCGTGGTTCTGCGTCTTTACGTTGCACCGCAACGGGTTCGGCGTGTCACGACCAGCAGCGTTATTGACTACCTACCGTTCACGAACGGTTACGCGGAATGGCTCAATGAGAAGCGGTATGGGCTCGACACGTACTTCGGTCGGAAAATGTTCTACAAGACTGCGACCTCGTCGCGGATTGTGGTGACGATTCCGTTCCTTTCGGATGACCAAGACAACTTGAAGGATGCGGATATAGCTCCTTACCCTCAAATTCCACCGTCGTGCGCCCTTCTGGACAAGTTGGTCTCGTCTCGGTTCCCGAACGCTTTGTCGCCAATCGTCTCGGCGCATGCTCAGGCGGCGATTCCGCTTAATCTTGGCGCGAAAGTACTTCAGCAGCTCGCACAGGTGCTGATGAGAGATGAGTGATGGCGCCGGGCTGGCCCGTACCTATGAAAGCGCAGCCCGTCGTTGGGAGGGTATTGGTCCGTACTACGCCATGTTTCCAACGCAGTTTGGAGATGATGTAGTCGCGAGATACACGCGACCTGGTGACATCGTGCTTGATCCGTTTGCTGGTCGGGGAACAGCCATATTCAGCGCCGCTCACCAAGGTCGGCAGGGTGTCGGCGTTGAGATCAATCCAGTTGGATGGATCTATGCCAAGGCGAAGATCCAGCCTGCGTCCAAGGAAGCAGTAATCGCCCGGCTTCGCGCTCTGAATGAGATGAAGGGAGCCTACGCACGCGAGGCCGAGTCTTTGCCACTGTTCTTTGAGATCTGTTTCGCAAGGCAGGTACGAGAGTTTCTTGCAGCTGCGCGTGGGAACCTGGATTGGATGAACAGTTCCGTAGACCGAACAACGATGGCTTTGCTGCTTGTGTACCTTCACGGCAAACGGGGCGCGGCGCTGTCAAATCAGATGCGGCAAACGAAGTCTATGTCGCCCGACTACGCGATTCGATGGTGGCGTGAACGGGACTTGACGCCGCCTGAGGTGGACCCTTTCGCCTTCATGGTCAAGCGACTTGAATGGCGGTACGCAAAGGGGCTACCAAAGGTAATTCCCAGTGAGGTACACCTTGCGGACAGCGAGGTTCAGCTAGCCGTATTAAGACCTGAGATGGCCAAACGCAGGAAGCGTGTTCGCCTCCTACTCACATCGCCGCCATATTTCGCGTTGACGAATTATCATTACGATCAGTGGCTTCGATTGTGGTTACTTGGCCGGCCCCCGACAGCTCTTCGTGTGCCTGACGATCAGGGCGTTCGAGGAAAGTTCGAGAACAGGGAGCGATACACCCAACTTCTCCGGGGTGTGTTCGAGGACTCCGCCAGGCTGATGGCCACGTCCGGGATCGTATACGTTCGAACTGGCTTGGGTCTCTTCACGCATGAAACCACGCTTCAAGTTCTGCGGAGTGTCTTTCCTAGACATCGGCTCACGCGCGTTTCGCGGCCATATATGCGACCAACCCAGACTAGCCTGTTTGGCGACGCGGAGAAGAAGGTAGGAGAGGTAGACTTCATCATGACGCGGGCATAGCGTGTGTGCTCAATTTGGACACACCTGATGACCTGATGTGTGTCACATCGGACCGGGCGTACCGGAAGGACCCCCGCCCTTTTGGTCGGTGGTCTGGGGCGCAGTCAGTCGACCGAGGACCGTTGCAGCCGATGCTTCTACGGCGGGTAGGCTCAGTCTACTCGCTCGCATAATTCGTTGGATCTGATGTGGCAGCCGGCGACACTCGGCGGCGGTTACGGCCGCTTCGAGGACGTCGGCTGCTTGTGCGATCCCGGCACTTGCGAGAAGTACCTCGCCGCTGGTTATCTGCAGGATCACTTGCCATTGAGGTGGTGCAGCGGTGGGAGGCATCTGGTATCGGTCAAGCAGTTCGATGGCTCTTATTGGTCGTCCGGTGCGGATCAGGCCGCGTAGGTGTGCTTCGTGGACGGCGTGCGGGCTGGCGAGCGGCGTGAAAGCGTTGCTATCGGCAACTTGCCACGCCTTCTCAATGATCCGGTCAAACAAGGCTGGGTCACCAAGCTCGCCCGCTGCTCGCGCGAGTTGTACCAGAACCGCGCCGCGATCTCTTTCGGAGACGATCTGTGCGGCGTGGTTCAGACGAGTCACGGCAGCGCCGATGTGGTCGGTCTTTCGTAGCTCATTGCCGTGGACCCGCAGCGTGAAGGCGAGCAGCTCCTGCTGGTCGAGTCGTTCCGCCAGCCACAGAGCTCTTCCGGTCCACCTCGCGGCGCTGACCAGTCGCTCATCGGGTAGGACGTAGCCGAGGGAGACGCCGAGTTCGGCGCGCGCACGTGCCAACAGGAGCAGGACGTCGCGCTCGGTGTGGCCGTGTTGACGGCCTCCGCCCCGTGGCTGGCCTGTCCGGCGATGACGGCGAGGCGAATGGTGGATTCGCCGAACTGGGGCATTGCGCTGAAGTCGGCGTCGTCGGGATCGCTGACGCCTAGCGTGTGGGGCGGTAGACCGAGATGTCGGGCGATTCGAAGTCGAGTGGCGACATCGTTGATCTCACGTCGGCCGGTTTCGATCATGGAGATGTACGTGGGGTCGTAGCCGAGTTGTTCGGCGAGTTGGCGCTGACTGGCGCGCGTCGCAGCCCGGTAAGCGCGGATGATGACGGCGAGATCGCCTGTGGCTAGGGCTGAGCGGGCGTGGTCGCTGGTCCACAGCCACAAGGCTGAGTGCGGTCTGCGTTGCTCTGGAAGGGGAAGCGCGGCTCCGGAGACAGCGTGGCAGGCGGGACACAGCGGCGAGGCGCTCCAGCGGCTGACGGTGGCCCCGCATGCCTCGCACCGCATCTCGGCCGTCCGGTTATGCCACTGACGGGGTGGCATGTAGGTACCAGGCCTCGATCGACTTCTTGTAACCCTCGGGCATCCGCAGAACCGCCGCCTCGCTGGCTGTGAACAGCCCGACTTCCTTGTGTTCGTTGCTGACCACAGGTGTCGCTTCGCTACTGGTGTGGCAGCCGTAGGTCACGATCAGTACGTCCACGCCGTCGCGGATGTGGTACTGCCAAGCGTCGAGAATGGGGCCGGTGGTGATAGCCCAGCCGACCTCTTCGGTGATCTCGCGTGCTACGCAGCTTTCCGGGTCTTCGCCGAGTTCCAGTTTGCCGCCTGGGAGTTCCCATTCGTCGCGCTCGTTGCGCAGCAACAGGACTCGGCCGTCGCGGATGACGACGCCTTTGACGGAGACCGGGAATAGCTGCGGCTGGTGTCCCACGGGGTGGGTCCTTTCGGGCCGGCGCCGGGTGCGGTTGTCCGGAACGTAGCACGTCGATCGGGAGTCGACGGGCCTGCGAGGTTGACAACCTGTCACTTGATCCATGCGGTAGGTGCGGCCACGGTGGACGCGACGGCGCATCCCATCGGAGGTGACCACATGAACGACGTACCCGACCTTACTCGGTTTGATCTTCGCGTGCCGGAGAGCATATCTCGGGTCGCTGATGCCTTGCGCCGGCAAGGCGTGGCGATGCTCTCGGGGTTGACTGATCGAGCCGCGCTGCTGCGTGCAGGCCGTAGCTTGATGACGGTCAGTCTCCACCGAGACAGCGACAGCGAAGGTGTGACGACCATCGAGCGCCGCTTCTCCACCGCAATCGGCAGCCTTTCTGGGTTCACCGACCGGGAACTGGTGCCGCATACCGATGGGTCAGCGGTTTCCGAGCCGCCGCGGATCCTGATGCTTGTCTGCGTTCGGCGGCCCAGATCCGGCGGCCAGGTTGTGCTGGTGGACGGCTGCGGCCTGTATCAGGAGGTCGCCGAGATCGACCCGGCGATGCTCGATGCCCTGCGTGCACCCCGCTCGGCCTACTTCGGTGGCGGATCGGGACACCTCGGCTCCGTCTTCGAGGATCTGGGTGGTCATCGGGTTTCCGTGCGACTGCGCTTCGACGACCTGATCCGCTTTTCACCAGCCGCGTCGCTGTATGTGGGCAGGCTTCGGGAACTCGTCCGCCTGCGCTCGGTCACACTCGATCTCGCGGTTGGAGAGGGATACGTCCTGCTCAACGACCGGTGGCTGCATGGACGGCGCCGATTCGTAGGAGACCGGGCGATGTTGCGGCTGATCGGTGATCCATTGCCTGAGCACCACGTGGCGCCCGGATTCTTGTCGGTCGGCGCCGAGAATTCGCTGGCCGCTCATTGACGAGCGAGCGCACTGCTTTCGATGTCTGAGCGGGGCGCCCGCTCTTGATTCCAATACCGCCGCGCGAGGAGGCGAGACAGTGATGTCCGAGATCTACCTTGCGCATCCCGCGAGGGAGCGACTTGCTGCTGCCCAAGCCGCGCTGGACGGTCACCCAGTCTCGCTCAGGGACGGCCGGTGCATCACCTGCCGTACCGAAGGCGGGTGCGACGAACGAGAGGAAGCGAGCCGGCTGTTCGCCCGGTATGGCATGCTGCCGCGTCGCTGCCCCGGCGCAACCCGCCCAGAGCTTGTGGGCGCCCGTCGTATGCACACCTTGCCAGGCGCGTCAACGTAGCTCCTGGCTCATCTCGCCGAGGCGCTGTCGGATGCCATTGAGTCTCCGGGCGAGAGGGACGAGTCTCGCGCGGTCGGTCCAGTCGACGATGGTGCTGGCGCAGTTCGGGCAGTCCTGCTGACGCAGGGTGTTTGGTCCCGCCTTGAGGTAGATGATGTGGCAGGTGCCGCAGATGATCAGGTGCTCGTTGTCGTAGGCGTCGGCGAGGTGTTCGCGGCTGGTGTGTCGGCGGGCGCGTCGGTTGAGGGCGTCCCACCGGGCCTCGACGGTGGCCTTGCGCTGGGCGAGGCAATCGCCGTAGGCGTCGCGCTGGAGCTCTTGGCGGGTCCGGGCCGGCGCCGTGAGAAGCGCGTCGATCTCGGTGTCTTCGGCGAGGTGGCCGTCGGCGAGCGCGGCGACCAGCCGGCACAGTCGTGGTTCGGCCGCGGCGAGGTGTTCGTCGGAGGAGAGCAGGAGTCGGGCCTGCTGAGCCCACAGCGTGGCGTGGCGTGCCTCGAGGTCGGGGACTAGGGGCTGGGCGCGTCGGCGTCTTTCGGATCGTGGGATCCGGCGCCAGTGGCGGCACCAATCGAGGACCTGGGCGGCGAGGTCGGGTTCCCGGTCGAGGAACATCGCCGGGTTGGTACCGATGAGGGCATTGAGGGCTTCGGCGGCGGGTGTGCTGTCGAGCCAGTCGGAAAGTACCTCGACCGAGCGGAGTCCCGGAGCCGGGACCGGCATCGGCCGCGCCGGTCCCAACCAACTCGCCGATGGGACGGCCGGGACCAGGGGACCGATGTACGGGACCAGCCCGACCGGGCTGACCTTCGGTACGGGCGACGTGCTCCGGTCGGGCGTCGAGGAGCCCGGCCAGCAGCTTGATCGCAACCAGCAGCGCCACCGCCGGCCAACCCGCGACCAACCGGGCCACCGGATCCGACGCGCCGACGGCGACGTTCGCGGCTACGCTCGCCGCCGTACCCGCCACCAGCGCCGCCCACGGCAGCCAACCCGCCCGGGTCCCAGCTCGCCGGTGCGCCAGCAGTACCAGCGACGCCACGACCTCGATCCCGTCCACCGAGACCGGGAACGCGTGCGAGCGCCACCCAACCTCGCCATGCAGCCGGCTCGGCCATGTGTGAGTACGAGATCGCCCCCGCGACACCGGCCAGCCCGACTACGGTCGCGCCGGCTGCCCCGACGATCGCCCGGTGCACGGCGCTCATCGCGCACCGCCCGAACGAGGCCGGGAAGTACGATCAGACAGCGAAACGGTCGCCTCGATCACCAGCTGACGGGATCTCGACGACCGTGCCCATGTTTGGTGTGCCCCCGGTAGGTTGACCATCGACCACGGTGTGATTACCGGAATTGGCGGTGTCGAAGAAGGTCACCCCGAGGTCTAGCGCCCGGTGCAATGCGCGGAGAGACTCGTCGTCGACCTCGCCCCAGCCGAGGGGCTTGCCGTCCTCCCAGAACGGCCCGCCGATCGCCCAGCAGCCGACGCCGAGCGCGCTCACCTCGATACCGCTGCGGCCGGGTGTCCGGATCGTGGTCATCGTCGTCATGCGCCCGACTCTGGCATCTAGATTGCGCTCGAAGGCAAGCTAGCTGGACCTGCGCAGGGCGAGCAGCTCGGAAACCGTGACGAAGCGCAGGCCCCGCGCGCGCAGCCCGGTGAACATCTCACCCAGGTGCCGCAGCGCCACGAGCCGGTCGTCGGCGCCGACGTCGTGGGCCAGCACGATATGCCCGCGCTGTACCCCGTTGACGATCTCGGCCACCTGGCCGGCCTCGTTCTTCACGTACGCGCTCTCGTGCATCTGCCGCGACCAGAGCACCACCTCGTACCCGTGCGCATTGGCCGCGAGCAGCGTCGATCCGCCGACGTGCCCGTACGGCGGGCGCAGCAGCCGGGCCTGCCGCCCGAGCGACTTGGCGATCATGTCGTGGGCGCGGCCGATCTGCTCGCTGGCCACCGGCGCGTCCAGCATCGCCAGATCCGGGTGTGACCAGCTGTGGTTGCCCACCTCGTGCCGGTCCAGCCGGCCCTTCACGAGGTCGGCGTGCGCCGCCAGGTTCTGCCCGACCATGAAGAACGTCGCCGGCACCGAGTACTCGTCGAGCATGTCGAGCACCATCGACGTCCATCTGGGACCGGGCCCGTCGTCGAAGGTGAAGGCCACTACCGGCTCGGTCGTCTCCACGAACCAGGTCGCGTCGATCTGCCCGTGCTGCTCGAGATCGGTCCGGTCGGCCGCGGCCGCGTACCCGCCGTCGAACGGCAGGTGCCCAGGGGAGAACAACTCGGGCACCGCCACCGCCGCGGCGCCCACGGCCGCCCCGGCGGCCGCCAGCAGTCCGCCGCGCAGCAGTGACCGTCGCGAGAGGGACATGCACGGATGGTCCCACAACCAGCCACATCGCCGGTGCCCGCGACCCGCCGGGTACCGCCCGCCCACCGGGGCATCGCTACGGCGCGCCCGTCAGTTCGGCGATCCCCAGGTAGACCTCGATCGGGGTACCGGCGTTGACGGCCAGCCGCCACCCGGGGTTCGGCCACGACCCGGCCAGTTCCCTGTACCCCGTCTGCCGGTATGCGAGCCCGGCGCCGAGGCCGTAGGACAGCGCGTCCGGCGACGTGTACGCCGCCAGGTAGACCTCGCCGTCGACGTCGACCGCCCCGAAGGCGTCCTCGGCGACCGGTACGTACCAGGGCACCTCGCGCAGCAGGCGGTGGACGGCTGGCAGGTCGCCCCGGCGGTACGCCTGTTCCAGGGTCTGCTCGGCCGGGTTGGCCGGACGCCACGGCTCGTCGGCGGGCTCCGTGCCAGCTACCCCGGCCGCGTCCGCCGCTGATGACGGCAGCAGGAACGCCGGCGTCTCCCCGGACAGCCGCAGGACACCGTCGTCGGCGGACATCACGGCCCGAGCCTGGAAGCCGGCACGGCGACCGGCGACCGCCCAGCGCTGCCCGCCGGACGGCGGGCCGGGAACGATCACCCAGCCGGCCTCGGCCAGCGCCTGCCCCGCCCGGGTCACGGCGTCGGCAGCGGCCCACCCTTCCAGAGCGTCGAGGCGCAGCGCGATCGTCGCCAGGTACCGGTCGGGTCCGCTGCGGACCGGGCCGTCGTCGCGCTCGACGGCCACGTTCCCGGCCGGGTGCACGGTCCGTGCCGTGGCGATCAACTGATCGAGCAGCCAGCGCCGGGCGCGCTCCAGGTTCTCGGGGTGGTCGGAGCGCGGCCACGGCTGCGGCTGCTCCGGCGGCGCGGCCGTCGCCGGCTCCGGATCCCCGCGCCGCTCGGCGATCAGCTGCGCGAGCGTATCGATCTGGACCTGGATCCAGTCCCGGGTGAGCGAGAGCGGTTCGCTCGCGAGCCGCACGCGCCCGGCGGTCGAGAACAACCCCGCCGGCGGTACCGCGCCCGCGCCGGGCGGGATGAACTTCAGTGCCTCGCGGTAGGCGTCCAGCGCGTACCCGAGGTCGACGCCCGGCGTCTCGGCGATCGACGCGGCGCCCGCCACGTCCATCCACTGCCCCGCGTCCAGCAGCTCGGACGGCTGGTCGCCACCGAACCGGGTAGCGGAGCCGCCGTCCGTTCCCTCGGCCGGCCGGGTGAAGGTGAAGTCCCGGGCCAGGCCGCACCGGCCGCATTCGCCGGCGTAGGTATCCGTGGGGTCACCGTCGACCGTCACCATCGCCGAGTACCGCCACGGCGTCTGCGTCGTACCGCACCGCTCGCAGGGCAGCAACGCCAGGAACAGCACGGCTTCGACGCCGGTACGCGCCACCGGCAACGGCATCGCGGTCACTCCCGATCACGCCGACCTTTCCGTGGCATCCCGGCCAGCGTAGTCCCTCGTCATCCGAGGTCGGCGAAGCCGTGGCGGCCGACCTCGCCGGGATGGGCGCTGGAGAACCACCCGGTGATCGGGCTACCGGCCCGCCGTTCCCAGTCGCGCAACGCACCGGCCAGCAGCCGCCGGTTGACCGCGCCGGTCTGGCCCGACCAGGCGTCCACCCTGACGGTGACCACCACCGACGCGTCCACCATGCTGGCCAGGCCGGCGTCGTCGTACTCGACGGTGCACCAGTAGACGAACCGCACCCCGTCCGGGCACCAGCGCGAACCGGTCGAGGTGTGTACCCACAGCGCGCAGCTCAGGTACACCCCGGCGACCGGGCCGGCCCCGGGCGGCGTGACCAGCCGGCCGTCCTCGTCGACGGCCACCGGTACGGACTCGTCTCCGCCGGTGGCCTGCCCGTCCGCGGCCAACGACAGGAGGTCTGCCCGGGCGCTGTCGACCCGGACCACGTCGCCGAATGCGCCGAGGAACGCCGCGACCATCTCGCGCGCCAACTGATCGAAGCCCGGCGGGGTACCGTCGCCGGGCACGCCCGGCTCGATGACCCACTCGCCCACCCGGGGAAGGCCGCTGGATACCGGCTCGGCGGGCGGCACCGGCCGCGGCCGCCCGCCCGACGGCTCCGGCCGCCCGGCGTCCTCGCGCACCTCGTTGTCGAGGGCCACCCTGAACAGCGCGAGCGCATCGGCGGCACGCTGGACCGCGTCGACCGGCATCCTCGCACCGCGGCTCGGCGGGATGTCGTACACCGTCCGGGTCAGGTCCTCGTGCACCTCAATGACCTGACCCGGCCCGCCGGGATCGGCGTCGAGCACGATCAGTTGCCGGGTCCGCTGGTTGGTCACCGGCTCCCGCAGCCGCTCGAGCGCGGCCAGCCGGTCCGCCAGGTTCCGGTACGGCGGGTCGGCGCGGATCTCGGGCTCGGTGAACCCCAGGCTCTCCAGGGTGGCCGTCCGGGCCTGCAACTGCCAGCGGGTCCGCGGGATCTCCCGATCGAGGTGGACCGCGGTGGCCCGGGCGCGATCGGCGACATCGATCCCGTCGGCGCGGCTGACCAGTTCCGGTACCTGCTGGACGAGGGCTTCCCGGTGCTCGGGGGTCAGCCGGTGCCAGAAGTCCGCGACCATCCGTACCTGGTCGGCCGGCTCCCGCGCGCCGAGCTGCCCGAGCGCCAGGAGCCGTGCCGGGAGGTCCGGAGCAGCGGCGATGCCCTCCGCCGTCCCGAGCGCGCGGGCGGGTGGGCCGCCGGCCGGGGACGAACCGGGCGCCGGTACGTCCACGACAACCGCGGTGGCGTTGTCCGCCGGGGACATCCCGATCCGCTGCCGGGCGGACCCGCCCTCGTCCCGGATCCGGTTCAGCAGCGCGTCCACGGCCTCCTGCGGGTCCGCCTGCTCGGACAGCAGCCGCTCGAAGGTGGCCGGCACGCTCTCCCGCGCGGCGGTACCCGGTACCTCGAAGCGCGGGTCGCGCGGCGCATGCTGCCGCACCCGGGCCAGCTCGCCGTGCAGCCCGTCGGTGGCCAGCAGGTACCGGTCCCCCGGCCGCACCACCAGCCGGACGAGCTGCACTCTCGCCTGGCTGCCGTCCAGCGCCGAGGTCAACTCGCCGGCCGACGTGCTGTGGTCCTCGGTCAGCTGCGCCAGGACGCCGTTGCGCAGCCGGTACGCCCGGGTGTCGCCGACGTGGACCAGTACCGCCTCGTTCTCCACGATCAGCAGCGCGGTCAGCGTGGTACCGGCGACCTTCCGGGCCG
>WNGG01020483.1_pt1 | contig 10143 bp, 6 predicted proteins | sample 5400661 | NCBI WGS metagenome assembly WNGG01 (sample SAMN13153372, study PRJNA577476) | soil metagenome | isolation source: 100 cm soil or saprolite under Garry oak tree replicate 1 | place: USA:California | collected 2016-06-15
CTCTCACCATCGAGGAAGATCAGAAAGAAGTGCGCATCTCCGCGGGAAACACCCTCGCGATCGTGCAAAAGTCGGCTCTGTTGATCAATTTCTCCGATGCCGCGGGTAACGTCCTGCTCGCCGATGAATCTAGCCTCCCGATGGCCTGGAACCGACAGCGCGTTCGCGCCTGGAAAAAGATGCCGCCGGAAGAAAACTACTACGGGCTTGGCGACAAAGCCGGACCCATGAATCGCCGGAATCGCGCATTCACAAACTGGAACACCGATGCCTTTGGTTGGCAAGAGTCCACGGATCCGCTCTACAAGACCATTCCCTTTTTCATCGGGTTGCGCAAAGGGCTGGCCTACGGTTTGTTCTTTGACAACACTTACCGGAGCAGTTTCGATTTCGGAAAGGAATCCGCGGATTATTTTTCTTTCGGCGCGGAAGGCGGAGAGCTGAACTATTATTTCATCGCGGGTCCGGAGCCGAAAAATATCATCGAGCGCTACACCGCGCTCACGGGGCGCCCGCCTCTGCCCCCGCTCTGGACGCTGGGTTATCAGCAGTGCCGCTACAGCTACTACCCGGAAGCCCGCGTGCGGGAGATCGCCCGGCTTTTGCGCGAAAAGAAAATTCCTGCCGATACCATCTATCTCGATATCGACTATCAGGAAGGCTACGCTCCGTTCACGATCAATCGCCAGTATTTCCCGAATTTTGAGAAAATGGTCGCCGACCTGCGAGAACAAGGTTTTCACGTCATTGCCATTACGGATCTCCACATCAAGAGATTCCCGGACCATGGCTATGCCCCATTCGATTCCGGAATAAAAAATGACGTGTTCGTCAAGAATCCGGATGGATCCGTTTACGTTGGACCCGTCTGGCCGCAGGAAAGCGTTTTTCCTGATTTCACTCTCACCCGTGTGCGCGATTGGTGGGGCGCTCTTTACAAAGATTTCGCGGCAATGGGCTTGGCGGGCTACTGGAACGACATGAATGAGCCTGCCATCTTCCGTTATCCGCAGAAGACTATGCCACTCGACGTCGTTCACCGCCTGGATGACGGCACGACCCTCGATCACCGCGCCATCCACAATATTTTTGGAATGGAAAATGCTCGCGCTACCTACTACGGCCTGCGAAAGCTCCAGCCCAATGAGCGGCCGTTCGTGCTCACCCGCGCAGCTTATGCCGGCGCGCAGCGCTACGCGGCCACTTGGACCGGCGACAACCTGGCGACCTGGAATCACCTTTCCATGAGTACGCCAACGCTGTTGAGCATGGGTCTTTCCGGTTATCCGCTCGTCGGCGACGATATCGGTGGCTTTGGCAGCTCCCCGCCCTCGGATTTGTTGACGCGCTGGTATGAACTCGGCGCTTTCAATCCCATTTTCCGCAATCACGCTGCGAAAGGCACCGCCGATCACGAACCCTGGGTCAACGGCCCGGAGCAGGAAGCGATTCGCCGGAAATACATCGAGCTGCGCTACAGGCTGTTGCCCTACATTTATACCGTCACGGAAGAAACGGCCCGCACCGGAATCCCTCTCATGCGCCCCGTTTTCCTCGAGTATCCCCACGCTGAGGAATTCTACGGCGACGATCACGATTTTCTTTTTGGCCCCGATCTTTTCGTGGCGCCCGTCGTTACCGAATCGACGGATGCCCAGGGCGTGTTTCTGCCTCCCGGTGAATGGTACGACTTCTGGACTGTGGAAAAGCACACCAACAAAGACCAGATCAACCTGCATCCGCGAATCGACGAAGTGCCGCTCTACGTTCGGGCCGGCGCTATCGTGCCTATGCAGCCTCTGGTGCAATACACCGGCGAGAAGCCAAACGGGCCGCTCGAACTGCGCCTTTATCTTCCCTCCAGCGCCTCCGTTAACGAGTGCGGGGGATCGCTTTATCAAGATGACGGACACACGTTTGCCTACCAGAGGGGAGAGATTCTGCGAATCCGTTATTCCTGCCAGGCTTCACCAAATCTCGTGACGGTGACCAGCACCATTCGGAAAAATAGTTTTCAGTCGTGGTGGAAGAGCGCCGAAATGAAATTGTACGGCGTCACCTCGGCCCCAAAGGAAGTTCGCATCGGCGCTGATGTCGATCACGAATGGCACTACGACAGCCAGACGCGTTCCATCACTCTGACCGTGCCCGACGCGGTGAATAACTGGACGGTGCGAGTTGTCTTCTAGGGGGGCCATCTGCGCCAGCTCAATTCAACAAAAAGATCGAGAGAGATTGCCCTGGCATGGTGACGCGGAGTTCGCCTCCAGCAACTTCCGCCTTTGTCTCTCCGAAGAGCATTGCAATCTCTGCCGCTCTTTGCCCCGGAGTGTCCGCCAACGGAATGCGCAACTCATGCGCTCGATCGGCATTGTTGAACGCGATGACAATCCGTTCTTCCTCTGTCTCTCGCGCAAAAACATAAGAGGATTCGTCGGACGCCATATGCCATAACTTGCCGGTGCGCAGTGCGGCGTGTTCGCGGCGAAGCCGGAGCAGCGCCTGCACGTATGAGAAAATCTCTTGCTGGCCACGCGTACGCCCCGATTGCGTGAACGCATCGTTCGAATCTCCAATCCATCCACCCGGGAAATCACGGCGGTTGTCTGGGTCACCGCCCCCCGGCATTCCGATCTCATCGCCGTAATAAATTTCCGGAATGCCGCGCAGCGTGAGCGTGAGTCCGAACGCCAGCTTCAGCTTTGCGGGAGAGCTGCCCTCCGCGCCCGCGAAACGCGGCACGTCGTGATTCGCGAAAAACGGAATGAGCGCGTCGGGGCGCGGATACAAGGAATCGTGACGCAGCACATCGGCAATGCGGCCAACGGGAGCATTCCGCAGCAGAACATCGCGCAGTGTGAAAAACATCGGGAAATCGAAGACCGTGGAGAGTCCGCTATCGATGCCGTCGTAGCGCCGCATTCCTCCCGCAAAAAACGAAGTCACGCTCGGATCGGGATGAAATACTTCGCCAATCGTTGTCAGATAAGGATAAATCCGGCGCAATCCCGCATGCCAGTTGGCCCAGAACTTTCGTCCAACGTACGGAAACGTATCTACCCTGTAGCCGTCCAGCCCGGATATTTCCGCCCACCAGATGCTGTTCTGCAAGAGATACTGCTCCACCACCGGATTCTCCGTGTTCATGTCCGGCAAGACCCCGAAGAACCATCCTTCCGTGAAATTTCGTTTCATGCGCATCGGCGCATGCGGATCAATCAGCGACTCGAACGGATCGTTCGCGACAACCTGGCCGCCCGCTTTGCCGTAAAAACTTGCTTTGAATGGTGAAAACGAATCCAGGTGATGTTGTAGCGTGCCGTGAAACCAATCGGGCAGAGGCGGATTCAAAACCCACGGGTGTTTCGGGCCGACATGATTGGGCACGGCGTCGAAGAAAATCTTTATTCCTTGCTTGTGCGCCGCGGCGCCATATCCGTGATAATCCTGAGTAGCGCCGTTCTTCACGATCGGGGTCAGCCACAGCGTGGTTACCCCGAGATCCTTTAGATACCCCAAGTGATTCTGAATCCCAAGCAGGTCCCCGCCGTGATAAGCCCTCGGCTTTGTGCGGTCGTGCGAACCGGGCGCCTCCGCGGGTTCATCATTCGTGGGATCGCCGTTCGCAAAGCGGTCCGGCATGATCAGGTACATCACGTCATCCTGCGAAAGCCCCTGAAACTTTCCCAGCGTCGGGGATCGCGCAGCCAGAGGCAGTTCAAAAGATGTCGTTCCTTTTGGCGCGGTAATTCGGCAGATGGCAGTTCCGGACTTCGTGTTCGTCGCGATCTTCAGCCAGATGAAAAGATACTTCCCGCCTGCCGTAGCCTGCGTATGCGAGACGCTTAGCGTTTCAAGATTGCACCCGACGTGCGTGGCTTCCAGGTCGTGCCCGGAAAGCAGCAGCATCACTTCCGGGGTGAGTCCTACCCACCAATTCGGAGGCTCGACCTTTGTGACGGCGATAACGGTTTCGGTGGCCTTCTGCTGCGGACCAGCCTGCAGGTACGGGCTGCCTCCGCCGAATGCGCTAGCGAACAGAACCACGAAAAAGGCGCGAAGAAAATGTTCCGCCGCAAAATGGTGAAAGTGTTGGGGCTGTCTATTCACGAGGGAAGCATAAGGAAAATAAAGAACGGAAGCCAGCTTCGATCTTCTTTTTACCGGCTTGGCAAATTTCTTACTTTCGCGGCAAAGCGGATGGCGCAAAAGCCAATTCCCCAAATGCTTCCGGAATGTGAAAATTGGGCGCGGGTGTTAACGTGGGCCGCCAGGCGGAATAAAATCGCGGTTCCGTAGCTCCCTCGACGCGGTAGAAATTCACTTTCCACTTGGCTGCGGGATCGAAGCGATCGACGAGGCGGCTCATCGGTAGCGCCATCTCCGCGACCCAGGTTTTAGCGGCTTCGTTCAGAATGACGCGGCGCCGCAGCCCGCTCTTCAAATCGTGTTTCTGCCCCGGTGCAATGTCCAGGTCGATCCAAAAACCATTCGGGCTGACTTCGAATTCCGTGTAACGGCGAAGCTGCGACGGGTTCGGCTGCAGGAAAACTTCCGCGACGTCCCGGTCCCAGAGCTGGTCGCGGCGTCCATCCGGCCCGGCGTCGGAGAAAACGGTGATTACCCGGAATTTCGCGCGGAATCGCAGATAGAGTGTTTCCGCGGTCCAGAGTAATCGCACTTCCGTCTCCCTTTCGGGATCCGCGTTTTTGCCTTGCCAGTCAGCATCGAAGCGCACCGGCGCCGCAAGCTCCCAGGAAGATGGCTTTGGGAATCCCTCGGCATCGGGCAATTCGGGCATTCGAACCGCCACGGCGGTTTTTTTATCAGTCAAATGGTCGTCCACAAGCATCGTTCCGGATTGTTTCTCTCGCTCCCCGGATCTCAATCCCTGGGGCTCCTCACAGAATAGCCACTGCATGCCGCTGCACAAGAGAAAAACTGGATAAACAAGCGCCCGTTTTTTCAGTTGCAATGGCATCAATCTCACTCTCGAGGACCCGTTCTCACGGCCAGCGAACTTTTTGCGCACTCGGGGTTGCACTCTTTCCGGGTCGCTCATCTTGCCGTGCTAGCATCAAAATTGGATGCCCAGGAGCGCGGGAAATGATTGAACCTGTGAACACCGAAGAATTCACGTCACAACCGGAACGTCGCAAACCGGAACAATTTGAACATGTGAAGTTCCGCATCGACGCCGGCGTCGCCAGGATGACCCTCAGCCGTCCGGAACATAATCTTCTCAATGAAGCCATGCTCCGCGAGATCGCCGGCGGCATAACTCACGCCGGTGAACGCGACGATGTCAAATTAATTGTTCTCGATTCCGCTTGCAAGGTCTTTTGCGGCGGCATCGACATTGGTGAATACACTTCCCAGCGCGTGTTTCAGATGCTTGACGCGTTTCACGCCGCATTTGCCGGAATGCTGGAAGTCGGCAAGCCCGTGGTCTGCGTCGTGAATGGACCGGCCATCGGCGGCGGCGCGGAGCTCGCGGCTTTTGGCGATCTCGTGATTGCCACCCCGAAAGCGCGGTTTGCGCAGCCGGAAATCAGCATAGGCGTCTTTCCACCGCTCGCCTCCACCATTCTGCCTTTCCTCGTCGGACCCAAAATTGCCCTCGAGCTTGTTTTGACTGGCGAACCCGTTAGCGCTGAGCGCGCCTTGGAACTCGGCATGGTGAATCGGCTCGTGCCGGAGGCTCAACTTGAACAAGCGGTGAACGATCTTGTCGGGCGGATCAGTGGCCACTCCGGCCCTGTGCTGACGATGGCCAAGAAAGCCATCCTCGGCGGAATGGGTCTGTCGCTGCGCGAGGGCCTCAAACATTCAATGAACATTTTCCTCAATGAACTCTACCGCCTCGAGGATTCTCAGGAAGGTCTGCGCGCCTTGGTAGAAAAACGCAAGCCGAACTGGAAGAACCGCTGAACGCTTTCTGAGTTTTTAGTTTCTTGGCGTTCAGTTTTCAGGTTTGCAGCCGTGCATTGACACTCTCGCAGGCGCGGCATACACTCAATTTTCAACTTGCAGGCAAGGGAAGCGGGGAAGGCCGTGTGAATCGGCCGCGGTCCCGCCACTGTAATCGGCTGAAAGGCCGTAAGCCAGGCCACCCTCCCAGTGCCGCAGAAGGCCGCACTCTTCGCGAGAAAGAATGTTGCCACAGGCCCCAAGGTGTCTCGTGGGGCTTTTTTGTTGGTGAAGTGAAATTTCCTGGCCAAAGGGAATCCTTGAAAGGGTTCGCACGAGTGCTCCTTCGAAACATACTCTCCGCCGCAATTGTTGCTTCGTTGCTCTGCGCGCAGGTCTCGCGGGCCCAGAGCGCTCCGGCGATCTCTTCCGCGTCTCCGGCCTATCGGGAAGTCACGGATGATTTGGGCCGCACAGTTCGCGTTCCCCAGCCAGTCCAGCGCATCGTGTCGCTCGCGCCGAGCTTGACGGAAACCGTCTACGCGCTGGGCTTGCAGGATCATCTCGTCGGCGACACTGACTACTGCGATTATCCGGCGGACGCGCAGAAAAAGCCCAAAGTAGGCGGCGCCATCAACCCAAGTTTGGAGCAGATTGCGGCGTTGCATCCGGATATTGTCCTCGTAACCAGTCTCAACCGCTTCGAGACCTTGCACGCGCTGGAGACCATCGGAATATCTTCCTACGCCACCGATCCTCACAACGTCGATGAAATAATAACTTCCTCGAAAAAATTGGCCGATGTACTCGGCGCGCCTGAAGCCGGCGCCTCCGTTGCTCAGAGCATGCAACGGCACCTTGCCGATTTGCAGCGCCGCATCGGTTCTGCCCCGGCCAAGCGTGTCCTCTTCGTAGTTTGGCACCAACCACTTATCTCCGTCGGCAAGCACACTTTTATCGCCGACGCCCTCCGTCTTGCTGGCGCCGTTTCCATCGTCGATTCAGACAAGGACTGGCCCCAGGTCAGCCTCGAAGAAGTCGCCCGCCTGCAACCCGACTTCCTGGTCTTCGCTGATTCTCATTCCCAAGCGGCTCCATCCACTGTCGAAACGCTGGCCACTCTTCCCGGCTGGAGTATCCTGGAAGCGGTGAACAAGCGCCGCTACGCCGTCATCAGCGAAGCCGTCAACCGCCCGGCCCCGCGGATTGTCGCGGCCATCGAAGAACTCGCCCGTCAGTTGCACCCCGATGCTTTCCTGGAAAAGCCGGAAAACAGTAAGGACAGTAAAGAAAAGATCGAGAAGGAGAATCCTCCGCCGAACCCGCCGCTCCCGGCACATTATTCTTCCCCGCCCAACGGTCTCCAAGACCGCATGGCGCTTCCTGGAGCTTGCGCATGCGCCCGCTGACGCTTCGCCGCCTCTTCCTCCAATGTTCATTTTTGGTTGTGATCTTGTTTTTCGTTGTGGTCCTCGCCCTGAAGTTTGGCGCCGTGCCTGTTTCCCTTTACGCCCTGGGGCGCGACTTGCTCCGTGTCGTCTTCGGACAAAGCAGTCAGATCTCCAGCGACTACGGCTTAATTGTGGTGAATATCCGCTTGCCGCGCATCCTTCTGGGCATCATTGTCGGTGCTTCGCTCTCCGTTGCGGGCACTAGCTTCCAGGCTTTGCTGCGCAACCCCCTAGCCGATCCCTACGTGCTGGGTGTTTCCAGCGGAGCATCACTCGGCGCTATTCTGGCGCTCATCGTCGAGCCGCATCTCACGCTTTCGCCCCTGGTCGCCGCGCTGCTCCCTCCGCTGGGAGCTTTTCTCGGCGCGGCAGTCACGATCGCCGCAGTTTTTTTTCTCGGCCGCCGCGAGGGACAGATTGACGGCAACACGCTGCTTCTCGGCGGAGTTATCACCGGCTCCTTCATTTCCGCCATCATAATGTTTCTGATGAGCACTCTGTCAGGGAGCCTCCGGGGCCTTTCCTTCTGGCTGATGGGTGATCTCTCTACGCCCTTGCAGAAGAGCATCTACTGGTTTCTTGGCATCGGTTTCGTGCTCGCCGCGGGAGCGATTTACACCACAGCCTCCGATTTGAATTTACTCCTCGCTGGTGAAAAAGAGGCCATGCACCTCGGTGTGGACGTGCCCCGGGTCCGCCTGGTCGTCTACATTGCGGCATCTTTTCTGACCGGATTGGCGGTTTCCGTTAGCGGCGCCGTCGGCTACGTCGGCTTGATCGTTCCTCACGTGATGCGCTTCATCTTTGGCTCCGATCATCGCACTTTATTGCCGACCGCTGCCATCGGCGGCGCCATTGCCCTCGTATTGGCTGATACTTTGGCGCGCACCGTGGTTGCCCCTACGGAAGTTTCTGTCGGCGCCGTGACTGCCCTCGTCGGCGCTCCCCTCTTCATCTACCTACTCCGCAGGAGGCTCGCGTGAGCCCCGGTTCATCTCACGCGCGGCATCTTGCCGAGGCCGGCCGTTTGGCCAACGAAATACGCTTGAGTGTCGAGCAGGTCAGCTACGCGTATTCGGCGAACCCGGCGCAGGCGCCGCTCTTCACACTGGAAGCAACGAGCTTTCAAGCCAGGCCTGGCGAAATCGTCGCCATCCTCGGGCCAAACGCCAGCGGCAAATCCACATTGCTGAAATTGATCGCCGGGGCCCTTGCGCCGCTCTCTGGCCGCATTCTGCTCAGCGGGTTCGTCACTCATTCGCTTACGCCGCGCACCCGCGCGCAGCGCATCGCCATGGTTCAGCAGGAGAGCACTTTGCTCTTCCCCGCCCGCGCTTGGGAATTTGTCCTGCAAGGCCGCCATGCCTACGGCCGGTCGCTGCGTTTTGAATCCAAAGAAGATGTCTTGATTGCGAAGAACGCCCTCGCCCAGGTCGGTGCTGCCGATCTCAGCGATCGCTGGATGGATCAGATTTCCGGTGGCGAAAAGCAGCGCGTGATCCTGGCGCGTGCTTTGGCTCAACAGCCCCTGCTCCTGCTGCTCGATGAGCCCACTCTACACTTGGACATCGCCGCGCAAATCGGCTTGCTCGACGCTCTCCGCCGCCTTGCAGGCGAAAATCGTTACACCGTCGTGGTCGTCACGCACGAATTGAATCTCGCGGCGGAGTATGCCGATCAAGTCGTCTTGATGCAGCGCGGCCGCTGCTTGCGCGTCGGTCCGCCCGCGAACATTTATCAGCGCGAATTGCTCGAACAAGTTTTCCAGACGCCGCTCACGGTGGAACTAGGCTCTTCCGGCCGGCCTCGCGTCTACGTTTTGCCTGACACATAAATGTTGGGGCGAACTCTAGCTCGCCCTTTTTCTCGTTAACCCCAACCCTGCGGCCCTGTGCTGCAGATCACATTCACCGCGAACTTCGTGCTCGGGAAGACGGATTGCCGGTTCCAGCCTTTTCGGGATCGTCAAGTGGAAAGCCGTCGCCGCCGCGCGACTGTAAGGCGGATTCAGTGTATGCGCCGGCCACTGCGGCCTATCGCTCCATCGCTGGGCGACGCCGCGGGAAGGCCCCGCAACGGTCCTGTTTCGAACGGGCCGGAACTGCCGCCAAGCCAGGAGACCGGCGAAGTTCGCAGCCGTGCGATTCACTTTCGTCGCATTGGTCAACCTTCAACTCCCGCGCGAGAGGGAGCGGAGGACAAAAACGAATACGACTCTTCTTCGTACTGCTTTACTTTCTTTCGTACTCTTCGCAATAAGCATCTCGTTACAAGCACAAAACAATCCCTCCGATGCGCATCTTTCCGGTCGTGTCACCGATGCTTCCGGCTACACCATCGCGGGCGTTGGCATCATCGCTCAAACCGAAAATAGTGCCATCCCATCGGCTTCAACTTTTACTGCCGCGGACGGCACTTTCACTCTAGTCCTTGCACCCGGCCGCTACCGGATTCGTTTCGCTCGGGCTGCCTTTGTCCCTCGCGAATTTTCTCTTTCCCTGGCTGCCTCAGACGCTCGCACTCTCGACGTCAAGCTCGAAATTGCCCAAGTCTCCGAAAATGTCGTCGTCACTGCCAACACCCAGCCACTCGAAGTCTCCCAGACCCCTGCTCCCGTCGACATCCTCACGTCGGATGAAATCCGCCAGCGCCAACTCGTCTCGCTTGCCGATGCCCTGGTCACTCTTCCCGGCGCCGCCATCGCGCGCACCGGCCGTGAAGGCGGTCTCACCACTTTCTTTCTCGACGGCGGCAATTCCAATTTCACCAAGTTCTTCGTCGA
>WNGG01011580.1_pt1 | contig 10142 bp, 9 predicted proteins | sample 5400661 | NCBI WGS metagenome assembly WNGG01 (sample SAMN13153372, study PRJNA577476) | soil metagenome | isolation source: 100 cm soil or saprolite under Garry oak tree replicate 1 | place: USA:California | collected 2016-06-15
ACCTTGACCGGGCCCGACCGTCCGTAGGCAGCCAGGTGGGCGTTGTAGACGTAGCCGAACCGCCCGATCACCTCGACCGCATTGCCACCCAGGAGGTTCGGCGTCCGGACGGCGACGCCGTCGAAGGGCGCGACCACTGGCGTCCCCGGGGCGGCGAAGATGTCGTTGCCTTGATGCAGATGGAACCCGCCCGCGTACCGGGGCGCCCCGAAGTCATCGGAGAAGTTCCCGCTTCCCTTCACGGGACAGACCTGCAAGGGACGCTTCGCCGTGGCGGGCACGAGAGGACGGTTCGTGGCGCTACCGGAGACGACTTGATAGGTGACCGAGCCGGGGGCCGGTCCCTGGTTCTCTCCGTTGGGGCTGAGCGTCGGCGTCGGACGAACCGTCGGGTCCGGGGCGAACCGAGCGTGCGCCCCGGGGAGCTGCCCGCACGCCGACGCCAGTGGCGCCAGGATCACCAGGGCGATGACGAACGCGAGCGTGCGACCATGATCGGGCGCTCGCCAGGGACCCGGGCCGTCCCCCCCTGGGAACCTGCTCGCGCTGCGCATGCGGAAGATCAGATGATAGGCTCTCGATTGCATGTCGCCGGCGTGGCCGGTACACTCGCACGGACTAGTCACAAGTGGCCAGTCAGCCCGCGCGGTAGAGAGCCAGCTCATGAGCGGGAGTGACGGATGAGGCCTCGAGTCACGATGGTGCTCGCGATCGCGATTCCACTTGCTCTCGCGGCAGGGGGGACCGCCGCGGCCGTGTCCGCGACGAACACGAACGAAATGGGTCCCATCAAGATCCTGCCGTCGCCCAGCCCATCCCCCACACTGACGACGTCCCTCTCCAAGCTCACCAACCCCGTCCGCAAGCTGCTCTCGAGCGGAGGGAGCGGCACTCCGTCGGGCGGAACGTCCCCGGCGGGCTCCGGGACCACCGGCTCCAATTCCCCGTCCGGGGGCGCAGCGTCTCCGGCCTCGACCGCCGGCTCCCCCGCCGCCCCCGGGCTCGCCTGGTCCTGGACCGTCCCATACGGCGGGTGGGTCCGATTCTTCGACCGGGCAGACACGCCGTTCTCGAGCTCAGGTGTTTCCTACGTGACCCAGCCGTTTCCGGCGCCGGCAGCGCCGAAGGCCAGAACGGCCACGCTGGCAAGCGCGTCCACCCCCATCCTCGGGAGCCCTGCCTATCTGTGGCTGCTGCTGCCGATCGGGTTCCTGGTCCTCCTGGCGGCGGGGTTCGCCGTCTTCGAGCCAACGCACGCGAGCGGCCGCGTTGGGACGGTTGTGAGGTCGATCCACCGCACATCCAAGGAGATGCCCGCTGGAATGGCCAGGTCGACGGCCCGAACGGCGGTGCGCCTGATCCGCGGGTTCGGGAGATGGGAACGACGGTAGGGCGCCGGCTCGTTCGCGGCGCCGCCCTCTCGTTCGCCGTCGTCGTCCTCCTCGCTCCGGGCTCTGCCCTTGCCAAGACCTCGAGCTCGTCGTTCGTCTACGGGCCTGACTCGAAGAACTGGTACTGGAAGGATCAGATCCAGAAGAAGGTCGGGACCGGACCCGTGGCCCAGTACGTCACCCTCGGCAACCCCCAGGCGGACGACACCCTTCCCGTGGCCGCGCAGAACGGGCAGCCCGACAAGGTCTCTGCCATCGCCTTCGACCTCACCCAGCGGGGCATCACGGTCGGGTCGGTCGTGACGAAGTTCGTGTTCACGATCCTGGAGAGCGACGACGCCGGCGCCGGGTTCAAGGAGAATCCGCCGGACACCCAACCTTCGTTCAACCAACAGGGCAAGGTCATCGAAGCCTGCCCGATCACCGGCATCTGGGCGTCCGGCGACGGGGCCGAGCTGTGGGACGAGGCTCCCGCCCACGACGCGTCGTGCGTTGCTGGCAAGAGGCTGTCCTCGGGCGGCTCCGTGCGCTGGAGCTTCGACGTGACCACAGCGGCGGCCGGGTGGGCCACGAACCCCGTCTCCAACTTGGGCGTCATGTTGGTCCCCGAGATCGTCCAGGGGGCCTCGGCCAAGGACTCCACGTGGCAGATCAACCTCAAGATCCCGATGCGCGATGACTCGAGCACGAAGGCGGATGAGTACCAGCAGACGAAGGGCCGGCTCCAGCTGGACGTCGCGTTCAGCGCACCGGTCTCGTCCGGAACCACCCCTCCGGCCACAACGACGACCATTCCCTCCACCCTCGGCGGCACCGGGGGGCTGGGGACCGGTATCACCGGCACGGGATTTCCTACGACGAGCACGCCGACGACCGGGCAGCCGACCGCCACCGGCGGACCCGCCCGGGCCGCCTCGACCCGGTCCGCCCCGACGGTTGGGAGGTTCCCCTGGTACGTCTGGATGCTCATCCCGGTGGGCCTGGTGGCCCTCTCCACCGTCCGGGGGGTGGTCTTGGAGCCGCTCACGCCCGGGCGGCCCAGCGGCGTGATCGCCGCCATAAGGACGAAGAACGCTGAGCTTCGCGGGATGGGGTCCCGCGGGGCGCGATCGGCAACCCGGCGGCAACCGGTCCCCGGTTCGGCATTTGCAAACATCGGCAGGTGGGGACGCCAGGCTCGAGGTTCACTCTCGGCCCTGACCCGGCGGACCCGGAGGGCATTGCGACGGCGGTGAGGTCAATGGTGAAGTTCCACACGGCACGAGCGATCGCGCTGGGGGCAACGATGGCCCTGGCGGCGGTGGCGTGCGGGCAGTATCCGAACACGCACGACCTGGCGCTTCGAAACGGGACCGCCGCGGCGGGGTCCTTGGGCGGGGCCGGCCTGGGTGGCTCGAATCAGACGACCCTCGGGACCACGACGAACGGCACGGTCGCCGGCGCCGGGGCAACAGGGGGGACGACCGGCGGGACCAGGGGAACGACCCAAACGAACCAAACGGTCAACACGAACGCCCCCGGGCACACCACCACCGGCGTCACCGCCTCCACGATCACCATCGGCATCCACGCCCCGATCACCGGGGCCGCCCCAGTGACGGACCAGTCCTTCGAAGACGGCAAGGACCTGTACTGGAAGTACGGCGACAACGGAAAGCCCATCCTGGTCTACGGGCGTCACGTCAACGTCATCGTCGAGGACGACCACTACAACCCGAGCTATGCGACGCTCGTGTGCAAGCAGATGGTGGAGCAGGACCACGCGTTCCTGCTCGTCGGCGGCGCCGGGACCGACCAGATCGTGGCCTGCGCGAAGTACGCGGCCACCCAGCCCGGACCGGTGCCGTACCTCTCCGCCGGGGTGACCCAGAAGTGGCTGGAGCCGTATTCGAACTACTTCGCCCTGTCCATGACCTATCCGCAGCAGGTCCCCCTGCTGGTGCAGTACATGAAGAAGCGGCTCGGGGTGACAAACCCGTCGCAAGCCGCCATGGTGGCCACGAACACCGCGAACTTCGACGACGCCGTCGAGGCATGGCAGAAGCTCATGCCGGGAAGCGACGTGTACCGGCCGGACAAGAGCGACACGTCCGCGCCGCAGAGCACGAGCCAGCAGCTGTGCAACGGCCCGCTCGACAAGTACAAGGTGGTGTTCCCGCTGGTGGCTCCGGTGTTCTTCCTGAACATGGCCGGCGCGGCCAGCTGCAAGCCGCTGTTCGCCGGGGTCGGCATCACCATGGGCCTGGACGCCGTAGCCCAGGTGTTCTGCGGCGAGGGGTACCGGGAGGCGCATTTCTTCTCCCCCGCCTCGGCCTTCCACGACGTCGGGCAGGCCAACAAGCAGTTCATGCGGGCGGCCCAGGCCAAGGGCGTGACCCCCGACGACATCATGTGGCTGCTGTGGGGACTGTCGGGCGGCCTGGACGAGTTGCTGACCCGCGCCGGGCCGGACCTGTCGCGAGAACGGTTCATCCAGACCACGTCGACTGCGAACGTCAACGGCTTCGGCTATTACACGAGCGCCCGCTACACGCCGTCCAACCACTTCGGGGCGACGCAGGTCAACATGCTGAAGCTGCACTGCCCCACCAACAACACCGGATACTGGTTGACCGAGGCACAGGACGTCACCCACTTCTAGGGCTCGCCCGTTCCGGAGCGGGACATGCTGAAGTTCATGGTGGTCGGCGTTTTCCAGGGGGCCACCTACGGCCTCCTGGCCGTCGGCCTGGTGCTCGTGTACAAGGGGACCCGCACGTTCAACTTCGCCCAGGGCGAGTTCGGAACGGTGGCCGCCTACGTCACCTATGCGTTGTTCGCCAACGCCGGCCTCCCGTACGGCGTGGCGGTCCTGGTCGGGCTCCTGTGTGCCGTCCTGGTCGGGCTGATCGTGGAGCGATTGGTGGTCCGCCCTCTGCTGAACGCTCCGCGACTGACGCTCCTGGTGGCCACGGTCGGGGTGGCCCTGTTCATCATCTCGGTCACCATCATCGTCGGCCAGGTGGTCCCGCGGGTCCTGGCGCCGGCCATCCCGGGTCGTGCCATCTACATCTTCGGCGCTGGGATCCAGCCCCAGCAGCTGCTCATCCTGGGGGCCCTGATCGCCCTGGCCGCGTTGTTGGCCCTGTTCTTCCGGACCACGTTCGGCCTGGCCTTCCTGGCCACGTCGCAGGACTCCCTGGCCACCCGGACCGTGGGGATCAGCGTGACCGGGATGTCCCGGTTCATCTGGGGCTTCGCGGCGCTCCTGGGCGGGATCGCCGGGATCCTGCAGGCGCCGGCATCGGGGGTGTTCCAGCCCGCGTTCATGACCACCGGTGCCCTCATCCCTGCGTTCGCCGCCGCCGTCTTGGGCGGGATGACCAGCCTCCCGGGCGCGTTCCTGGCCGGTGAGATCATCGGGGTAACCCAGAACATGGCCACTTTCTGGCTGACGAGGGCAGGCGTGCCGGGCTCCGCCGACCTGGCCGTGTTCGCCCTGCTGCTCCTCACCCTCCTGGTGAGGCCCCGGGGCCTGTTGGGCCAGGAGGCCTGAGGTGGCTGCCTCCCCGCGGGCGCTCCCCAGGGTCCAGACGGAATTCCGCCCGAGCGCGGCCGGGTGGGCGGCCCGGGCGGGCGTGGCCGTCGCGATCGGGGCGGCGGTGTTCGCCCTTCCCCTGTTCTCCAACTCGGTATGGGACTACCGCATCGCGCTGGCCGCGATCTTCGCGGTAATCGGGCTCTCGGTGAACATCATCACCGGATACGCGGGCCAGATCTCGCTCGGCCACCAGGCCTTCGTCGGGATCGGAGCGTTCATGTCCGCGCTGGTCGTGGGAAAGGTCGCGGGAGCGGGATTCTTCATCGCCCTGCCGGTGGCCGGCCTGACCGGTGCGGTCATGGCCTTCGCCCTGGGCCTGGTGGCCCTGCGGATCCGGGGCCTGTACCTCGCGCTGGTGACGCTGGCGTTCGGACGGGTGGCCGAGGCCACCATCTTCAACTGGCGGGCGTTCACCGGCGGGGGGGCCGGAGCGGCCGCCCCCCGTCCGTCCTCGTTCGCCTCCGACCAGGCCTACGCGTACCTGTGCCTGCTGCTCCTCGGGTTGTTCCTGCTCGTGGACTGGCGGTTGGCCAGCACCAAGGCAGGCCGGGCCATCGTGGCGGTCCGGAACAACGACCTGGTGGCCCGGACCCTGGGGATCAACGTGGTCACGTACAAGCTGGTCGCGTTCGCGGTCGGGGGGTTCCTGGCCGGAGCCGCGGGTTCGCTGTACGCCCACCTGAGCCAGACGGCCAATCCGGCCGACTACGACCTGACCATCGCCCTCACCTGGATCCTCATGGCGGTCGTCGGGGGCCTGGGCTCACGAGCCGGGGTGGTCATCGGGTCGGCCTTCTTCGCCATCTTTCCGACCATCCTTCCCTCCACGCCGGTGCATCTCCCGGTGATCGGCGTGCGGAACCTGCTGTTGCTGTCGCCGTTGGTCGGGGCGTTCCTCTTGCTCGTCACGCTGACCAGGTACCCGGGCGGGATCGGCCAGCAGATCCTGCCGGTCCGCCGATGGCTGGCGGGGGGCCCATTCGTCGTCCACCGGAAGCAACGACGGCTGGGAGGTGTCCCGGTCCCGCCGGGCGGCGATCCACGCCTGCCGTCGCCGAGCCCAGCGAGCCACACCAGGGTGGCCCCCGGCATCACCCAGGCGTTCGCCCTCGGCGATGTCGAGGGATCGAGCCCGAACGGGCCCTCCGCTGCCGAGACGGCCCAGATCCCTGTGGTCGGTTCCGAATCGGCCGACGAGGGGGACGCCTGATGCCGCACGTCCTGCAGGTTCGGGGGGTCTCGCTCCGGTTCGGCGGCCTGAAAGCGATCGACGACGTGTCGATCGATGTGGGCGAATGGGAGATCGTCGGCTTGATCGGTCCGAACGGCGCGGGCAAGACCACGCTGTTCAATTGCCTGAGCGGCCTCTACTCGCCGGATCGGGGCCGGGTCCTATACCGCGGAGAGGACATCACCACCATGCCCGCCCACCAGCGGGTGAACCTGGGCATGGGCCGGACCTGGCAGGCCCTCGGGGCGGAAGGGACCCTCACCGTGCTGGAGAACGTGCTGACCGCCCAGCACGTCCACGCCGGCTACTCGGCGATGGCCGGGCTGCTCGGCATGCCGGTGTCGATCTCCCAGGAGCGCCAGCTCCGCGAGAACGCCGAAGAGATCCTGTTCTTCCTCGGGCTGCTGCCGTATGCACGCGAGCGGGTGCAGGACCTGCCGTACGGGACGCAGAAGCTGTGCGACCTGGCCATGGCCCTCGCCACCGACCCGGAGCTGCTCCTGCTGGACGAGCCGAGCTCGGGGATGGGCCCGGACGAGGCGGAGGCCCTGGGCGAGACGCTTCGATTTCTCCGGGACTCCCTGAACCTGACCATCCTCATGATCGAGCATCACGTCCCGCTCGTGGTGGGCGTGTGCGATTTCGTGTACTGCTTGAACTTCGGCCGGGTGCTGGCTGCGGGGCGTCCGGAACAGATCCAGCAGCATCCCGAGGTCGTTGCGGCGTATCTCGGAGACGAGGCGGTGGCCCGGGCCCCCTCGTCGAGACGGCGCCGATCGGGGGCCAAGGAGGGTGCGGATGCCGCTTCTTGAGGTGGAGGACCTCCGGACCGGATACGGGGCCGTCCCGGTCCTGCACGGGGTCAGCCTGTCGGTCGACGAGGGCGAGACGGCAGTGCTGTTCGGGCTGAACGGGGCGGGCAAGACCACCACCCTCATGACCATCGCGGGCCTGCTCCCGATGTGGGAGGGCCGCATCGTCTACGACGGCCAGGAGATGGGGCGGCAGGGTCCGGAGGCTCTGGTCCGCCGGGGCCTGGCACTGATCCCCGAGGGGCGCCACGTGTTCCCAGGCCTTTCGGTGGAGGCGAATCTCCGCCTGGGGGCCTGGACCAACCGGCGGGATCGAGCCGGAACCCGGGCCACGATGGATCGGGTGCTGGACGTGTTCCCCCGCCTGCGCGAGCGGGCCTCCCAGATGGCCGGGACGCTCTCGGGAGGCGAGCAGCAGATGCTGGCCCTCGCTCGTGGCCTGATGTCGAGCCCCAAGCTGCTGCTGGTGGACGAGGCATCGATGGGGCTCTCGCCGAAGCTCGCCCACGACGTGTTCGAAACCGTTCGGCGCATCAACGAGGAGGGCACCACCGTCTTGATGGTGGAGCAGAACGGTGGTGTGCTTCGGATCGCCCAGCGCGCCTACATCATGGAGAAGGGCAGGATCGTGCACGAAGATACGGGGGCCGCCATGCTCGGCAAGGGTGAGCTGCGGCGGGCGTATCTTGGTGCGCCCGCATGAGGGCAAGACGCGGAGGTGAGGGCCGGGTGAGGAAGCGAAGCGTCCGCACGGTCGATGAGAAGTCGACGCCGGCGGAGCGGGGTGGGGGACGCCGGCGGGGGGCGAGCAGGGAGCGGCGCATCACGTACACCCGTCTGCTCGGGCTGGCGTTTTGTGTGGCCGGGTTCGTTGCAATCGGGCTCGGCTGGAACGGGATGGCGCGCGTGGCGTGCCCGGATTGCCAGCTCCCATATCTGCTCTCCGGAGGGGCCACGGGGCTTGGCCTCATCATCTTCGGCGCGACGCTGTTGGTGATGGGACAGATGCGGGCGGACCGTCTTCGGGCCGAGTCGCACCTGGAGGAGATGGTGGAGCGGTTGCGGCCATCGGCTGCGGTTGCGGCGACCCTCAGGACGGAGCCGTCGGAACAGGACGGCCAGAGCATGGTGGTGGCCGGACCGGCCGCCTATCACCGGCCGGACTGCCGGCTGCTTCGAGGAAAGTTCGACCTCCCCTCTCTTTCCATCGAGGACGCCCGCGACAGCGGCCTGGCCCCATGCCGAGTGTGCAATCCCCTCGAGCAGGACGTGGGCACCGGCCCGGCCGAATCGGATGCGGGCAGGCGGGGCCGTCGGGTCCGGGGAACCCCGTAGCACCCAAGCGGCACGTCCCTCGCCCGTTGGGGCGACGCCCCGTCCGCCCTGAGCGACTTACGGAAACGGCAGCGTCGGCAAGGGCAGTGGGAGGATCCCGCTCGGCGACGGCGAGGGCGACGACGAGGGGGTGGACGACGTGCGTGGAGGGGTCGAGGCGGCCGGGCTCGGCGAGGACACCGAGAGGGCCGACGGCACCGCACGTGGTGCGATCACCACGGCCCGGGGCCGGTGGGGCACAGTCTCATCCCCGGCCTTGGCCGGAGGACTACCGCCCCTGAACGCGCCGGCCCAGACCGCCAGCCCGATCACCAGCGCGACGGCCAGTCCCTCTGCCGCGGCCATGGCCCATCCGCGCCGGATCCGGATCGGCTTCGCCGACCGTGGCTTCGGGGTCCCCGGCGCCACCGCGACCGGGGCGTCGGCCTGGCGAGCCCACCGCGCCCCCTCCAGCTCCATGCGGATCTGTTCCACCGAGAAATACCTGTTGCCGGGGTCCTTGGCGATGGCCCGCAACACGATCTCCTCGAGGTCCCGGGGAACCTCCCGGCTGAGCCGGGATGGACGGGGCGGCGCGTCGTGAACATGCTGGCGGGCCACCGCCAGCGTGTCACCGGTGAACGGCGGCCGTCCGGTCAGCATCTCGAACAGGACAACCCCGAGCGAGTACACATCCGACCGGGCGTCCCCCGGGCCCCCCACGGCACGCTCGGGTGAGAGGTAGCTGGCCGTGGCCAGGATCATGCGCTGACGTTCGGCCCCTCCGGACGCGGCCGATGCGATCCCGAAATCCATCACCTTTACCGCGCCCGTCCGGGTGATCATCACGTTCGCCGGCTTGACATCGAAGTGCACGATGCCCGACCGGTGGGCGAAGGACAGCGCTCGGGCGATGGCCTCGCCGATCTCCGCCGCCCGCTCCGGCAGGACGGGGCCCTCCCGGATGACCTGGGCGAGGCTCCTTCCCTCTACGCGCTCCATCACGATGTAGTGGGTGTCCGCATCGTGACCGGTGTCATAGATGGCCACGATCTCTGGATGAACCAGCCCGGCCGCCAGCCGGGCTTCGTGCTGGAACCTCGTCAGGAAGTCGGGGTCGGTGGCCAGCTCGGCGCGGAGGACCTTGACCGCGACCGGCCGTCCCAGCAGGAGGTCCTCGCCTCCGAAGACCCGGTCTAGGCCTCGGGTCGCCTGTTCAGGGCATGCCCCCCAGCTGTCGATAGAACCGTCGTGGGTGATGCGGTCCTGGCCCTTCAGATGGCCGGCGGCGCCTCCTTCGTCGTCCTTGGCCTTCTCAACCTGCGCGCCAGAGCGAGGCAACAAGAGCGCAGGTACGGCTATCTCGGGCTCGCCCTGGGGCTCCTCGGCCTGATCACGCTGGTCGACCGGAGCGCCGCCGCCTTCCACGTGACGTCCCGGGCCCTGATCGACCTGGAGGTCGTGTTCTTGCTGGCCTCCGGTTACAGCTTCCTGTTGTTCCGGGCTTCGTTCGTTCCGCTCCCGACGCGGTCCAAGCGTCTGGTGGCGCTGGGCCTGGCGGCCGCTGCCATCTTCGCCATCGCGGCCAGGGTTCCCGGCGGGCCGGCCCCTCGGTACACACCGCTCAACGGTGTGGCCGTGGCCGTGCTGCTCCTCACGTGGTGCGGGTGCACCATCGAGCCGATTGTCCGGTTCTGGTCGGCGGCTCGATCGCGCCCCCCGATCCAGCAGGCTCGGCTGCGGATGCTCTCCGCGGCCTATGCCGAGGTCATGGTGCTGGTGTTCGTCTTGTCTGGCCTGGCCGCCATTCCGGC
>WNGG01011079.1_pt1 | contig 10140 bp, 10 predicted proteins | sample 5400661 | NCBI WGS metagenome assembly WNGG01 (sample SAMN13153372, study PRJNA577476) | soil metagenome | isolation source: 100 cm soil or saprolite under Garry oak tree replicate 1 | place: USA:California | collected 2016-06-15
CGTAAAGCGCAACCAGGCTGGGCCGCCACGCCCGCGCCCGCACGCGGCGAGGTATTATCGCGAACGGCTTTGCTTTTAGAGCAGCGCAGAGAAGAACTGGCGACCTTGATGACGCGCGAGATGGGCAAGGTGCTCAAAGAGACGCGCGGCGATGTGCAGACCGCCATCGATGTTGCCAAATTTATCGCGGGCGAAGGTCGCCGCGCCGAAGGTGAAACCATCCCTTCGGCTCTGAACAATAAGTTCTGCATGACCGTTCGGCAGCCTCTAGGCGTCGTTGGCATTATCACTCCCTGGAATTTCCCAATGGCCATTCCGGCGTGGAAGACCTTTCCGGCCCTGCTGGCGGGCAATGCCGTCATACTCAAACCCGCCAGCGATACACCTCTGCTCTCGCTCAAGATGGCGGAGATTTTGCATGAAGCAGGACTGCCAGCCGGAGCGCTGAATGTCATCACCGGCCCGGGAGGTGTGTTGGGCGAGGCTCTGGCGAGTCACAGGGGCGTCAACATGATCTCGCTGACCGGCTCGACCGAGGTTGGGCGGCAGGTCGCCCAGGTTTGCGGGCGCGACCTGCGCCGCTGCGCCCTGGAACTGGGCGGTAAAAATGCCGTGATTGTGCTGGAAGATGCCGACCTGAACCTTGCTGTCGAGAGTGTTGCCTGGGGAGGCTTCGGTACCACTGGTCAGCGGTGTACCGCGACCAGTCGGGTGATTGTCCATAAAGCTGTAGAGCGGGAATTCACTGAGCGCCTGGTGGCAGCCGCCGAAAAACTCAAAATTGGTAATGGCCTCGATCCGCAGATCGATATGGGTCCGCTTGTCAATAAGGGTCGGGTAAAAGCCGTTCACGAGTATACACAAGTGGGGCGACAGGAAGGGGCGAAGCTACTGATTGGGGGAGACGCTCTCAGTGATGAAGAGCATCGCCGGGGAGCTTTTTACAGGCCCACCATTTTTAGTGATGTGCGTCCAACTATGCGTATCGCGCGTGAAGAAGTTTTTGGTCCATTTATCTCGATTCTGCCCGTCGCGTCCTACGAAGAGGCGGTACAGGTAGCGAACGCGACTGAATATGGCCTCTCAACCTCGATTTTCACCAACGACCTGCGCACCACTTTCCGTGCCATGCGCGATATTGAGGCCGGGCTGGTCTATGTTAATGCGCCTACGACTGGCGCTGAAATTCATATGCCCTTTGGTGGAATGAAGGCCAGCGGGAATGGTCACCGCGAGCTGGGCACTCACGCCGTGCAGGAGTTCAGCGAGACCAAGAGCATTTTCATGTCGTATCCCCCAAAGCAGAAATAACATTGTTCATCATAGAGAATGAGCCAGGCGCCACTTTGTAGCGCCTGGCTCATTCTCTATGATGTAATATCCCAACAGATTATTGGCGACGTAGGGCGAATTGTTCGAACATGGCTTCCCAGACTTCCTGATTTTCCAGGCGTTCATCGAGAGAGACCACGCGCGAGTTGATGGTATCAAAGATACGGCGGAGGATGCGCTGCAGCACGATGACTGCCTCATCATAGAAGTCCTGCGTCTGTTCCATATTTGTGCTGAGCACTTCGTAACAGAGCGACTTAAAATTATCGACGTCGATGTGGTTCTGGTCAACCTTGAACTCATAATTGCCCATGTAGCGCAAATTTTCACGAGAGAGCAGCGACTTCAAGGTGTTCGGATCTAAATCAACGCCTCTGGCACGGCAGGTCTCGGCCAGAGCATCCATTGTCCAGTTAATAAATTCAATAAGCGCGGGAAGCTGGTCCATCGGCGTATGGCGGCGGTTCCACTCTTGCTCCATACGGCTGATGAGGTTGAGCAACTCGAAACTCTCCATACGCAACTTCTCAGCGGGATCGGGTAGGCGCACATCGCGTTCATTCGATTCCGAACTCATGTCCTGGTAGAGAGGAATAAGAAGTCTTTGCTGAACGAGCTGCGACAGTTCGCGGGCGACATTCATTTCAGGACGGCGCATGGCACTGGCGATACGTCGCACCCTGCGGTAGAGGTTGACATGGACCAGCAATTCAAAGGTGCGCGTATCGAGGCTCATCGCATAGGGGATGGCGGGAGCCATCTGGAGGATAGTGCGCATACTCTGAGGCAGTAGCTGGCCTAGATGCTCCCATTCGTCGCTATAGTGCACCATTTCCATGGTAACACGCATGACCTCAAGCTCAAGAGAGTTTTCGCCGTAGGGCAAAATAGTGTTGGCAGTCGGGCTGGATATGAATTCGTAGGAGCCATCCTTCCAGAGGGCCATTTCACGCACCGTCCAGAGCGCTTTAGTACGCAGGGCTTCTCTCAGTTGCTTCTCGTTAATCACGCCCATGCCGATCAGGCGCTCACCGATACGTTTGCCAAAGGCATCCTGTAACTGCTGCGAGAAAGCTTGCTCGATCTGCGGGGAGGTTGCCATGCCCAGTTGTTGCAGCACGTCTCCGAGCGTCAATGCCCCTGCATCGAGTTCAGAGCAACTGGCCAATTTGCCATCACTAAAGTAGATGATGCCGATACGCCCCGTGGGCTGTTTAAGGCGCAGGGCTCCTGTCATCCCTCCTAGCTCCATCATTTGCAGGATTTCTACCAGGCCAAAATCCCTGAGCGAGCCTTGTAGCAGGCGCATATTTGTGGTCATGCTCTATTGCTTTCTCTCGTGCGTGCGCTATGTTGGAAACATACCAATGTGTATGTTGTGCACCGGGCCGATTGACGTTGCTCCGGCGATTGATACTGTTCCGCTTCTCTAGTGCTAGCATTATAACAAGTTCAAGTTGTTTCAACAAGTATCTTACTTTTATTTACAGGAAATCGGAGTCGCTGGCCAGATGATGTTATACTAGAGACACTCGTTGAGAGACTACCATAGGGAAGCGAGCAGAAAAATGGATTTGATCATGATGATTGGACTGCAAGCCTCCGGCAAAAGCACCTTTGCGCGCAGCCGCTTTGGGGCGACACATCAGTATGTGAGCAACGACTTGCTGCGCGGCAAGAGCAACCCGGCTCGTAGGCAGAGACAGTTGATCGAGGCAGCATTGCAGCAGGGGCTCTCTGTGGTGGTCGATAATACCAATGCAACGATAGAAGTGCGTGGAGAACTCATCAACCTGGGCCGCCTCTATGAGGCTTCGTCCATTGGCTACTATTTTGCCGTTCAGATAGAGCAGTGCCTGGAACGCAACCGCATCCGCGAGGGGAGAGCCAGGATCCCAGATGTGGCGATTTTTGCCACGCTCAAGAGGCTCACTCGTCCTTCATATACAGAAGGGTTTACAAAGCTCTTCTACGTGTGCAATAGAAGCGACCAGAACTTCGAGGTGTACGATTGGAAAGAGGAAGAAACCACAAATGGATAGTGAGATATAATAACAGAGCTAAAGAACTATCTACATCTCTTACAAGCGGAAGGACGAATAAAACGCATGACAACGGATGCATCCAGAGCGTATCGCAAGCGAGTTGGACTGGTAGCCGAGTTACCCAACTACCCCGGCCCATGGAATGAAGTGATAGAGAAAGTCAAGATCGCTGACGAGTTGGGCTATGACTCCATCTGGCTGGCGGAGTCGTGGGGCTACGAACTGTTCACTTCGATGGCCGACCTCGTGCGAGTCACCAAACGCATCAAAATTGGGGCCGGTATCGCCAATATTTATTCTCGTACCCCCGCCCTACTGGCCAGCACTGTCGCAACACTAGACGAGCGCTCCAATGGCCGTATCATCCTTGGCCTTGGCCCATCGGGAGCGAACGTCATCGAACACTGGCACGGCGTGCCCTTTCAAAAACCGTTGAAGCGTACCCGCGAGTACGTTGAGATCATTAGAATGATCCTACGCAGCGAGAGGCTGGTCTACCACGGCGAATTCTTCAACCTCGAGCGCGGCTTCAAGCTCCGTTTCACACCATTGCGCCCTGACCTGCCCATCTACGTCGCGGCCTTGGGACCAAAAAATGTGCTGCAATCCGGTGAGATTGCAGATGGTGTGCTGACCGTCTACTGGCCGGGAGATAAATGGGGCGAAATGCGCGAGACGTTAGACGAGGGAGCGCGTTTCGCCGGACGGCCTCCGCATAGTACCGCCATCGCTCCCATCATTACCAGTGTCATCCTGGACGAGAACGCCAATGAGCACGACCGCGCAGCTGCGCGCCTCTTTGCCGCCGCACCGCTGGCTTACTATATCGGCAGAATGGGTGTCTATTATTCGGAGATGCTCTCTCGTCACGGCTATGGTGCCGAGGTCGCAGTCGTCCAGGAAGCCTGGAAACACAAGGATAAAAATCCTGCGGAGGCTGTGGCGCCGGAGCTACTGGAGGCGACCTCCATCGTTGGCACTCCCAAAGAGATGGTGGCAAAGCTCGATCAATGGGCCGCATCGGGCGTCGATGAACCGCTGCTCGGGATGCCCGGAGGCTCGGTCGATGAGACCGGGGCCAAACTCTCGGCGCTGATGGATGCATTGAGAGCATGACGGTCGGCGAACTCATCCGCGTGTTTGAGCCGCTTGCCGATAGCTGGATGGTCGTGGAAGAGAAACTCAATGAGCGGTGATGGTTCGATATCGGCCAGGTTCTGATTGGCCAGGCGAATCATCGCGCTTTTGAATGCCGCGACCATTTTCGTTGTTTGCAGGGCATACTCGTCGGCCTGGTACTCGATGGCGCGGCTCAAGCCATTGCTGAGGGGCAGGACGATCAGTCCGAAGATGGCGGTGAGCAGGAATAGGTAGGGCATGGCTGCAACATCGGTCAGGCTCAGGAAGTAGTGTTGAATTTCTACTGCCCAGTGCAGAGCGAGGTTGAGCAGGTAAAGGCTGCCCAGTGTCAGCACCGATTGCGTGAGGATCAGTTTCCAGAGGTCATGGTGGACGTGGTGGCCGAGTTCATGCGCGAGTACAACTTCAATCTCGTCAGGCGTGTAGCGGTCCAGCATGGTATCGCCAAGCACGATGCGGCGCGTGTTGCCCAGGCCCATCAAAGCGGCATTGGCGGCTGTGGTTTTAGAGCTCAAATGCATGGTGAAGACGCCGCGCACACGGGTATGGGTGCGGTCAGCCAACGCCAGCAGCCGCTGCGTCAACTCGCCTTCGGGCAGCGGAGTGAACTTATAGAAAATTGGCAGGATGAGCACCGGAGCGAGGTTTGCCATCACGACAGTAAAGAAGAGCATGATAAGCGCAACCCAGAGCCACCAGGTCTGCGGCTGGGTCGCCAGCAGGAGATAGATCAGCTCGATGGCAAGAATCTCCAGGATGAGGCTCAGTACAAGCCCCTTGAGGAGATCAGCCAGCCAGCTTCGCAGGGTCATGGTGGAAAGCCCGTAACGATGGGGTAGTACAAATCCACCATAGTAGTCTAAGGGGAATGTGATGACCTGGTAGCCCAGTGTTAATATGAGCAGGTAGACAAGTACCTGCCATGGGTACCAGCCTGGAACTGGCTGCCAGTTCAAGGGTTGTAACAGGTTGCGCAGGACGATATTCAGTTCGCTCCAGAAGATAAAGAGCAGGGCTAGCGCGGCTATGCCCATGTTGATGAAGCTGAGACGCCTCCGTTTGCGTGCGTATTCGCGCGCTTTTTTTTGCCGTTCTGTATCGATGGTTGCATTGTTCGATTGCTGAGTTGTTGTTTCCATAGTTGTGCTTTCCAGTAAGAATTTGACCGTTATTCGTTGATCTTATTTCATAGTACTTTCAATTTCTGCCTTACGTTTCTGTAGAGCATCCATTCTTTTCATGATATCGTTCATCTCTTTCTTGATCGCGCGTAATTCATCTTTGTTCTTAACAGTCATCAAGTACTCATTTCCAAGCTGATCCGAGATGTACTTTTCAAGTTGGCTTCTCAACACCCGTAGAAAAGGATTTCCCCAGATTGATCCCTCGCGATATTCAAGATGTCCTGAATCAATACCTTTGATAATGAAATCCCTGCTGATGCCGTATTCTTTCTGTGCGGTTACATCACTCAGGGTTGCTCCTTTTTTATTCCATTCTCCGTACTCTGCCATAGCTTTTATGCACCTTTAATAGTCCTGTGTGATAATTTGCTTATTTATACTATGCCAATTTTGTGTTTTGTCAAGCTTTATCAATCGAGCGCATATTCTCAGGAAAGTATCTCCGCATGTGCTACGGCATACGTTTTCCGTAACCTGCATTCAGAAAGGCATTTCAACCAGAGCCTTACAGGAAATTCTGGGGCATGACCGGATGGCGACAACAGAAATTTATCTTAATCTTTCACCGGAAGATGTTATTCGGGAGTTTCACAGTAAGTGGTAAATGAAGTGGCGGCTGGTGACAGCAGCGCTGTATTTACCCTTAGTATCGGGTAATCCGCACAAGGGGCTTTCTCAAGCTCAAATTTGTTCGAGATTCCATGTCAACTACCAAATAAGTAACTGACCGACTCTAGGTAATTACTCCCGAACCTCTTTAGGTATATTTACATAGCTTGCGCCAGCATGATATATGATGCCATAGCGAAAGTTGTGTAAAGGGAAGGTAGTAAAGGAGCTTCTCCAAAGCTGATACTACAGGCATAGACTCTTCCTTTGGAAGAGATCGTTTCTTTGATGCCAATTCTCACAAGGAGGGAACTATGCCTGTCTCCAAGAAAAAGCGTACCACATTGACCCCTGAGCCTTCAATGTCAGACCCATCATCCCCTGTATTACCAGAACAGCAAGTCTTCCATCAGCACTTGCGTAGTCTCGCCCAGGGCGCTGTTCGGATCGTGATAGAAACCGTGATGCGTGAAAAGTTAGATGCCTTCATTGGAGCCGCCTGGGGTGAGAGTAGCCCCAAGCGCAAAGGGTACCGCAACGGCACCTACATGCGCGATCTGGTGACCTCCACTGGTCGGCTCGAGGATATTCACGTCCCCAGAGATCGGGAAGGTCAGTTCCATACCCAAGTCTTTGACCGTTACAGCCGCTATGAACCCCATATCGCCGAAGGGCTCACCCAGATGTTCGTGGCCGGGACCAGCACCCATAAAGTAGGAGAAGTCGCCCAAACCCTGATGGGAGTGGCTCCCAGTGCCAGCACAATTAGCCGCCTCAATCAAACGCTGACCCATCAATTCGAAGCCTAGCGAGAGCGCCCTCTTCAGGAGCACTGGCGTGTCCTGTATCTGGATGGCATCCATTTTAGCATTCGTCATGGGGATCAGGCCGATTCCACCATGATTTTGACGGCCTTGGGTGTGGATCAGGAAGGCCACAAAGAGGTGTTGGCACTGCGAGCCTGTGCGGAGGAAAGCAAAGAGGGATGGCTCAGTCTCTTGCAAGACCTCCGCACACGAGGAGCGACCCAGATTGACCTGATCGTGACGGATGGGCATGACGGCTTGCTGGAGGCTGTCTCGCAACTGTTTGCGACCACACCTCGCCAACGCTGCCTGGTGCATAAGCAGCGCAATGTGCTCAATGCCATCCCTCGACGAGAGCGTGCTGAGGTCCAAGCCGAACTCGTGGGCATCTGGGAGCAACCCAGCAAAGAGGAGGCCGTGGTTCAACTGGCGGCCTTCAAAGCCAAGTATGGCAAGCGCTATCCCGAGGTGGTGCGCAGTTTAGCGGAAGATGAGGAGCATCTCTTCACGTTTTACCAGTTTTCTGTCGCCATGCACCGATACATTCAGACCACCAATGCCATTGAGAGTCTCTTCAGCAATGTGCGACAGCGCACCGATCAGATCGACGTGTTCACGAGGGAGAGCAGTTGCCTCACGATTGTCTGGGCGACCATCCAGGACATCCGCTTGCATAAAATCTCCGTGTGATGAGGCTCGAGCGTTGAGAAATGGAGGAGAGCACGCCACCACCCCTCAAGGGTGGTTCAGGAGGAGATGGTTTTTTGCGTCTCACCAGACCCGGGTGCCAGAAACCAAAGGGCAAGCAGACCCTCTTTGGGGCGAAGAAGAGAAGAACACAAGGAGAATGGAGCCAGTGAGGAGCAAGACCCAGAAGGTAAGAGGCTGGCCTTTTTTCTCTGTCTTCTCGCTCCAGAAGAAACCCCGCCATGCATGGTTGACACCTCCCGGCAGTGATGCTGACCGAGAGACAGCGACTTTTCCCTCATGTGTGCTCCTTCCTTCAATGGGATATGACATGCGTGTTGAGACAGGATGAAACTGTGACAGCTTCGTGAGAAGAAAGCCTGCGAATGTGACTCCTTCGTGAGGTCCCTGTATTACTCTCTCTCCTGAATACCGATCTGCTCCCTGTAGTGATGAGTACGACGAGGTGAGGGATGCAAGTTGAACCGTCTTGTCCCATCGTGCCCAACCCCTGTTAGCGCGTTTCGTAGCATCCTAGCAGATGCCTTCGCGCAGACGAGCACATCGCGTACAGCCTTGGGCTGCCTGTCGGGTGACACCTGAAGAAGGAATGTTGTTGTGAACGTTCATCGCCGGTGGCAGGCCCAGGGAAGCATCGCGCAGCCGCCCTGCTTAGATCGAACACAGCTTTCTCGAAAGAGAGGGACAGTAAGTCTCTCATGTAAGGAGCAAAGAAATGAGTATTCGAGACCAACACATGACCAACACAACGATCACCTCTCCTCCTCAACAGGAGGTGCAAGGTGAGGTGGGTTTCCCACCCCGCGCAAGACAGATAAGCACGACGATCACCTCGAAACCGACCCCTGTCAGGCAGACAGTTCGCTTCCTGAGGCATTTCGGCGAGATGGTCCTCGCCATGCTGCTGGGGATGCTCGTTTTCGACCTGGTGAACGGCGTGATCCTCGTTCGGATGGGGTTTCCCTACCTGTCCGCCGCACGCTTTCCTGAGGCCTTTTCGCTGGCGATGGCGTTCTCGATGACCGTGCCCATGGTGGCGTGGATGCGCATCCGCAAGCATGCCTGGCGGCTCAGTGCGGAGATGGCGGGGGCGATGATTGTTCCCACCGCCTTGCTGATTGCCGTCTGCTCGATCGGCCTCCTTCCGCACACGGTCGTGGTACCGGGAACGCACATCCTCATGTTGCCCGCCATGCTCGGCGTCATGCTCTATCGCTGGCGCGACTACGCAGGCATGGTGCACTTGCCGCAACCGAGTTGAGCGCTTGATGGAGAAAGGGGAAGTGCACTGATTTACAGCTACTAGAAGGGAGGAAGCTCATGAGGAGAAACAAGGCAGTGGACACTCCTACTGCAAGCCAGGTCCACGGATCAGATACGGCCAGCAGTCAACGCGGTCGCGTGATACGAACGAAGCACGCTGATTACCAACTCGTGCCTCTTCCAAAAGCCCAGCGTGAAATCGCCGCTGCGCTGCGGCTCACAGAGCACAAGCATATCATCTATGTGTTAACGGAAGTCGATGTCACGACCCCGCGCCAGGTGATCCATGAACAGAAAGCCAGAGGCGAAGAGCCCTTGTCGTTTACGGCATTCATCGTGACCTGTCTGGGGAAGGCCGTCGATGAGGACAAAGCCGTGCAGGCGCATCGCAAGGGAAGGAACCAGCTCGTACTCTTTCAAGATGTGGATGTCTTCATGCCGGTGGAGCGTGAGGTGGAGGGGCAAAAGGTTCCTCTGTCCTTGGTGGTGCGGGCCGCCAATCACAAAACCGCCCGGGAGATTCACCAGGAGATCAGAGCCTTTCAGAAGCAACCCGCTACGCAGCTCGTGCAAGAAATGCCGCCCTGGCTGGCGCGAGTGTTTGCGCGATGGCCAGGCTTGATTATCAGGCTCTTGGGGTGGGCGGGGGGCAGATCCGCCTGTGTCTGACCGTCTGTTTCGATCATGATATTATCGATGGGGCGCCAGCCGCACGCTTCGTCACGCGGCTCAAGGAACTGATTGAGAGCGGTTTTGGGCTGCTTGACCAGGATATCATGGCAGAGCAGGCTAGCACGTAACCGGTGTTGCGGACGAATGACCGCTGCTGGTGAAGCGAGGACGCTCCGATCGTCCCATTGAAGAGTTGAGAAAACTTTCCCAACACACATCTACTAGTTATCTGTCACATGGTATCTTTTCGGACGAAAACTACTGACAGGCCAGAAGTTTGGCGTCATGCCGCTGTATCCGAGTGCGGTAGGCTAGGACAAGCAAAGCACAGGGAGGTATCACCTTATGAAGAAATTCTACTTTGTTGGTGGCCCAAAGACC
>WNGG01010318.1_pt1 | contig 10139 bp, 8 predicted proteins | sample 5400661 | NCBI WGS metagenome assembly WNGG01 (sample SAMN13153372, study PRJNA577476) | soil metagenome | isolation source: 100 cm soil or saprolite under Garry oak tree replicate 1 | place: USA:California | collected 2016-06-15
CGAAGTGGGAGGAGTTCTTCGAGGAGATGGGGTACCTCTCGAAGATCATCTCCGTCGCCGACCGCTATCCGGAGGAACGGAGCCTCGCGGTCGCGTTCGACGAGATGAACCGCTTCGACACGGACATGGCGATCTACCTGCTGCGGCATCCGTTGAACGTCCTCGCGGCGGGCGAGGAGGCGATCCGCCGCCTCGTGCCACCGGGAGAGGAAGCGGCCCTGATCCACCTGCGGATCAAGGCGTTGCCGCGGGACCGGCGCGTGCCCATCCGCGACCTGCGGGCGAAACACCTCGGGCAGTACATCGCGGTCGAGGGGCTGGTCCGTAAATCCACCGAGGTCCGTCCGCGCGTCACGGACGCCCTCTTCCAGTGTCTGCGATGCGGGACGATCCTCAAGGAACCACAAGATGGACAGAACTTCCGCGAGCCGCTCGAGTGTTACGAGGAACAAGGCGGCTGCAAACGTTCGGCGAGCGCGACGAAGTTCAAGCTCCTGACGGAGACCTCCCTGTACCTCGACACGCAGAAGCTCGAGATCCAGGAATCTCCAGAAGGGCTTCGAGGAGGGCAGGAGCCTCAGCGGCTCACGCTGTACGTCGAGGACGACCTCACCGGACGAATCACTCCCGGTGAGCGCGTCGTGATGAACGGGGTCCTGCGTAGCGTCCAGAAGGGACGTCCTGGCGCGAAGTCGACCCTCTTCGACATTTTCATGGACGTCAACTCCGTCGAGAAGGAACACGTCGAGTTCGAGGAAATCGAAGTGACGGAGGAAGACGCTCAGCTCATCCGCGAGGCGGGCTCGAGCCCGGACATTTTCCGGATGATCACGGCTTCGATCGCTCCTTCGATGTACGGCATGCACGTCGAAAAGGAAGCGCTCGCCCTCCAGCTGTTCAGCGGCGTCCCGAAGACGATGCCGGACGGACGGCGAATTCGAGGGGACATTCATGTGCTCATGGTCGGAGACCCTGGAGTCGGAAAGAGCGAGTTACTCTCGTACATGAGTCGCCTTTCCCCGCGGGGGATTTATGCAACGGGCAAGTCTTCAACAGCGGCCGGCCTTACGGCTAGTGCCGTTCGCGATGAATTCGGAGAAGGACGTTGGACGCTCGAGGCGGGTGCTCTCGTCCTCGCTGATCTCGGACTGGCGTGCCTGCATCCGCAGGCCGAAGTACTGATAGACGGCGTGCCCCGAAACGTCTCGGATCTCTTTGACGAAACACAAGCGGTCCGAGCTATCGCGGGGGGGCGGGAAATCGAGGTCGCACCCGTCGCGGCGAATACAGTCAGCTTCGACCCCATCGGGGCCTGCGTATCTCAGAGCGTGATTGCATCCGTTGTCCGGCGCAGATATCGAGGTTCAATTGCTCGGGTGAAACTTTCGTCCGGCTTCGAGCTTCGGCTGACACCCGATCACATCGTGCTCGATGGAGAGACTTTCGAATGGAAATCAATCCAGGACCTACGGCCGAACGCTCGCCTCGTTGCCGTTCAGAGATTGCCTCCGCACCGAACGCCGGTTTACATCCTTGACATCGTGCCGGACGATTGGATCGTCCAGCCAACCCGCGACGAGAAGGAGGAATTGCGGGCGAAGCTTCGCGGAAAGTCGGCCACGCTTGCGGAGGCCAACCGCGCGTACGGCATGAGCCGCGATGCGCTCTCCGGCAGGAGTGCGATTCAAGTCTCCGCCTTTAGGCGCCTTCTCGGAGACTTAGGGTTGTATGAAACGTGGAAGGAGCGGCCGTTCGCCTTTGGCCGTTCCCGATCCACAGAGCGCTTGCGCGTGAGCAGAATTACTCCGGAACTTGCCTACCTGCTCGGTTTCATTTGCGGAGACGGACACGTCTCATCGAGCGACCGCCGCTCAAGCATCAGCATCTTTCAGTCGCTGGTTCACTCGCAATACATCCGCCGAATCTTGGACATGACCGAGACGGTCTCCTCGCGGCCATGGGGGATGCATGTCCGGGAAATGACCTCGATGATTCGCGACGAACCCACTCGGAGCTCTTGCGTCCATATGCACCGCGGGTCCAATGTGTTGGCCTTCCTGTACGGTTGGCTCACCCAAGACGACCTTGCGAATCTGCTCAGGCTGGACGACACGTCCATCCGTGGGTTCGTTGCCGGTCTCGTCGACGCGGATGGATGCGTCTCCCTCAAGAACTCAAGGCCTCACGCTGGAAGCTACGACTCGGTCGATCTTAGCATCATGTTCTCGCCCAGTCTACGCGCGAACCAACGCCTCCTGTATGCGCTTCGACGCTTCGACGTGTTCGCGCGCATTCGAGAGGCGATCGGTGTCCTATATGTCCAGATAACCTCACGTCAGGACGCGAAGAGGCTTCTAGAGGCGATTTCGCCGTATTGCGCGAAGTGGAAGCCCATCCCCGCGGCCCGGAGGCTGATTTCCGCAGACCACGAAGAAATGCCTTCAAGGCCCACGATGGAAATCCTGCGGAACGCTCGACCGCGTCCTTGGAGACTGCTTGAGAAGGGCCTCTGGAGCACCCTGCACGACCTCTCGAATGGCAACCGGAGACCGTTCAAGCGTGCCGTGAGTCGGCTCACGGAAGCCATCCGACCGTACATTTCCGCTCGCGACTACCTCCACCTTCAATCCCTGACGGGCGCGGACTACGCGCTGGATCGAATCGCTGAGGTGCGCGTCGAACACCATGACGGATACGTCTACGATCTCCGGGTTCCGGGTCACGATGACTTTCTGTGTGACGGTACGGTCGTCCACAATTGCATCGACGAAATCGAGAAGATGAATCCGCAGGACCGTTCGGCGATTCATGAAGCGATGGAGCAGCAGCGAATCAGCGTGGCGAAGGCTGGCATCACTGCGGTCCTGCAATCACGGTGCGCGGTGCTTGCCGCAGCAAATCCGAAGTTCGGGCGGTTCGACGAACACAAGTACATCTCCGAACAAATCGACTTGCCGCCCGCACTACTGTCGAGATTTGACATCATCTTCTCCATGATCGATCGCCCGCAGGCCGAACGGGACCGTGAGCTCGCGGAGCACATCCTCAAAGGGCATCGGGTCGGAGAAATCGCACGTCGACGGGAGACGGGCGCGGTCACAGAGGAGACGCTGGGCCTCGAGGAACCCTACACGCCATACTTCAATCCGGAGTTCCTCCGGAAGTACGTGGCCTATGCGAAGCGCATCTATCCGGTGATGACAGAGGAGGCCATGGGGATCATCGAGAAGAAGTACCTCGATATTCGAAGGACCGGAGAAGCGGCGGGCTCCAGCGTCCCTATCACGCCGCGCCAGCTCGAAGCCATCATCCGCCTCTCCGAGGCGGGCGCTCGCCTCCGTTTGAGCGAGGCCGTTACCGCAGACGACGCAGAGCGAGCCGTGCGCATCGTCGAGTACTGGATGGGCAAGGTCGCCGGCGAGGAAGGCCGATTCGACATCGACATCATCCAGACCGGCATCAGTCAATCGCAACGGGAGCAAATCATCTCGATCCGCGACATCATCAGCGAACTCGCGGGTCCGGAGGGCGTCGCGGACTACGAGGACATCGTTCGCCTCGCGCAAGAGCGCGGCATCCCGCCCGCGAAGGTGGACGCGTGGCTGAAGCGGTGGGCGCAGGAAGGGGAGATCTACAGCCCCGCGAAAAACAAGTATAAGCTCGTCGAGAGGTTGTAGCGCCGGCCCGCCGATGCCGATCCGCATGAAGGTGTACCATCAGGGAAAGGAGACGCTCGTCGCCGCGGCAGATGCGGGCCTCGTCGGCAAGACATTCCGCGAGGGGAAATTTAAGATCGAGATCGGGGCGTTCTACGAAGGGGAGGTGGTCAGCGAGGAGACGTTTACCTCCAACCTTCAGCTGGCGACGATCGGGAACTTCGTCGGCCGGGAAACAATCGAGGCCGCGAAGCGTGCGGGTTTCGTCTCGGAGGACGGGATCCTGTGGATCAACGGCGTGCCGCACGCCCAGTTCGTCCTGATGTGACGCGTTCCTCGGAGTCGGCTGGCCGGCGGGGCGGCCGCTCGGTCTTCCTCCAACGACGCCAAACCCGTCTCGCGTGTTTCTTGAGCATCAGGGCGTACCGGCCCATGAGCGCGTGGCTGCCGATCCCGAAGAGCACGCCGATCCCGGTGACCCCCGACATGAGCTGCTCGACATCCGGGCCGAATTCGGCCGGGGCCAACGCCGCGCGCGCAAGCCGACTGATCAAACCGAGCAGGCTCACCCCCAATCCGAGGCCGACAAGGAACCGCCCGCGGGAAACGCGTCCCCAGGAGAAGTGCAGCCCTCCGAGCAAGACGAAGATCCCGCCGAAAGCTGTGGTGAACCCCAGGACGGTGAGCACAACGTTCGCCACAATCTGAGGCTGGGTCGCGTACGGGGCGATGTACTTCTCATAGGCGGTCCGAAGGTCGTTAACCTCTCCCGCGAGGAGGAACGACGCGGAGAGCACGGACAAGACGACGGCATCCCGATGCCGGATCTGCCGCATCCGCCACCAGGAACGCGCCTTTGCCATCGACATGAAGCGACCTCCCGCCGCATACTTATGGCCTTCCCCTCGGCTATCGGGCGCGCCGTCACGCCAGCCCTTAAGTAGCGCGGCACCGTAGGAACCGACCGCGACATGTTCTGCGTTGAATGCGGTGCCGAAGGCCCAACCTACGAGGGCTTGTGCGCGAAGGACTTCACGAAGAAGCACGCAGTCGTCCGCGGCCCGGAGGTCCTTGACGTCGAGCGCTGCGCCTCCTGCGGTTCCTTCCGGTTCCGATCCGGCTGGTCGAAGCTCGACCGGGATCTCGCGGCCACGCGGTTGCTCCGGGAACGCATCCCCGCCGAGCGACCGTTCGAGCGGGTCACCTTCACCTTCGTCGCGCGCGAGGAGGATGCGAACAACCTCGCGCTGACCGTCAAAGCCGTCGGCCGCTTCCAGGACCTCGAGTCCGTCCAAGGGTTCCGCACGCGGCTTCGGATCAAGCCGTCTCTGTGCGACAGCTGCCAGAAGCAGCGGGGCCGGTACTACGAAGGGATCCTGCAGGTGCGCGGCGAAGGACGCGACCTCACGCCGGCCGAAGCGCGCGCGATCCGGACGTTCGTCGCCGCCCGGGTAGATCGGAGCGCCGAGGAAGGGGCGTTCGTCTCGCGGATGGAGGAAGTCCACGGCGGGCTCGACTTCTACGTGAGCACGAACGCTCTCGGGAAGAACCTCGCCCGCGACATCGCCGACGCCTTCGGCGGCTCCGTGTCCGCCTCCCCGAAGCTGTTCGGGCAAAAGCAAGGGCGCGAGGTCTTTCGGGTCACCTCCCTCGTCCGCCTACCTCCGTTCCAGGTCGGCGACGTGATCCGGCACAAGGCGCGCCTCGCCGAGGTCGTCGCCGTACGGCCCTTTGTCGTCCTGCGCGATCTCGCGTCCGGCGAGGAACGACGCTTCAAAGCGAAGGAGGTGCGGAGCGCGCGGCGTCTCGATGCGGAGCGATTCGAAGCCCGAATCGAGCGGCCCGCGCCCGGCGAGGCGATCGCGATCCATCCGGAGAGCGGGGAAGGTCGCCCGGTGACCCCGCGGCCGAAGGAGCGGGTCGCGCGCGCGGTCGTCGTCTGGACCTCGGAGGGCGCCTTCCTCTCCGCCTTGCCGACGGACGCCTCGAAGAATTAAAGGGCGTCACGGGGTTGTCCGGACAATGAAGGTGGCCCTGGGCTGCCGCGCCCTGGACGACCTCTTGAGCGGGGGAGTCGAGGACGGTTGCATCACGCTCCTGCACGGCGAAGCGGGGAGCGGAAAGACGAACTTCTGCTTGCAGCTCGCGCGGAACGTGGTGCGCGCCGGACGCAAGGTGATCTTCATCGACACGGAAGGCGTGTCCCTCGAGCGGCTCCGGCAGATCTGTGGGGACGACTTCGATGTCGTCCTGAAGAACATCCTCTTCTCCGAGCCGTACAGCTTCGAGGAGCAGGAGAAACTCATCGAGAAGGCGGTCAAGATGACCGAGGGCAATCCCGAGGTCGGGCTGATTGTGATCGACAGCATCACGATGCACTATCGTCTGACGATGCGCGACGAGACACGGCGCGAAGAGCGGTACGGCCTCACGCGGCAGATCGCGAGGTTGTTGCGGGTGTCGCGGCAACGGAACATCCCTGTCGTCGTGACGTCGCAGGTGTACACGGACATCGACACGGGCCGGTACATGCCGCTGGGCGGCCACATGCTGAGCCACAACGCGAAGACGATCGTCCGCTTCGAGCGGACGGGGACCAGCACGCGCACGGCCGTCCTCGAGAAGCATCGGCACCAGGAGGAAGGCAGCCGGGCGACCTTCCGGATCACGGCGAAGGGACTGGAGGACTAATGCAGCCGGGTGCGTTGCGCGTCCAAGAGCGCCTCCAAGAGCGCGCGGGCCTGGGGATCCTTCGAGGGGAGCCGGTCCAGGTCGCGCTTCGCGGCCGCCGTGTGCTCTGCGATCCGCTCTTCGGTTTCCTCGAGGACTTGGCCACGTAGGAACGCGCGGACCGTCGCCACGTCCCGTCGGGTCGTCCGAGGACCGCGCCCGTAGGCCCGTGAGAATGCCGCGCGATCCGCAGGCCGGAGGAACTGCATCGCAAGCACGTACAACCGCGTTCGTTTCCCTTGTCGGATGTCTCCCTCCGACGATCCGCCGATCCGCGAGGGGACGACGCCGGCCCCGAGCAGGTCGTCCCGATCTTGGAAGGCAATCGCGAAGTGGCGCGCGAACGATTCGAGCGCCGCGCGATCCCCCGAGGACGCGCGGGCGGCTATCGCCGCGGTGGCCGCCGCCCCGAGGTAGAGGCGCGCCGTCTTCGCCTCGCTCATCCGGACGTATTCCGGCTCGGGGATGCGGCCGATCCGTTCGAAGTCGATGTCGAGGCCCTGGCCGTCGCTGAGCACCAGGTCGACCGACGTCAGCTCGGCGAGGAGCTCGAGGCGCACGGCGGGAGGCAGATCGACCGCACTCTCGATGGCGCGCTCTCCGATCGAGCGGAGGCGCAGGGCGTCCAGGATCGCCTGCGACGCGCCGTACCGATGTCGGCGGGTTCGGAAGACGACGGCCGGACGGTTGGCATCGGCGCCCCGGTACAGCTTCGCGTTCGTCGCCCAAGCGCTCCGGACGGTCCGGCGCCGCACATCCTCGTCCATGATGTCGTCGAGGAAGAGGGTGTAAAGGTGGTACCACTCGACCCATGTCGCCGCGCGCTCGAGTCCGCGGGACGGCGACTCGCCCATCAGGAGGCGGTAGCCGGCGAGGGCGAGGGCGTATCGATACCTCTTCCCGGAGGTGAAGAGCCGCGCGTTCTCCCGCATCGTCCTCGTGGACGGGAAGGCGCCGGCGGGGTGCGCCGCCGCGTACTCCTCCCATACGCTGAGGATCTGCGCGTTCGACAGATCCCGGTACGGTTTCAGGAGGGACTCGAGGCGACCCTGCGACCCCTCAGCGGACCGGCGCGGCACGGACTCACGCATCGCCCGCCTCGAGCCAACTCGCCGTCGGGGGGCTCACGATCACGGGGCGGTCCTGCAACTCCCCGATCGAAGAGGATCCGGTGAGGAACATCGCCGCCTTCAGCTCCTCGATCACCGCGCGCAACTCCTGGATGACGGCGTCCGCGGAGACTTTCGCCGCCTCGAGCATCGGCTTCGCCATGCCGGCCATCGTGGCCCCCAGGGCGATCCCTTTCGCCGCGTCGAGGCCGGTCCGCACGCCGCCTGTGGCGACGAGCGGCAGGCCGACGTCCGCGAGGAGGATCGACGCGGGCGTGGGAATTCCCCAGTTCCAGAATGTGGCCCCGAGGCGCTCCTTCAGGGACGCGGCCTCCTTCCTCGCGCGGTAGTGTTCGACCGCCGAGAACGAAGTGCCGCCGAGCCCGCCGACGTCGATCGCCTTGGCGCCCGCGGCTTTCAGCCGCTGAGCGGTCTCCCGTGAGATCCCTGCGCCCGTCTCCTTCGCCATGAGCGGGAATCGAGAGGCGAGCGCCTTGATCGCAGCGAGGCAGCCTTTCGCCTTCCGGTCGCCCTCGGGCTGGACGACTTCTTGAAGGAAGTTCAGGTGGACGATCAGCGCGTCTGCGTCGATCATCTCGACCGCCTTCTTCGCGTCCGCGACCCCGTATGCGCGCTTGCCTTGTTGCGGCACGAGCTGCGGTGCGCCGAGGTTCGCGAATACGAGCGGCACCCCGTAGTCCTTCACGACGGCGTACGTCGGGGCGAGATCCGGCTTCTCGAGCGCGGCGCGTTGCGAGCCGACGCCCATCGCGACCCCGACCTCGGCCGCACCCTTCGCGAGGTTCGCGTTGATCTCCTTCCCCATGCCGAACCCTCCCGTCATCGAGGAGATGATGAGCGGCGCCTCGAGCTTCTTCCCGAGGAACTTCACTCCGACGTCGACATCGTCGAGGTCGACCTCCGGGAGGGCGCGATGGACGAGCTTCACGTCGTTCCAATAGTTGTACTCCGCGGAGACGTTCTCTTGGAGGATGATGTTCACGTGCTCCGCCTTGCGCTGCTCCGTCTTCGACGGCTCCGCCATCTAGGGACCTCGCGTCACGCGAGTGCCGACGACCCGCCGGCCCCGCAGGGCATCCCGGACTCGGTTCTTTACGTTACCGTTGACGATGACACACTCGCCGGCGTGTGCCGCGATGTCGACCATCCGACGCACCTTTTGCTCGACTCCACCCGTGACGTCCGTCCGGGGGGACGCCGCGAATTCGATTCGCCCGAACTGCTCAGGCCCGACCACCTCGAGGAACTTTGCGCCGCGCGCTCGCTTCGGATCCGCCGTGAAGATGCCGTCGACGTCAGCGACGAATACGGCCCGCTCCGGACGGAACGCACGCGCCAGTTCGAGCATCAGGAGGTCACCGGAGCAGACGGAGAACCCGCGGCGGACATCGCGCACGACGTCGCCGAACGTGACGGGAGTGAAGGCCATCGACGAGAACTCGAGGAACGGGGTTAGGTCGATCGACGACACGCGGCCGTCGTCGAGGCTCAGGACCGCCGAAGGCGGAATCGAGACCGCCGCCAGACCCGTATCGATCATCGCGTCGACCACGAGCGCATCAAGCGCCTTCACGTCCGCCTGGACGCGGGCCGCGGCGGACCGTTTCGCCTCCGTGGCGCCGCCCTCATGCAGCCTGTGCTTGCGCGCAAGGATGTGTCCGTACGAACCCGCCCCATGGACGACGAGCATCGGCTTCCGGACCGCGGCGAGTTCCCGCGCGAGCCGGCGGATCGCGGCCCGTCGAGGCGTCCGGAGGCGCGACTTCTCGGTGAGGACGCTCCCGCCGAGCTTCACGAGGAGCATGGTACGCGCGCCCACACGCCCCGCCACCATTAACGTTTTCCTGCAGTCATCGGAACTCGCCGGTTGACCGGCCGCGGCGAACGTCCACGGGTTCTCGGGTCACGAAACATTATATACGGCCCGGTTCTTCGACGCCGGCCCGTCATGACTCGCAAGCCCGGTAGCATGTATCGAGAGATCCGCGGCCAGGCCTACACCCGGAAGGAGTACATGGGCGGCGTCCCCGGGATCCGGATCAGCCAGTTCGACATCGGCGATCTCCGCGCGACCTTTCCGGTGAAGATCCACCTCGTGGCACGGGAGGCGTGCCAGATCCGGCACATCGCCCTCGAATCCGCGCGGATCTCCGCGAACCGGTACATCGCGAAGAAAGCCGGCAACGCATACCATCTGAAACTCCGACTGTACCCGCACAACGTGTTGCGGGAGAACAAGATCGCGACGGGCGCCGGGGCAGACCGTATCTCCGAGGGCATGCGCGCGGCATTCGGCGCGGCCGTTGGCACGGCGGCCCGCGTCAAGCCGGGCACGAAGATCTTCACGATCTCGACGACGGAGGACCACGTCGAGGACGCGAAAGAGGCGCTTCGAAAAGGCGGCGTGAAACTGCCGACGCCGTGGTATCTCGACATCCAGAGAGAAAAGAGGAAGCGCTGACCCAGGCACAGGTTTTTCTCCGGCTGCGGGCCTGCCACCCCGCTCATGGGCGACACGGATCGTCTCCTGGACGTCATCCGAGGCCGAAACGCGAGGACGGTTGGGCTCCAGTTCCCAGTCGGCTTACGGACGAAAGCCGTCGAACTTGCCCAGGAACTCGAG
>WNGG01013213.1_pt1 | contig 10139 bp, 10 predicted proteins | sample 5400661 | NCBI WGS metagenome assembly WNGG01 (sample SAMN13153372, study PRJNA577476) | soil metagenome | isolation source: 100 cm soil or saprolite under Garry oak tree replicate 1 | place: USA:California | collected 2016-06-15
CGCGCGATCCGCTCGGCCTCCACCGCGGACCCAAGGATCGGGTCGGGAACGGGAGGCGCGTCCTCGTCGAACGGCGATCCATCAGGATTCCGGACGGCCCAGACGATGCCCTCCTGAACGTACGCCTTGGCTCCGATTCGGGCTGTGGCTTCCGTGAGGGATCTCGTCCCTTCAATACGGATCCGGTCGTTATCGGCCCAGTGCCTCCGCGAGGTCCGCAGCTTCGTCGGAATCTTCGTCGCGGCGCGAATCACGATGTCGGCCCCTTCGGCGGCGCGTGCGAGGGAATCGACATCGAAGAGATCCGCCCGTCGCGGTTCCCCGCCGGCAGCACGCACGGCTGCCTCGCCGACCTCGTCCCGGACCGACCCGACGACGCGGTGTCCTCGGTCCGTCAGGCGGCGAACGAGACGGCGTCCCAACACCCCGGTCGCGCCGGCCACGAAGACCTTCACGCGACGCGCCGCCCGATCCCGCCGTCCGCGGAGGCGGCGACGGGCGTCGCGAGAGTCCCAGCGGCGCTGAGGAGCGTTTCGACCGTCGTTGCGAAGAGCACGCTCCCGAATGAGCCGACGAAGCCGCCGGCTACGAACAACAACGGAAACCAGGGAGGGTTCGAACCGAGACCGCCCGTCATCGCGAGCACGGGCCCGCCCGCGAAGAGGCCACCCAAGATCCCGCCCGCCATCCCCAGGAGCGGCGTCGTCACGCGCCGGGCGCGCTCGGATGGATACCGCTTCACGACGAAATCGATGACGACGGCCGGCACGAGGATGAGCGCGAGGCCGAGCGCCAACAAGGCGGCGTCCGGCGGCGAGCCCATCAGCGCGTCGACCAGGGTGACGTCAATCGTCACCAGGGCCAGGGTCGCGGTCGCGCCGCCCCACCACGGCACGAGGCGTGCGCCGGACAGCGCGATGAACGGGAGCAACGTTGCAAAGAGCGTCCCGACGATGCTCCGCTGCCACAGCTCCGCGAGGAACGGCGGCTTCGTGAATCCCGGATAGGTGAAGACCCAGCTGAATCCCCAGAGCGCGTAGAAGAGCGCGACGAACGCGCCGGGCATCGCGATGTACAGCAGCGGCCGGACTCTCGGGACCGCGGTCGTCCAGAACGCGGGAGAACGCGCGAGAACCACGAGCCCCGATACGAAGCCAAAGGCGGAGATTACCATCCCGCCGATCAACAGGACGTGCGGCGGGCTCAGGGCGTCGTCCACGCCGAACGTCGCATGCCACCACGTGTCGAATCCGCCCGCCACAAGCTGCATCGCCAGCCCGAGCAGCGCGACGCGGATCCCGACCCGCAGGGGACGAGGCAGCGCGGGTCCCAGGAGCTGGAGGACGTGCGCGCCGAACGCGGACGCGAACGCGATCGCGAGGCCACTATACAGCACCGTGTGGGGCGGCGTCCAGAAGACCTCGACGAGGCGGCGGATGTGCCACCGGATGTCCCAGTCCCCTCCGGTCATCTCGACGAGGATCGCGAATCCGCCGACGGCGTGGGCGAGGGCGAAGAGCGTGTACGCGGTCCGCGGCGAGAAGCGGGGCAGCGCCATCGCGTCCTCCGCGGGAGGTATGCGTCCCTCACTTCGCGCAGCGGGAGATGCGGCCGGTCGCCCTCGAGTACGACAAGAAGGGCGAGGTGCCCTGGGACATCATCAAGAAGGCGCATGCCCTCGGCCTCGACACCGCGTTCATCCCCGAGCCCTACGGTGGCGGCGGGATCGACTCGACCCTGACGCACGTCATCGTCATGGAGGAGCTGAACTGGGGCTGTGCGGGCATGGCCACGGGCCTCATCGGCGCCGGCCTGGCGTACCTGCCGATCATCCACATGGGGACGGAGGACCAGAAGAAACGTTTCCTGACCCGATTCACCGGCCCGGAGGCGCGCCTCGGCGCGCTGTGCCTGACGGAGCCCGACGCGGGCAGCGACGTCGCGAACATCTCGACGACGGCCATCAAGAAGGGGGACGAATGGGTCCTGAACGGCGTGAAGCGCTTCATCACGAACGGAGGGATCGCGGACCTCCACGTCGTCTTCGCGACGGTCGACAAAAGCCTCGGGTACTTCGGCATCCGGGCGTTCGTCGTCGAGCACGGCACCCGAGGGCTGACGATGGGCAAGGTCGAGGACAAGATGGGGGTCCGGGCGAGCCACACCGCCGAGGTCCTCCTGGACGACTGCCGCATCCCCGCGCACAACGTGCTAGGATCCGACGAGGGAACGGCGTTCTACGGCGCGATGAAGACGCTCGAGTCGTCCCGGCCGCTTGTCGCGGCGGGCGCGGTCGGCATCGCCCGCGCGGCGTACGAGTACGCCCTCGACTACGCCCGGAAGCGGAAGGCGTTCGGATCGCCGATCGCGAAGAAGCAGGCGATCGCGTTCATGCTCGCGGACATGAAGGCGAAGATCGACGGGGCTCGACTGCTCGTCTGGCGGGCGGCGTGGATGCTCGACCAGGGCATGCCGATGAACAAGGAGGCGAGCATCGCGAAGCTCTTGGCCGCGGACATGGCGATGGAGGTCACGACGGACGCGGTACAGATCCTCGGCGGCGCGGGCTACATGAAGGACGAGCCGGTCGAGAAGTGGATGCGGGACGCGAAGATCTTCCAGATCTGGGAAGGCACCTCGCAGATCCAGCGGCTCGTCATCTCTCGCGAGGAAATCGGCGAGCTGTAGTTCAGTGGCGACCCACTGATGGCGCGCTGCGGAGGCCGCCCTCCATGATAGCTTCACCAGCCTGACGGCCTATGGGCCAGGACTGCCCTTCGAACCGAGCGCTCCCCCATGGCCTATGACGGCCAAGTGGCAAAGCCTTGGTCGGGTGCATTGTCCAGTGTGAGGTGGCTCTCGGTCCCCAATGGACCGGCCCAGATTGCAGCAACAGACCGCCACCCGAAACTTGACGGATCCCCTATCGCTGCTCCGTCCACGAAGGCCGTGATCCTCGACCCCTCAATCGTGAATGACACGGGCGAGAGGACGGCCTCCTCGCCCGTCAAGAGGGGCCTCCGGTCGACGAGGAGTCCCGTGAAGGTCGTGCCGTCCCATAGGACGTAGACAAAGAATTCGGCGTTTGCGCAAATGCCTGGCGCGTGCGGAAAGCCGCACGGCGCCGTGTTCGGATCTGTGTCCAGGTGCCAGCTCCAAGTGAGTCGCGCGACACCTGGAGGCAGCAGCGGCGGGCTGTCGGGGATGGGGGCCGCCAAGTCCATAACGAAGGTGAACTGTCCATGCCTCAGCGTAATGGATACCTCGACGATGTCCTGGTACGCTTGACCGGTAATTCCGGGCGCATAAATTGCATCTCCCACGGGGTCCGTCACCACGCTCGTCGAGCTCGCCGATGCCGCCGGAGTCATCGCCACCGCCGCCACCGCCATGACCACCGCGGCCCAAGCGACTCTGCCCACCTTTCCCGCTCTCAAACCTATCCACCCCCGTTGAACGTGATCAATGCGGAATGACTTTGTCCGTTCGCCGTGATGGAGACGGTTACCGTGATCGTCCCCATGCCCGTCACCGTGATTCTGATCGGCTCCTGCAAGAGCAGGTTCTGCTCGCTGGACACGGAGACGGGGAGATCCAGCGAGGTGAATGATGAAGCGGAGTCGCCCAGCAATCCCTCCGCCGTAACGATTCCCCCGGAGACGACCTGGAAGGTCAGCTTGCCGACGTATGTGGCCGCGGCAGGCCCAGACACGGCGAAGGCGAGCGATGCCAGCGAGCTGATGGTGCTGGAGACACCGATGGCGACGGAAGCGCTTGCCGTCGAGGAGCCCGCGAGGTTGCTCAGGCTGAGCGCTGCTGACAGGGTATGGGCGCCCACACCCAAGGTTACGCCGAAGGTCGTCGAGGCGGCCCCGCGGAAAGCGGTCAGGGAGAGCATCCCCACGACGGTGCCTCCGTCGCTCAGCGTGAGCGTCCCATCTGCGACGCTGCCGGTATTGGAATAGGCGACCTGCACAAAGGTCATGAGCGAGCCTTGAGGCGACAGCAGGGCTCTCGGCACTATTGTGCCGCCATCAGCAATCTTCCCGCTGCCGGGCGTTGCGGAGAGGGCCAGGCCAAAGTCGGTGAACAGGGTTGCGCCATCGGCGGGAGACGTTATCGAAACGACTGTGTTTGGTTCATACTCGATGACCGAGACCGTGTTCGAGGGCACCGGGGGCGAAGACAAACCCGAGTTAGCGACGTACGCGATTTTCGTAATCTTGTTCACGCCAAGACCACGAGGACTGATTCCGACCCCTACCGAGGCGACGACGGCATTGGTCGAGCCGTCGATGACCGACACATTGTTAGAACCGGAGTTGGCCACATATACTATGTTCGCCTCGTCATCCACAACCGCACTCGCGGGACCGTTTCCCACTCGTATGGTGGTTGGCTCGACCGTGTTTGTCGAGCCATCGATCACCGATACCGTGTTTCCAGTACCGGGTGCCGGGCCGAAGTTAGTTACGTATACTGTGTTCGTCTCGGCATTCACCCCTGCATCAAGAGAACCAAGAGAACCAGTTCCCACCACGAGCGTGGCCACGACGGTGTTCGTAGAACCATCGATCACGGATACCGTGTTTCCTGAGCCCCCGGCAAAGTTGGGTACGTATACCCTGTTCGTCCTGGCATTCACGCCGGCACCACGAGGATCGCTCCCCACCGGTACCGTGGCCACGACCGTATTGGTCGAGCCATCGATCACGGATACCGTGTTGGAGCCGGAGTTCGCCACGTATGCCATGTTCGTGACCTCATTCACACCGACATGACGAGGACTAGTCCCGACCGGGACTGTGGCCACGACCGTGTTCGTCGTGCCGTCTATGACGGATACATTGTTGGAGCCGGAGTTGGCCGCGTAGACTCTATTCGTAATTTCATTCACGCCAATCCGGCGGGGACCGCTTCCCACTCCGACCGTGGCTTCAACTGTGTTTGTAGAGCCGTCAATCACCGACACGGTATGTCCCGAACCGGCGGTGCCAAAATTCGGGACATACACTTTGTTTGTAACGTCATTCACGCCAACACCAAAGGGAACACTCCCTACGGTTATTGTGCCCACGACCGTCTCCGCAGAAGCTGTCGGCACCAACGCCACGATCGCCACGGAAACCATCAGTGTGGCCAGCGCACAAGCGGCGATTCGTGCCGCCTGCCTTGGCGTCCGTTGGGAGATGCCGCCACCAGGTCGACTGGCACCGAGTTCTCGTTGTGGTTCTCTGACGCCAATCGGCCTCGCCTCTTTGCGGAGCGACGTCGAATTACCGAATGAAGCTCGACGCCCTCGTTCGAGGATCGAGCCTTCGAGAACCGTCTTCAAATCTTGCAGTTCATCAAAGGCCTCGGTGCACCGTTCCGAACGGAGGAGAACTCGCGCCTGTCGGACTCGAGGATGGATCTTTCCAGAAAAATCCGGTTGCACCGAGAAATCGCGCAGCAGGGGACGAAGCTCCGTCGCGACCCTTCGGATTTCCGCGTGCACATGGGCATGACCTGAGTGCAACGTTCGACCCCCGGAGACTCCCCCCCGAGAGGACGTTCGCCGCCACGCCCCCGTCCTTCGCCCCTCCCGCGACACGATAGCCATACTGCCCCCCGCCGCCGGATGAGCTTGCCGCTACATAGTCGTTGGGGACCGCAAGAACAGGAACACCGGCACACGCCGAAAAAGTCGATTCGCCGGAAGAGGCGTTCGTTTCCAGTTCCGGGATTCCTCCGGACGGTGACCAGGAACTCATGCCTTCGGCGCAACGGCCTCGGCTTTCGTCGGCTCCCCGACGAGCGAGCGCAAGATCTTCCGGTGTTCGCGCTGGAGGCCGAGGTACTCGGTAAATTCCTTGTCGCTCATCGAGAGCAGGCCCGCGAGGTGCGCGACCTTCTGCTTCACGAAGAAATCGATGTCGTCCATGCCCGCGATCGACTCCTCCCGCTCCATCTTCTCGTCGATCTTGTTCATCCGTTTCTCCACCTCGACGAACTGCGACACGGATTGAGGGTCCGCCTTCACGCGGAACCCGATCCGACCGAGCGCCTTCAGGGTCTCCTCGACCCTGGCCGCGGCGTCCGCCGGGGACATCCCCTCGCCGTGGGAGAAGTTGAAGACCTCCGCGGTCGCTCGATAATACGTCTCGATGAAATGATCCACCCGTTCCTCGCGAGCGACCTCCACGAGGTCCGCATCGCGCATCTTGCGGATGTGGTGGTAGATCGCCTGCGGCGTGAGGTTGAGCTCCGCCGCGATCTGGCTCACGGTCATCTCCTTCGCTCGCAGCAGGTAGATCACGCGCCGTCGGGTCTCGTCCCCGAGCAGTTGGAACGCCTCCGGGTCTCGGATCACCTTGAACGCCTTCATGGTCGCCTCGGAACAATGAATATTTGTCGATGTTTATAAGCGTTTCCATTACTAAAACGGATGCTTTATTAACTACCGTTTCCATAAGACAAACATGCGTTGGAACAAGAGAAACGCACAATTTGCAAAGCATGGTGTGAATGAGGCCGACACCTCGGTGAGAGGTCACGTGGCCATCCGGGAGAGCGTGTTTCAGGGGGCGGATTCATGGGTCCGGCGGTGGCTCCTCTGATCGGCATCGGTTCCCTGGATTGGCGCCGACCGTTCGGTCCCTCGGTGGGCGCTCCGAGCCGCTTCGACGTCCTGGGGTGGGACGGCGCGCCGGGCGTGCCGACGAAGCCTCGGGACCAGGAGCGATACCTGCGAGCCGAGCTCGGTTCGGACTGGCCCCTCCGCATCTTCCGGGGGGCCCGCATCACGCAGGGCCCGGCGCATGGAGACCGTGACCCCGCCCGCGAATGGGGATGGGGATTGCTCCGGCGACTCGCCCGGGCCGTCGCCGGGATCCTCTGACTTTTCCGTCGGCATGCTTAAGTCGCGCGCCCTCCGTGGCGCGCTCCGTGGCGGTTTCTCCGCCAATCCAATTTCCCGAGCCGCTCCGCCTGCCGCGGGGCAGCGTCCGCGGCGGCATCGCGGTCGTCGTCACCGCGACGTACGGCTATCTGCTGATCCTGGGCACGACCGTCCCGACCGTGGTCATCAACGCGGTCGTGGTCGTCGTGGCGTTCTACTTCGGGAGCCACGCGACCGCGACCCCGCCCCGGTCACCGTCCGCGCCGCCTCCCCCGCATCGTCCCCGGCTGGTCCGCGCGCTCCTCCTCCTCGGGTTCCTCGGCCTCGCGGGCTGGTTCCTCTGGCACAATCCCACGTTCTCGGGCATCCCGCTCGCCCTCACGGCCGTGCTCGAGGTCCTCGGAGGGTACGTCGGCGGATACGCCGTCTCGTGGCTCGTGCATCGCCGCGCGCACACGAGCCCTATCCGAACGCGCCTCGCGACGTTCTTCCGCGACGCGACCGCGTTCGGGGCCCTCGCGCTCACGGGCTACATCTGCTACGCCCTCGCGACGAACCAGGTGAGCGCCTTCGCGGGCAAGGCGGAGGACGCGCTGTCGCTCGTCGTGACGTTCTACTTTGGCTCGCGGGTCATCGGTCACTGAACGCCGCGGCAAGAGTTTTCATTTCGGATAGGCGGCCGGGAACCTATTTAGTCCGGTCCGGGAACGGACGTCGCGGTCCTGTATGGACGCGCTCCCCGTCGCCCTCACGGCGTTCCTCCTTTCGTGCGTCGCCGTGTTCGCGTGGGGATACCGCCGCGCCCCGCATCTCGCCTCGCGTCCGCGAGATTGGATGTGCCAGGTGTGCGCGCAGCCGAACGAGTCCGCCCTCGATTGGTGTTGGAGCTGCGGTCACCGGATCGGCGACGTGAGACACGATGCGTCCCACATCCCGCTCGCGCAGCGATGGTCGTGTCCCTCCTGCCGAGTCTGGAACGGCATCGCGCGGGACGGCTGCTGGCAGTGCGGCCGCCCGGGCACGCCTAATGGATGTCCGGGACGTCCTCGAGGTAGTCGCGCTCACGCATTTCGCGGCGCTTCCAGCCCTCGAGCTCCCCGACGAAATACGGGAGCAGGCGCATCGAGACGTAGGAATTCATGAGCGGAATGCCGAGTTGCTCGGAGAACACGAGCAGCTTGACGGCGTCGTTGTATCGCAGCCGCATCTTCATGTTTTCCGTGTAGAAGTCGAAGAAGAAGAGCCCCCAAAGCGCCTCCCTCACGGCACTCAAGGTGCGCCGCCAGCGGCCCACGCCTCTCCCCAGCGCGACGGATGGCCGGACGGCCCTAAACGCTTTCCTCCTCGACCGAAGGCCTTAGGGCGAGCCGGCCCATCCGCCCGGGCGTGGCGGACCCGAGTCTGATCGCGGTCCTCGGCGTCGCCGGCTTCTTCACGATCTGGTATTTCGCGGCCCACATCTACTCGAGGCGACTCGCCCGCCGCATCGGGACGGAACTGAAAGCAGCGGTCCTGGGCCTCGGGGGGAACTCCCGGATCCAATGGTTCGGGACGACGGCCTTCCGCATGACGACGGAGGAGGCCAAACCGCCGTTCAAAGAAGTCTCCATCACCGTGACGTTGCGGCCTCGGGAGATGCCGATCAACTGGGCGATTGCGACGGGGCAAGGTCGGCGCGATTCGGCGCTCGTGGAGGCGTCCCTGCGGAAGGACCCGGACGTGCACTTCGAAGTCGTGGACCCGCTCTCCCGGATCGGACGCCGGAGGATGCGCGAGAAGTCGGACTGGACGACGTTCTCGCTGGTAGGACGCGAACTCCTCCTCTCCTCCGACCGCGAGCGGATTGTCCGCCAGATCCTCGGTGAGGTCGACGTCGGGAACCTCGAACCGATCATGGCCCTTCACGTGAGCTCGGGAAGCCAACCCGGCATCTCGGCGTCGATGTCGGTCGAACCGGGCCGCGCCGCCGAAGCCATCGCGGCGATCCGAAGGCTCGCAGAACGGCTCGCGCGCTAGTGGCAGCGGGTCCCCTCGAGGGAGGGCAACAGACCCTGGAGGACCTCCGGATCTCCCTTGTGCATGAACCGCAGATCCACGCCGCGCTGCGTCTCGGCGCATCGGTATGCGACGTGGAGGATCGAGTAGCGTTTCGTCCCGAACAGCCCCAGGTTCGCGAATCCGATGGCGTACGAAGCCGCATGACCTCCCACGGTGCATCGGCCCTCGCGGGGTTCCAAGAGCTTCGGCCGCACGATGGATCCGCGCGCGGTCCGGACGGTCAGCTCGATGCCTCGACGGGCCCGGCCGTCGACGAGCAGGCCCGTCGCCCGTCCTTGCTGGGCCCAACGGATGCCGTCGTAGGCGAACGTGTAGTCGACGTCCGCGGGCTGGCGACCGATTCGCAGATCCCAATTGTCCGGGAGACGGATCACGAGGAAGTTGGACGGCCCGAGGACGAGGTGGGTGGCCGCGACGACGTGATCTCGCGTGACGGCCCTCATGATGCGCCCGCCAGCTCGGCGGCGAACGGAGGCCGGTACGACATCATGTCTTCGGAGACCCGACGGACCATGTCGACGCCGGTGACCTCGGAGGGATACAGCGGGATGTACGATCGGACGAGCGGCCCTAGGTCGCGGTACAGGACCTTCATATAGCCCGTTTGTTCGTGGTACTTGTTCGCCAGATATTCCCCCGCGCCGTCTTGGAGGGCGATCTCGGGCCGGAGCACCTCGTTCACGACGACCCCGCCGATCGGGATGTTGAATTTTCGGACCATGCCGATGAATCGCCGGACGACCGCAATCGGCAACCCGAGGGGCAGCGTCACAAAGAAGAACGCGGTCAGGTCGGGATCGACCAGGATCCCCTTCGCCTTCTCGAAGCGCTCATTCATCGAGATCAAATCCGCCATGAGCGGGTCCCTCTTGACGTCCTCCGTGACCTTCTCCTTGCGGAAGGAGAGCTTGACCCGCATGTTCAGCGCCTCCTTGCGCGAATCGATCATGCGACCGAGCCAAAGGCCGTAGATCTTGCTCAAACCGATCAGCCGGACGGCGTTCGCGACGGCCGCGGTGTCGAAAATCACGCGGTCGTACGCCTCGCCTTCCTTGAGGACGTAGTCAACCATCCGATCGAACATCGCGCTCTCCTCGAAGGCCGGATTCGTCGCCGCGATCTCGATGAACGGCCGGGCGTCGAGGGGGATGTCCGCCCACTTGAGGAACTCCTTGACGCGGCCTCGAATCGAGTTTCGGTA
>WNGG01035140.1_pt1 | contig 10139 bp, 10 predicted proteins | sample 5400661 | NCBI WGS metagenome assembly WNGG01 (sample SAMN13153372, study PRJNA577476) | soil metagenome | isolation source: 100 cm soil or saprolite under Garry oak tree replicate 1 | place: USA:California | collected 2016-06-15
GCTCACATAGCGGCGCAGCATGGCGCCGAGCGCGACGACCACGCGTGCTCCAGCTTGGCGGGCGAGCCCCTCGAGGATCTGGAGCGCCTCACGCAGCGGCGCTTCGCCGTCCTGGTGGCCTTTCACGAGCGCCTGGGCGTGCAAGGCAGCGCCGAGCGCGCGAGGCTCACCCCATTTCCGGGCCAGCTCAACGTCCTCGGCGGCCCAGCGCCGCGCTCACACTCACCCTGAACACCGCAGGACCGCTCACAGGTGCCCGCAGCCGGTGGCGCGAAACAGCCAGCCCAGCGCGACTGACTCACGTCCCCACCATCACCACGTACCTCGCCACGAACCGACGTTGATCGCGACGGCCGGCTCGCGAACAACCGCGGGTTCCCGGTGCGGAACCTTCAATAGGGCTGAACTCACGGCGGACGTGCTGGTAAGAAGATGTCGCCCGACCGCAGCCCGTCCCGCAGTCCCAGGATCACGCACAGCTCCCAGTAATGCCGGAAGCCGGTGTCGTCACCGGCCTTGCGCGCCTTCTCCAGGTAACCGGCGTACCTGGCCGGCACGAACGAGGCGGGCGCACCGGCGGGGACCTTCCGGCCCCCGCCGGCATTCAGGTTCTTCAAGATGGCCACCGCCGCCATCAGGTCCGCCGTGCCCGGCCCGCCGGTGAAGTCGACTGCCGCCAGCACACTGGGAGTGAACTGCCGCAGGTAGGAGTAGGAGGAGTCCATCGCCGACAGCCGGCCGTGGTCCCTGGCCAGCGGCTTCCAGGCCCCCGCGACCACGTCCCGCAGGACGCTCATCCCGATGCGCTCCCGCAGGAGGCCGCCCACCTGCTCGTCCGGGACCGACGGGTCGGCCAGCACCGGCAGGATCACGTCCATCAGCAACTGCCGGGACTCGCCCTTCTTCGCCCGCTCGACCAGTTCCTCGTCGGTCCTGGTCCTGGCCCGCGACTCCCGCGCCGACACCGCTTGGTCGAATAGCGCGATGACCTCGTCGAGCTGGTCGGCCGCGGACTGCGCCGCCAGGGCCAGCAGGATCGGGTACCGGCGCTCCTCCCGCCGCATCAGGGCCTGCACGGTGGACCGCCGGCCCACCGTCGCCAGGAACCGGCGGCGCTCGGCCGGCAGCATCGACAGGTCCATCGTGTGGGCGTCCATGCTCCGCAGGTAGGTCAGCTTGCCGACCGAGGTCAGCACCGCGCTCGCGGTCGCCTCGACTGCCGGCTTGGTCAGCCACGCCAGCCTCGTCATTCCCAGCCCGGCATCGTTCACCAGCAGCCGGTCGAGATCGGAGCAGCGCTGCGCGGTCAGCAGGTGGCCCACCAGCTCCGACGTCAGCGCCGTCGCGCCTGTCCGGGCCGAGGTGATCATCCTCTCCAGGATCGACACGCCTGGCCGGATGGTCTTGGCCGACATCAGGAACTCGGTCGCCAGGTTGAACAGCAGCGTCGGCGAGTCATGCTCCATCGCCCGGTCCAGCAGGAACTGCTCCAGTTCCTTCATCTCCCCGCCGCCGGCAGGCGCGCTCTTCGGCCCTCGACGCCTGATCTTGTAAAAAACAGCGGTAGCGGTTCGGCCCGGCGGTTGTGGCAACGGAACGATGGTTGTCGTTAAGGAGTCGCGCAGGGCCGTCTTAACGCCACTGGCCGTTCCAATGTCGCTCGGCGAGTAGCCCTCTCCGTCTGGACCTCGGCGTCCGGCGAGGACGGCTACCGCCGCCCGGCACTTCAGGCGCGCAAGGAGAACCCGCAGCGGCCAGGCCAGCCGATCGAACCGTTCGGGTACACACGATCAGAGGCGAAAGCGCTGGTAGATGTTAGTGCGGTCGGCGACCGCAGCCGCCCTGCGCTTTCCTCGGTTGGCTAAGCAGCATCGGCCCCTTGGCCAGCGGCGGTGCCAGCCTGGCTGTCCGGACCTCGAAAGAGTGCTGGCGGCCATAAGGATCAGGAGGTGGTCGTGATCGCGATCAGTCCGTCAGCGTCCCGGCGCAAGGTCACGGCCAGCTGGTTGCGTGCCGTCTCGGGGATCCCGTCCGGGAGTTTGCCGCCGCTCGCGGCCAGGTCGGCGGCGCCGCTGATGTACCTGGCCGCACGGCGCAGCAACGCTGGCGGGAACAGGATCTCTGCCGGGTCGCCGGCCTGCTTCGGCGCGGTGCCGGCGGTGATCTGCCCGAATCCGGACAGCGTCTGGGCGTAGGTGGCGATGACGTCCCCGAGGTGATCGGGCGGCTCGTTCGCCGCCTGTACCTGCATTGCCTCTGCCAGGGCGGCGGCGGTGATCCCCACGAGGACTAGCGACAGCGGAACGGTCCGCGGCGCCTCCATCAGGTCGGCGCCGGGCCGTTCGCCAGCGACCTCGAACAGCATCCGCCGCGCCATGTCCTTGATGACCTCGTTACCGAGATAGCTGCGGGCGGTTGCCTCGGTGACGCTCATGAGGGTTGCTACTGCACGGACCTGCTCGGTGATCATCTCACCGGCACGTTGCCGATCGAGGTGCATGCCGGACGCAGCGAGCTCCTCCAGGAATACGTCGATCTTGTTGTCGAGCCACGTACGTCTGGGCACGCGGCAAGTCTTCCACCCTCCCGTCACGGAACTTGGCCTGAACGACGAACAGGCCCGCAGAGAAAGAACATCCGGAACGATGATCGGCGCTGGTTATCCCCAAGGGCCTGGCTATGCGCCCGAACGTGGCGGGTCATCCGGAGGCTGAGCGGTACTGCTTGCAGGGGTGCCGGTAACAATCGAGCCGTGAGCACCGCTACGGTGTCCAGTTTCCTGAACGCGACTGGCGGGCTGGGCGGGTGGTCAGCGTGGCCGGAACGGGTTGTCGGTGTAACCCGGCCGCTGGGACAATCCATCGGCGGCGAGGAACGGCCGGACGGACGGGGTGAGCCCGCTGGCGGCCGCGAAGGGGCCGAGTTGGTATGCGGTGCCTTGGTGGGCAAATACCCGCTCGCCGTACAGGTGCCAGTACAGGTCCATGAGTTTGTCCTGCGGCCACACGGTCAGCCCGGCGGCGCCCACCCGGCCATCCGGCAGGCGGTCGGCGATCCGGATGAGGCGGGGCATCAGGTCCAGGGCGTAGCGGTTGCCGGCGACTGCGGCCACGGTGGCGGCGGTGACCAGGTCGGCGAGTTGCAGGTGCGGGATGTGGTGGGAGGGCGCGGTCACGATCGGCAGGATGATCTGCTCCGGCCGGGTATAGCCGGTGCCTTCGTCGGTCAGCGGCAGCGTCTCGCGCAGCCACTTCGCCCGGTCCCTGGGCCCGCCGCCGGGCTCGTCGGCGACGACCACGCCCGCGGCGTTCCGGCGGCCGAGAAAGGTGGAGACCTTGTCGTAAAGCCACCATAGGAGCTTCTCCCGGACGGCGGGCACCTGCCAGTCCAGGTGACCGCGGGCCCAGACGAGCACGATGGATGTGGCGCCCGCTTCGGCGGCGAGATCCAGCATCTTCTCCCGCAGCGGCGTGCAGGCCGCCTTGCCCGCTCCTGTCTTCAGCCAGCTGCCATCTCCCGGGCTCCACTTCAGCTCCGTGTCTGCGGGGACACCGAACTCCGCGCGCAGCGCGCGGATGCCGGCGGCGTAGGGCGCCAGGCCGTCCTCAGGGACCGCCACCGCGCCGACGCCCACCAGATGGCCGAGCGGCGTCCGGCGGGGTTTCTTCTCCTCGCTGTCGTCCACGAACACCATGAACATCTGAGCCTCCACCCCTTGCCGCAGTAAACGCGGGCACCTGGAACTCCCGGGCCGCTCGGCCCCCGTTCTCGGCCTATCGAGCATGCCAGGTGGGACCATCTGGATGTGAATGCCCAGACTTGGGTGGCTATTGCCGCCGCAGTCATTGCCGTGATTGCTCTGTACTTCAACGCCCAGTACACGCGCGCGGCCGACCGTGCCGCCTGTTCGGCCGAAGCTCAGACCAAGATCCAGCAGCAGCTACGAATTGATGCTGCCCAGCCCTACGTCTGGGTGGATGTGCGTCCCGACGACGTGACAGGCACACTGCTGAATCTGGTGATCGGCAACAGTGGCCCGACCGTCGCAACGAACGTCCGTGTCCAGATTGAGCCGTCCTTGCCAGCCATTGACCAGCTCAGGGAACGCGCACAAGCAGCTCAGGCCCGGCTTGCTGATGGCATCCGGTCGCTCGCCCCAGGCCGCACCATCACCTGGCCACTCGGGCAAGGCTTCAACCTGCTGCACACCGACGGTCCGCAGGTGCACACGTTCACGGTCACCGCTGACGGGCCATTCGGAGCCGTGCCTTCGCAGACCTACATCATCGACCTGGCGGACTTGCGTGGATCGCTTGACCGACCTGCGCCCCTCCACCAGCTGGCCAAGGTGGTAGAGGAACTCTCACGGACGCTCCGGTCAGCAGCCAACGGAAGGACCGATGCAGCCCCGGCCCTGCCCAGCCCCTACCGTAGAAGACCGCCCCGAATCGGCCAGCCTTGGATGTCGTATCGGCGCAGGACACCTCGGCGGTTATCGCGGAGAGGATCTACGTTGGAAGGGCAGAAGCCCCGCGATGAAGGCAGCTACGGAGCACAGCGGAGCGGATGCATGTCCCTCTGCTGCGAATCCCTGAGAACAGGCATTCTCAGGAGAAAGTCCCCGGCATGACTCCTGAGAACGCAGCCAGCGCGGCAGGACAGCGGGCCGGATTGACTCCTTAGAACGCTGAGCTGCTCGCGAAGTACGCCGGTCAGCTCGAGCGCTTGCCGCTGACCGGGCACAGCCCGCGCACCTACCTTGGCGCCGTCAGGGCATGCCTATCCGCTAGCCGTCGCTTCCCGCCCGGCCCGGCCCGCGCGCCACATGAGCCGGGCCGCGATGGCGGCGACGGCGGCCTGCGGCAGGGTGACCGCGGCGCGCTGCAAGATGGCGGCCGCGGGTCCGGTCACGTCCGTGGCGTACGCGATGAGGATAACGCCGGTCGCGGCGGCGCTGGCCAGCAGCCACGGGCGCCAGTGCCGCCAGGCGGGGTCGCGGCCGAACCGCCATGCCAGCGCGAGCTGCGCGGCGACCAGGTTGACGTAGACCAGGCCGCTGATCGCGTCGTGCGCGTGCGGCGACCAGGTTGACGTAGACCAGGCCGCTGATCGCGTCGTGCGCGTTGCTATGCCACGACGCGCCCGGCTCACCGGGCGCGTTGAGCAGCATGTGGTCGCGGCGCAGCAGGCCCGCCGCGACCGTCAGCAGCCCGGCGCCCTGGATAAGGGCAGGGCCCGGCCCCGCGTCGCCCGTGGCGTTCCCGCGGAGCGCCTGGCGCAGCGCCGCGCCGAATGCGACCGTGCACCCGCCCAGCGCCAGGAAGCCGGCGAGCATGATCCACGGGTCCCGCGCGTCCGGCGCCGCGAGGCCGCTGAGCTGGAGCCCGCCGGGTCCTTGCCTGGTCTGCCGCAGCGAGCTGGCGATCCACGCGCCGGTGAATGCGGCCGGCCCGGCGATGCCGGCCGCCGTCCCAAGCCGGAACACTGCCCGCCGCCAGCCGTTGACCACGACACCATTCTCCGACGGCTCGTGCACCAGCTCTGCGCACGGGACCACACGGAAACCAGAAGCTGTGCGGTGACGGGGCGCCTCGCTCAGGCTGATGCGCTCGAGGCTCACGCCGGCCCGCCAGGGCGGCCGGACAGCCAGACGCCGTCGCCGGGCATGGCGTACACGATGAGGATTCCGGGCCGGTCACCCGGTAACGAGAGTGCTGGGTCTGACCTCCTCAAGCGCGATAAGGACGGAGACCATTCGCATTGGCGCTAGGCCCAGCGTCTCCCGCAGGCGTCCGTAAGGGGACCGCCTGCCGGACACGCCGGAGCGCCTGCCCTGCGGGCAGGCGCCGGCCTGCGGGAATGCTGTCATAAGACCAGGTCGCTCAATAGTCCGGTGACCGGAGGTTAAATGGTCGGTGACGGGCACGGACGAAGCCCGCATGCCCTCCTGTGATCCTTAGGTTGCCGGCGACGTCCTGGTAGTGGCCCTGCCGGGACAACGTGGCGGCCCGGTGGGTTAGGTAGCCGGCAACTCGGCGATAGGATTCTCGCTCAATGAAACGGTGGGAGCAGTACCAGCACCAGACCGCCGAACTTCTCCGCGAGCTGGGGTTCACCGCTGTTGTCAACGACTCACTCCGCGAGCCCAACGGCGCGAAGCACGCCGTGGACGTGTCCGCACGACGGACGCTCGCAGGTGTCGACCTGCTCTGGGTTGTCGAGTGCAAGCTCTGGAACACGCAGGCAGTACCTATCGAGAAAGTGGCCGCGCTAAAAGCGATCGTCGATTCGGTCGGCGCCGATCGCGGCCTGCTGATGTCGGAGAGCGGATTTCAGTCCGGCGCCGTCCTGACGGCCCGCCAGAAGAACGTCACGCTGAGCAGCCTCGCTGACCTGCGAGCGAATGCCGCCGATGAACTGCTCTCTGCCCGCGTTAGGGCGGCAGAAAAGCGCCTCATGAGCCTGGCGCTCCGGGTAAACAGAGACCTCCGTCCGCTTGCGCTGCAAGATGGACGCATGCTCCCGGCGTTCGCTGCACGACTCCGGCCAGAGGACGTGGAGGAGTTCACCGCGCGGCCTGCCGCAGTTGATTACGTGGAGGGCGTGGTAGAGCTAAAGAGGCGGGTCAAAGGTCTCACCTTGGATGACCACCTGGAATTCATGCCTCATCCAGCCGAAATCGAAACGAGGCTCCTGTGGAGACGCGGAACTGACGAAAACATCATGGATGGGGTAGCCGCCGCGATCCACTACATGACTCAGGCGCTGGACCAGGGAATGCTCGGCTACTGGCCTGCAATGTGCCCGGTTCAGCGTGGGGCAAAGCTAGCGTGGAGCATGCCGCAGCTCATCGAGGTAGTGGAGCCCCATCTCGACGCGCTTGAGCAGAAAGTGGCCGAGCAAGAGGACAAGGCGGCCCGGGAACCGAGATTGCCGTGGCCTCACGAGGTGCAGTAGCCGGGATCGTGTCGCCGCTGTCACGATAGCCCGGTGGGTCGCGTTTCGCGCCGGTAGGAGGCTCTGCAGGCGAGCTGGAGCAGCGCGGTCGACCGGGTGATAACCCCGCTGTATCACCCGGTCAATGTCGGTGCCTGGCGCTACCATCCGGGCATGCCAAGTGATCTTGAGTTGCTACCCGCGCCGGCCCTTCCGGGCCGGGCCGGCGCGGGCCCGGCGTCAGTGGCGGGCGAGCTGCTGGGCCGGGTGCGGGCGGAGCTGCCGGTGGTCGGCGGGCTGGGGGAGCGGGACCAGGTCCTGGTGTCGGCGTGGCTGACCGGGCTGCGGTCGCGATAGGGCGAGGCAGCGCGCCGCGTACCGGGCCGGGACTGCCCGGTCAGCGTGACGATTCCCGGCGCGTGATCTGCCGTCCGACCTGCGGAAACTCCCAAAGGGATAATCGCCCTGCGGAGGGGGAGCATCGAAATCCTCGCTTATCAGGATCGCTGGTCATCCGTCGGCACTCGCTGCGCGTCTCCCAGTGGAAGCAATCAGACTCGGCATGGAGGCCGGATGGGCTTCTCCGTCAAGATCGCGCCAGGCGTCAGGGTACGGGCGTCCAGCCGCGGCGTGCGGACCAGCATCGGGCCACGCGTGGCACGCGTGCATGTGGGCGCCGGCCGTACCGGCATCTCCACCGGAGCGGGGCCCGTCGGCTTCTACACCGCTATTGGCCGCACCCGCCGCAGAACGGGTTCCCGCGGCAGGAGCCCGTCGATCGCATCCCTGCAGCGGCAGGCTGCGGCGGCGCGAAAAGCTGAGGCGGCTGCGCAGAAGGCTGAGGAGGCGCAGCGGCTCGCGGCTGCCTTCCGCGAGATCCTCAACGTGCACCGGCAGGAATTCCCGCCCGCTCAGCGGCCCATCGCGTCGGCGCCGACCCTGCCAGATGAGCATGAGGTGCGCTCGAGGCACGAGCATGCCGCGCTGCGAGGAATCGGATTGTTCAAGCGTGCCGAGCGCGCTGCGGCGAAGGAGCGCGCCGCCGTAGCGGCGGTCGCGGAACTCGCTGCGCTGCGGCAGCAGGCGGAGACGGCGGCCGCCCAGGCGCAAGCAGGACTCGACGCGCAGTGGCGGCAATTGCTCGCCAACGACCCTGATACCGTCATCTCCACCCTGGCGGAAGCCTTCGAGGACAACGAAGCACCAGCTGCTCCCATCAGCGTCGATAGCGACGAGGTGTCACTTGCGATTCTCGTCCCTGCAGATAGCGTGGTTCCGGAGAGGATGCCAGCGACGACTCAGGCCGGCAATCTGACGCTGCGGAAGCTGCCGAAGGGGGAACGCGCTTCGCTGTACACGTTGCTCGTAGCTGGCTACGTCCTCGTAACACTGCGTGAGGCCTTCGCGGTGGCGCCGGGGATCAACGCCGCCAGGGTGGTCACGCTGCGGCCGGGCGGCGCAGACGCCTACGGCAATCCTCGCCTCGAGTGCCTCGTGGCCGGCCGTTGGACCCGGACCTCATTCGAGGGTGTGCGCTGGGAGGACGCTGACGCCGGAACGATTCTGCAGGACACCGCAGATGAGCTCATCGCGAACATGCGCCGGACAGAACTATTGCCCGTCGACCTGTCCAAGGAGTCCCAGATCGCGGCGGTCCTCGCCGACATCGACACGGCTGAACTGCTCAGCGAACAATGACGCGTCACAGCGCGCGAGTCCGCTGGTCTGCCCTGGCACGAGGAGCCGAAAAGCAGGGCTCTAGAGTCGCCGCGTGAGATGGATCGGGGTGACAATCGCCAGTTCGCTCCGCCTCGCGAGGACGGCCGATCCATCAATGCACTCATAGTGATCTGGCCGACCGATCAGCTGTCGGGTGCCGGTAACAATGGACCCGTCAGCACCGCTAGAGCGTCCAGTTTCCTGAACTGCATTGGTGGTACGAGGTGGCCGTTAGCGTGGCCGGAGAGAGCGGGACAAAGTGGGGGAGGCGGCGCTGCCCGCGGAGTACGCCGGCCACCTCGCCCGGTGTAGCGGAAACGACCGTTACCCCTACAACGCCTGGCGGCGCGGCGTCGCCGGGCTGCACGCCATCGTGCAGACGGCGTTCGGGTGGTCCGGCGAGCATCTGCACCGGTTCGTTATCGGCGGCACCGAGTACGGCATCTCCTACCTCGCCGGTCCGGGCTTCCGCGACGACGCCCGGCAGGTTCGCCTCGCCGGCCTGGGCCTGCGCGAGGGCGAACGATTCGCCTACGAGTACAACTTCTTCGCCGCCTGGCGCGTCGACCTGCGCGTGGAGCAGATCGCCTGCGCCCAGCCGGGGCGGGTCTATCCGCGGTGCACGGGCGGGCGGCGCGCCTGGCCCGCCCGAAGGCTGGGATGGCCCGTTGGTCCGCACCCGCGTCCTCAACGACCAGCTCGCCGACGGCTTCCGCCGCTGGTACCCCGGCTTCAACCAGGCCCCGGATCCCGTGACGCTCGCAGCGTAGCCTCCCCCACTTTGTCCCGCTCTCCGTATTACGCGGTCGGGATACTCCAGGACGCCGTCCACGGGCTCCGGGTCACCCCCGAAACCATCACGGCCGACTTTGCTGGAAGCTACCGGCAGGCCTCCTCGCTGGGGATGTCTGGGTCCGCGAGCACGTCGAGGATCTCGTCGAGCAGCCGGGCACTATCCGCCTCGGCCCTGGCCCGGTCGGCGAGCCGCTGGGACAGCTCATGCCGAGCGACAGTCGGGTGAGAAACGTGTCACCAGGCCCAAACGAGCGTGATCGCGCTGGTCAGACGGGGAGTCGCCGATGACCTCGTCGTGGTGCTGCTGTACGTCGGCAAGACCCTGTACCATTCCCCGGGTCAATGCGGTGACCCGGGACCGCCGCTATCTGGCGCTTGCGGGCGGTGCTTCCACTGTGGGCGCTGCTGTGTCTCCTGCCGCCGGGCGGGGCTCGCCGCCAGTTACCGGTTCCTGGGCGGCCAGGCGGTCCTGCAGGCGGGCGTGGCGGAACTGGTAGACGGGCCCGACCGTGCGCAGGACGCCACGGCCGCGGGCGTCTTCGAGGAACCGCATGAGGCGAACCGGGGTCCGGTTAGACACAGCGAGCTGCGCAAACGCGAGGAAGGACGACCACGACCGGGGATAGGCGATCCCGAAAGGGAGCCCGCATACCAGCCCGCATACCAGCCCGCATACCAACCCGAACCCG
>WNGG01015279.1_pt1 | contig 10137 bp, 8 predicted proteins | sample 5400661 | NCBI WGS metagenome assembly WNGG01 (sample SAMN13153372, study PRJNA577476) | soil metagenome | isolation source: 100 cm soil or saprolite under Garry oak tree replicate 1 | place: USA:California | collected 2016-06-15
CCTTTGGAGCGTTCCTCGTCGGTCTCATTTCTGTTTTTTAGATTCTCGTCGAGTTTGCGCGCGAGGCTTGTATCAATTTCATCGGTGTGCCCGCGCATCAGAAATTTCACCATGGTAGGCACAACGGTGCGCGAAAGAAGATAGGAGGCGAGCATGGCGAAAATCACTGCCGTCGCGAGCGGCTGAAAGAGATATCTGGCGGTGCCGCTCAGGAAAAAGATCGGCACAAACACAATGCAGATGCTGAGCGTAGAGACAAACGCGGGCACGGCGATTTGCATGGCGCCGTCAAGAATCGCGCGGATCATCGGTTTCCCCATGGCGAGATTGCGGTGGATATTTTCAAGCTCAACGGTGGCGTCATCGACCAGGATGCCGACGGCGAGTGCGAGACCGCCAAGCGTCATGATGTTCATCGTCTGGCCAAGCGCGCCAAGAACGATAATCGACGACAAGATCGACAACGGAATGGAGGTCGCCACCACGAGGGTGCTGCGCCAGTTGCCCAGAAAAAGCAGAATCATCAACGCCGTGAGACAGGCGGCGATCACTCCTTCACGCAAAACGCCGTTGATCGAGGCACGAACAAAAATCGATTGGTCGAAAAGCTGACTGATTTCCAGTTCCTTCGGAAGCGTGGATTGAATGCGCGGCAGCGCTTCTTTGACGCGTTTGATAATGTCGAGGGTGGATGCGCTAGCGCTTTTGAGGACAGTAAGCAGCGCCGATCGGATACGGTTTTGGGCGACGATGTTGGTTTGTACCGCAAATCCGTCGCGCACTTGGGCGACATCTCGGATGTAAACCATCGCGCCGTTCACCTGCTTGATAGGCAAATCGTTTAACACCTGCAGGACTTCCGGACTGCTGTTGAGGCGCACATTGTATTCGCGGTCGCCGATTTTTTGCGTACCCGCAGGCAAAATAACATTCTGCGCATTGATCGCATTGCTCACGTCGGAGGGCGAAAGCCCCTTCCCAAAAAGCTTTTGCGGGTCGATATCGACCATCACCTGCCGCGATTTCCCGCCATAAGGCAACGGCACTTGTGCGCCCTGAATGGTCGCAAGCTGTGTGCGGATGAAGTTCAGACCGAGATCGTAAAGTTGTTGCTCGGAAAGTGTCTTGCTGCTCAAACCGAGCTGCAGAATCGGGACGTTTGAAGCGCTATATTGAATGATCAGAGGCGGCGTAGTGCCCGGCGGCATGATGCGCAAAAGTGTTTGTGCGATGGAAGTGATCTGTGCAACGCCCGCTTCGACTTTTGCGCCTTCATGGAAGAAAACTTTAATGACTGCGACACCATTGTAAGACTGCGATTCGATATGTTCGATATCGTTGACGGTTGTCGTCATGGCGCGCTCGCAAACCGTGACGAAACGCTTCTCCATTTCCTCGGGAGCAACCCCTGAGTAGCTCCAGATCACGCTTACCACCGGGATGTTGATGTTCGGAAAAATATCCGTGGACATGCGGGTGATCGTGATCACGCCGACCAGCACGATCAGAATGGCCATGACGGTGAAGCTGTATGGACGCCTCAGAGCTAAACGAACAATCCACATACTATGAATACGAATGCGACCCGGCGCGCGGCCTAGGCCGCTACGAGTGCTTTCTCAGTCGGAAAATTTCTCATCCTCGTTCTCAACCAACCGTTTGAAATTGCGCAGATACTCTTCCACTCTTCGCGACAGACTTGGGGAATCGAAAATCGAACGGATCTTCAGCGTTACTTCCGTTTCCTGTTGAGAACGCGGCTCGAAGGAAACCACGCCTGACATGAAACCGTTAGACATGGTGCGCCACGCGATTCGACGACCGGGAATTTGAAGTACGATGTGGAAGATCCCATTCTGGTCCTCGCCATTCGGATGCCACGTGTAAGAAAAATGCGTGTCATCAATTCTTCGTACCGCCCGCAACGGCGTGATGAATTTCGGCAGGTCTTCAAGACGCGACCATTGCTCATAGACCCGGTCAACGGGCGCTTTCACAACAGCGAAATGTCTGGCGGCGTTCATTGCCGCCGAAGCGGGTTCCATCGATTCCATCAAGTTTTCAGACGGTGAAGCGTCCATACTGCTCCCTCGAGAAAGCGCGGCTCCATCCGTCGGTGAAGTTAAAGAGAGCCATGTTCAGCACGAGCATCGGATCGTGACGCCGTCGGGACCGCCGCCGAAAAATCCTCGGCAGCATGGCCCTTGAATTGGTTTGGGTTTGTTTGAGTTTCATTTTCGTTAATTTTTCTTTGCAAACGCTAGACAACCTCGCGTCGCGTTACCACGAAGCAGTCGGAGGATTTTTCGATGCTTCGCAGGGGAGAGTGGATAACACCTCTTTCGAGGGAGGAAACAAAAGTGGCGCGACAGCGCAGGATTGTTAGACTTCTGGCATGCGCACGCGCGCAAAATCCCGCTCGACGGGCCCGGCAGATTGGTTTGCGCCAGCGACCAAAACTGTTATGAAACCCGCAGCCGCGGCAACAGATCCGACCTTATTCGAAACGAAGAGTACAGCGGGCAAACTCAGTCCGCGAGCCGAACGTTGTCTCACGGCCGATCATGGCGAAAGCGCCGCAAAATACCTGTTTAAGTTATCCCATGATGTGATCCTTTCCCTCGATCGCATTGGGAACATCCTCTGCATCAATCAGCGTGGGGTTCAGCTCAGCGGTTACTCGGAATCAGAATTGCACGGAGCGAACATTTTTGAACGCCTACTCGTTCCCGAGGACCGGCAGGTTGCCCGTGAAATGCTCGCGGATGTGCTGGAGGGCAAAGCGCGGCAATATGAAGTCCGTTGGAGAACTAAAGATGGCGCCATTGTCCATTTTGATGGCGCATCTGTTCCACGTTTCTCAGACACTGGAGAATTTTTGTCCACTCTTTGCACACTACGGGATGTGACCGAGCGCAAATGCGCAGAAGAAAAATTGCGCAAGAGCGAAGAGAAATATCGGGATCTGATTGAAATTTCGCCCGACGCAATCTTCGTCGTTGACGCCAATGGCATCTGTGTTTTGGGAAACCGCGCCGGCGCTGAGCTGGCTGGAGTCCCTCAGGACGAGTTGGTTGGCACGCCGGTCACGGACACCTATCTCCCGGAAGAACGCCACCTGTTTCGAGAGCGCCTCGAGAAATTAAAGACGGAACGCACCGTACGGTTCGAGAGAAAATTTGTGCGCAAAAACGGGGAGATCGTTCCCGTGGAAGTCTCGGTGTCCGGGATACGCGGTGGATATTTTCAGGCGATCCTGCGCGACATCAGCGAGCGCAAGCAAAGCGAAGCGTTGCTGGCCGGAGAGAAACGGCTTCTCGAGATGATCGCGACCGGCGTGGCGCTGAAAGAGATCCTGAATGCATTGTGTCTGATCATCGAGGAGCAGCGGACCGGAACGCTCGCTTCGGTCTTGTTGCTGAATCCCGATGGTGTTCATCTGGATTGTGTCGCAGGACCGAGTCTTCCAAAAGAATGGATGCAGCAGATGGAAAATCTGCCGATCGGACCGTGTGCCGGCTCGTGCGGGACCGCGGCATATCGCGGATCGCCCGTCATAGTCTCCGATATCGCGACTGACCCGCTGTGGGACGTACCGGAGCATCGCAGTTCTGCGCTGAAGCACGGGTTGCGAGCCTCCTGGTCGAATCCAGTACTCTCTTCGAAAGGAAAAGTCCTGGGAACCTTCTGCATGTACTATCGGGAAGCGCGAAGTCCGACCTCGCAAGACTTCGAGCTGATCGAGTTAGCGACGCACCTTGTACGGATTGCGATTGAACGCGATCGTGCAGAGGCGGCTCTGCGCGCTTCGGAGCAAGTCGCCCGCGGCCAGGTGGAGGCACTGACCTACACCCTCGATGTTCTCGCGACTGCCCCTGCGCCGGACAAGTTTCTCGGCCAAATGCTGAGCACAATCGGTCGACTTTTAAGTGCGCAGAGTGTGATCCTTTGGTTGCTGGATGAATCGAATGATTTGCTCGTTTTACGTGCATGGGCGGAGGGCACAAATTTTGCCAAGGCCGATCCGGAGCATCCATTCATCAAAAATCCTTCATCGTGGAAGGAGGATCCAGGACTTCGCGAGCTGTTTTTTTCCGGAGCGCCCGTCGCTTGCGAAGATGTGGAACATGATCCGTACACCTCCAATGATCTTCGCGAGTATTTGAAATCTGGCGGAACAAAGAAGTTTCTGAGAATTCCAACTCTGGTAGGCGGTCGTGTGAAAGGATTCATCGGGATTCGCCATGGCGACCGGCCGCCGTATCGGCCGGAAGAAATCGAACTGGCACAAGCGCTTGCACATCAGGCGATGCTGGCCATTCAGCTCAATGAGTTTGCCGAGCAAAGCCGGCAGGCAGCCATTCTGGAAGAACGAAATCGGATGGCGCGCGACATCCACGATACACTCGCGCAAGGCTTCACCGGCGTGATTGTGCAATTGGAAGCGGTGGAGGACGCAATCGCGTGTTGCCGTCGTAAGGAAGCCAACGAGCATTTGCAGCGCGCCGGCGAATTGGCGCGACGGAGTTTGAACGAGGCACGCCGATCGGTCCACGCGCTGCGGCCGCAAGCTTTGCAAGGAGGCAATTTTTGGGAGGCGCTAAAAGGAATCATCAAGAACACAACTGCGGGAACTGCGCTTCACACGACTTTCAATCTTCGTGGCAAAATGCGCCATCTGCCGTTGGTTTGGCAGGAAAATCTCCTCCATATCGGACAGGAAGCGTTGACCAACGCTCTCAAATACGCGCACTCACGCAATTTTGAAACCAGGTTGACCTTCAATACAAAAGAACTTCGCCTGGAACTTCGCGACGACGGCGACGGATTCAAAGTCAAAGATCGACATGATGGCTTTGGTTTGGCCGGAATGCGCGAGCGCGTCGAACAAATGGGCGGAAAACTGAAGATCAGTAGCGCGCGCGGCAAAGGCACGGACGTGCTCGTCACGTTGCCTTTCAATGATCAATCGGTCTCGTGAAATCCAAAAAGAAATCTGCGTCAGGTAGGGACGCTGCACCGCGGCGTCGGGTCGGCGCAGCACGCCGACCCTACCAAACTGTGCAGAAAAAATCGCGTATCGGAGTTCTGATTGCCGACGATCACAGCGTCGTGCGCGAAGGTTTGGTCTCGCTGATCCGGCGCAAACCGGACATGACCGTTGTCGGCGAAGCCAGCAACGGTCGCGAGGCAGTGGATCTTTGGAAACAGCATCGTCCCGATGTAACGCTCCTCGATTTGCGAATGCCCGAGCTCGACGGCGTCAGCGCGATCAAAGAAATCCGCGCCGGCGATGAGAACGCGCGCATCATCGTGCTGACAACATTTGACGGCGATGAAGATATCTATCGCGCCATTCAAGCCGGAGCGAAAGGTTACCTGCTCAAAGACGTGCCGCGCGAGGCATTGATGGACAGCATTCGGAGGGTGCACGCCGGCGAAACCTGTGTTCCCGTACATCTCGCCGCCAAGCTCGCGGAACGCGTCAGCGGCGAAACATTGAGTGCCCGCGAGATCGACGTGTTGAAGTTGATGGCTCAAGGAAAAAGCAACAAGGAAATCGGCTCCGCGCTTTTCATCAGCGAAGGCACCGTGAAATCGCACGTGAAAGCGATCTTTGCCAAAATGAATGTCGTCAGCCGCACCGAAGCTGTGGCGAACGCCACTCGACGCGGCTTGATTCAACTGTAGAGACGGCTGCGTCAGCCGCGGTGCTTTAACCAGTCAATTTCGCTGTAGTGGCAGCCGTGTTGGCTGCGATTGCTCGCGTTCTATCTCGAACGAGGGATAACAGACGGCCTCGCCAGTAGTACTGGGAAATCTCACGAACGCGAAATAGCGATGCTCTATCGAGCGGAGCTATCTTGAGCCATGAAAATGATAGACTCTGCCTCTGGAATAGGATTCCCGCTCCGTACGCTGATGGTTTGCTTCACAATCTGGCTCATCGCCACTGAGGTCCTCGTTTTCGATCAAGTCAAATTCAACGCCAAGACCGAACTGCTCGAGCAAGCCGCGCGAGCGCTTCGCGCACCAGAGGTTGTCGCGCCGAGCGGACGGACATCGGATCTCCCAGGCGCAAAAATCGAGAATTTGTGAAGGAAAAAACTGCGGTCGTGGGCGGAACTGTCGAAGCCATTATGCACCACCTGGCGCCAGCGCCGAAGCGGTCACTCGCTTGCTTTAACGGTGTGAAGATTTTTGCAAGTTGGCAGAGCGGACTGGAAACGCTATCCGGCCATGGACAGTCGAAGTTGCATTTGCAGCTCGCGCCGAGCGGTCACGGGCAATCACAGGGCTCTAACTAAGGTGGTACTGGAAAATCCCGCGAACGCGCAATTGCCGAGGTGCTAATGATCGACGAAATCGTAGGCCAACAAAAATAAACCAAATGAGATGCACATAAGCGATTACCAAATAGACGTGCGCGAACCAAAGGCGCAATGAGGCATCGGAATCCGCCGCAGGAAAAACGCATTCGTTCGCACCGACAGATATCAACCGCTACAAACCGAACTATGAACAAACCTAATGAGGGAGACGAAACCCAGGCCGCTCTCGCACGTTATCAGGAAGACCGCGACTTGAGCGTTACGGGGACAGTTACGGCGGCCACGCTTCAAGCGCTTGGATTGAAGCCAACGGGCAAGCTAACCAGAAGAGCATTTCGCCATCATGAAGTTTGTTAAACACAACAATTGAAGGCAAACATAATGAAAAATGGAAAACTAAATGGAAAAGTTGCGGTGGTAACGGGAGCGTCGAAAGGAATCGGTGCCGGTATCGCAAAAGAATTCGCGTCGGAAGGCGCGTCAGTGGTCGTTAACTACGCATCCGCAAAACACGATGCAGATCGCGTGGTGGACGAAATCACGAAGCGCGGCGGAAAAGCAATCGGTATACAAGCGAACGTTGCGAAGAAGACGGAAGTCCAGCGGCTCTTCGCTGAAGCAACAAAGGCCTTTGGCAAAATCGACTTCCTGGTCAATAACGCCGGCGTTTATGAATTCATGCCCTTGGAAGAAGTCTCCGAGCAGCAATTTCACAGAATGTTCGACACAAACGTTCTCGGGACGCTTCTCGTCACACAAGAAGCGCTCAAGCATTTCAATTCCTCTGGAGGCAGCATCATTAATATAGGTTCGCTCGCAGGCTCGCTGACTCCGCCGACCGGGGTGGTTTACAATGCGACAAAGGCCGCAGTGGATGCGATCACGCGGACGCTGGCGAAGGAGCTTGGGCCGCGCAAGATCCGCGTGAACGCTATCAATCCCGGCATGGTTATAACCGATGGAGTTATTTCCGCGGGATTCCACGAAAGCGACATGCGGAAAATGTTTGAATCCCAGACGCCGCTGGGCCGCGTCGGCGAGACTGACGACATCGCACCCGCTGCGGTGTTCTTCGCTTCAGACGACTCGGCATGGATCACCGGTGAAACGCTGGTGATCGCGGGAGGTTTGCGTTAATATGTGGAGGAAATGATTTGGCAACACGAAAGGAAACTCGGGCCATGAAAACGAAATTCTTATGGTTCGCACTTACAGTAAGCGCGGCCACGATTGCTCAAGCAAATCCCGGAGCCTACCGCGCAGCGGGAGGAGGTTTTCACAGAGGCGGAGTTGCACACGCCGCTCCGGCCGCTCACGCTCCGGCGCGCGCCGGCGGCTTTTCATCAATGCATTCCATGCCGACGCGCAGCTTCGGCGGCAGGATGATTTATCCCGGCCAACGCTATTCGTCCATTGCAATGCGTCCGTCCCGGCCGGCTGTGTTTCGCCGCCCAAATATGTATCCAAGTCATGTAACGTATACCCGGTCCGGTCCATTCACGGCTGCAACTATCAACCAAGCTAACCGGTTACCACGTTTCGCGAATCACAGAAACCCGGCCGCCACAACCGTGTGGAACCAGCGAAATAGCGGAAGCCAATTTCGAAATGGAAACAATCGTCTCCGAACCGACTGGCACAAACACGTGTTCGCGCAGCGTCCGAGGGATTGGCATCGGGATTGGGACCGCCACGGGGACCATTGGTGGAATGGCCACCGGTGCTGCTTCATTAACGGATCATGGGTGATCTTCAATATCGGCTTTGATCCGTGGTGGCCGTACTGGTACGACCCGGGCTACTACGCCTATGGCTCCCCGTACTATGGTGGTTATGATTACTCGCAATCAAACTACTCGATCGTAGTGGCAGCGCAGGAGCGACTTGCCCGAGAAGGCTACTATCGCGGCGAAACAGACGGCATGCTCAGCCCTGAGATGCAGAAAGCGGTTAGGCGTTATCAAATCACCAACGGCTTGCGCGCTACTGGCTACCTCGACACACAGACCCTGGCGGTAATGGGGTTACGAAAATCGGCGAGCTACTAACACAAATAGCAAGGCCTGAGTTCAAACATCAAAATCAACAATCCCCCCGGGAGTAGCGATACCATGAACAAACCTGATTCGAAAAAAAGATTAGAACTCGAACAAGAACGCGACGCACCACTCGCGACACGAACGGATCTGTCGCATGCGGCCGTCAAAGATATCAGCGGCGCGATGAATGCCATTCTCGCAGATGTGTTTGCGCTTTACGTGAAAACCAAGAATTTTCACTGGCACATGAGCGGTCCGCATTTCCGCGATTATCACCTGCTCCTCGATGAGCACGCCGATCAACTTTTTGCGATGACCGATCCAATCGCAGAGCGAGTTCGAAAGCTTGGCGGAATTACACTGAGATCGATCGGACACATCGCTCGCACTCAGCGAGTGCTCGATAACGATACAGAGTACGTCGAGCCTTTGGACATGCTAGCGGAACTCGCTGACGACAACAGGACCCTGGCCGCGCATTTGCGCGAGGCGCACAACGTTTGTGACGAGCATCGCGACTTTGCCACGGCGAGCCTGATCGAAGTTTGGATCGACGAAACCGAGCGGCGCGCCTGGTTTCTCTTCGAGGCTACGCGTCAAAGGAATTGAGATTCCGTTTAATTGCGCACCGCCCCGTTGAAAGTTCGTTTTTGCCTTGCTGGCTGCGCGTTTGCATTTCTTTTCAGCGCCTTGGGGAATGGCGCAAATGAAAACGCCATCGGTTCGCACACTGGCAGAGGGACGACGGAATTGAATTGTAATATTTGACGGCCGACCACGAAGAAATCGTGGAGATCGAAGCGAGAAACACCCACAAGCTGGAGTTAGTCACAGCTGCTTGAGAAAGGAATAAAATGAAAATTGGATTTATTGGTCTCGGCATCATGGGGAGTCGTATGGCGGCGAATCTGCAGAAGCAGGGCTATTCATTGGTCGTGTTCAATCGCACTCGCGCCAAAGCAAAACCGTTGCTCGGTCCTTGCGGAACATTTGCTGATTCCCCGGCAAAACTCAGCGAACAAGTGGACGCCTTGTTCACGATGCTGGCGCACCCGGATGCAGTCGAACAAGCAGCTCTACGTGCGAGCGGCTTTTTGAATCATCTTCGGCCAAACGCGCTTTGGGTTGATTGCAGTTCGGTTAACCCATCGTTCTCCAAGAAGATGGCTGCGGCTGCTGCGGCGCGGCAGATTCGTTTTGTCGATGCACCTGTCACGGGGTCCGCGGAAGTCGCAACGGAGGGAAAACTTGTCTTTTGGGTTGGCGGCGAAGATGCGGATTTGGAAACGATTCGCCCACTGTTGCTCTGCATGGGCAGCAGGATTGTCCACGTGGGCGGCCATGGCATGGGGACTTCAATGAAAATGGTGATCAACCTTTTGTTGGGTAACGCCATGGCGGCGTTCGCCGAAGGCATGGCGTTGGGTGAAGGCCTCGGAATCTCTCGCGAAGTATTGTTCGATTCATTGCTCGGTACGCCTGCGGTCGCGCCGTTTCTCGCGTGGAAGCGGGAGAAAATCGAGAGCGGGAATTACGAGGCCGAATTTCCGTTGCGCTGGATGCAAAAGGATATGCAGCTTGCAGCAGCGAGTGCGTACGAATCTGGTGTAGCAATGCCGTTAACCAATACTGCGAAAGAGTTGTATCGCCTCGCGATGCGCGGCGGACATGGAACCGAGGATTTTTCGGCCATCTACGAGTTTGCGACGGGCGACCATCAAAAGGAACCGAAAGCTCAACTATGATAAAAACAATCTCCTATCTCG
>WNGG01010323.1_pt1 | contig 10136 bp, 9 predicted proteins | sample 5400661 | NCBI WGS metagenome assembly WNGG01 (sample SAMN13153372, study PRJNA577476) | soil metagenome | isolation source: 100 cm soil or saprolite under Garry oak tree replicate 1 | place: USA:California | collected 2016-06-15
GGCCCCGCTGCTGGCGGCCGGCCTGGCCGACCCGGCCGACATCGTGATCGTGGCCGCCTCGGGCACGTCCGGCGCGGGCCGCTCGCCGCGGCCCGATCTGCTGGCCACCGAGGTCATGGGGTCGATGTCCGCTTACCAGGTCGGGGGTACGCACCGGCACACGCCGGAAATAGAGCAGAACATTGATCCCGAACGGGCCGGGTTGCCTGCCTCGGCGCCGGTCACTGTCTCGTTCACCCCGACGCTGGCCCCGATGGCACGCGGCATCCTGGCCACCTGCACCGCGCGGTCGCCTGCCGCGGCCGGCCAGCTGCGCGACGCGCTCCGCGCCGCCTATGACGCAGAACCCTTCGTGCACGTGCTGCCCGAGGGCCGGTGGCCTGCCACCGGCGCCACCCTCGGCTCCAACGCCGCCCACCTGCAGGTGGCGGCCGACCCGCACGCCGGCCGCGCCGTCGTCGTCTGCGCCCTGGACAACCTGGTCAAGGGCGCGGCCGGCCAGGCCATCCAGATCGCCAACCTCATGCTCGGCCTGCCGGAGACCGCCGGCCTGACCGCACACGGAGTCGCGCCATGAGCGTCACCGCCCCGCTCGGATTCCGGGCCGCCGGAGTGGCGGCCGGGCTGAAGGCGTCCGGCCAGCCGGACGTGGCCGTGGTCCTGAACGACGGGCCGTCAAGGTCCGCCGCCGCCGTCTTCACCACCAACCGGGTGCAGGCCGCGCCCGTGCTCTGGACCCGCCAGGTGGTCAAGGGCGGCCGGGTCCTGGCCGTCGTGCTCAACTCCGGCGGGGCCAACGCCTGCACCGGGCCGCGCGGCTTCCAGGACGCGCACGCCACCGCCGAGCGCCTGGCCGCCGCGATCGGCGCCGGCGGTGAAGATGCGAGCGCGGGGGAGGTCGCGGTCTGCTCGACCGGCCTGATCGGCGAGTGGCTGCCGATGGACCAGCTGCTCCCCGGCGTGGACGCCGCCGTCGCCGACGCTTCCCGGGCCGGCGGCCTGGCCGCCGCCGACGCGATCAGGACCACCGATACCGTGGTGAAGATCGCTTTCCGGCGCGGCGATGGCTACACCATCGGCGGGATGGCGAAGGGCGCCGCGATGCTCGCGCCCGGCCTGGCCACCATGCTGTGCGTGCTCACCACCGACGCCGAGCTCCCGCCCGCCGAACTCGACGCCGCGCTGCGGACGGCGACCGCGGTGACCTTCGACCGGCTGGACACCGACGGCTGCATGTCCACCAACGACACCGTGCTGCTGATGGCCAGCGGGGCCGCCGGGACCTCAGCCGGCAAACGCGAGTTCACCGAGACGCTCACCGAGGTGTGCGCGGACCTGGCCCGGCAGCTCCAGCTGGACGCCGAGGGCGCCGAGAAGATGATCACGATCGAGGTGGTCGGCGCCGCCTCGGCGGCCGACGCGGTCACCGCCGGGCGGGCCGTAGCCCGGAACAACCTGCTCAAGTGCGCCATCGGCGGCGAGGACCCCAACTGGGGCCGGGTGCTTGCCGCGGTGGGCACCACCGACGCGGTCTTCCAGGCCGAGCGGCTGAACGTCGCGATCAACGGGATCTGGGTCTGCCGCCACGGCGCCCCGGGCGACGATCGCGCCAAGGTGGACCTGAAGCCGAAGGACGTGACGATCACCGTGGACCTGTCCGCGGGGCCGCACTCCGCGATCATCCTGACCACCGACCTGACCGCCGCGTACGTGCACGAGAACAGCGCCTACTCGACATGAGGGCCCGCTCGACATGACGATGACGGAGGACCGGGCCGGGGACGCCCTGGCCAAGGCGGCGACGCTGATCGAGGCGCTGCCCTGGCTGAACAGGTTCCACGGCCAGACCGTGGTGATCAAGTACGGCGGGCACGCGATGGCCGACGAGGCGCTGCGCCTGGCCTTCGCGCAGGATCTGGTTTTCCTGCGCTACGCCGGGCTGCGCCCGGTCGTGGTGCACGGCGGCGGACCGCAGATTACCCAGCACCTTGACCGGCTCGGGGTGGAGTCGACCTTCACCGCGGGGCTCCGGGTCACCACCCCGGAGGCCATGGAGGTCGTCCGGATGGTGCTGTCCGGCAAGGTGAACAAGGACATCGTCGGCCTGATCAACCGGCACGGCCCGTTCGCCGTGGGCATGTCAGGGGAGGACGCGGGCACGTTCACCGCGATCCGCAAGATGGCGGTCGTGGACGGCGAGCCGGTGGACATCGGCCTGGTCGGCGACGTCGTGGCCACCGACGCGGGCGCGATCGAGGCGCTGCTGGCCGACGGCCGCATCCCGGTCGTCTCCAGCGTGGCCGCCGGCCGGGACGGCGAGGTCTACAACGTGAACGCGGACACCGCGGCGGCCGCGCTCGCGGTGGCCCTGGACGCGGTCAAGCTCGTGGTGCTCACCGACGTGGCCGGGCTGTACCGGGACTGGCCGTCGTCTGACGACGTGATCAGCGAGCTCACCGCGGCCGAACTCGAACGGCTGCTGCCCGGCCTGGAGGCCGGGATGATCCCCAAGATGGAAGCGTGCCTGACCGCCGTGCGCGGCGGCGTCCCGCAGGCGCACGTCCTGGACGGCCGCCTCACCCACGCCGTCCTGCTCGAGATCTTCACCGACTCCGGCATCGGCACCATGGTCACCCCAGGTACCCCACCCACCTCCCCGCTTCCCGGAGGCACGCGATGAGCCAGACAGAAGCCCCCGGGCCCAGCGAGACAGCGATACTGCAGAAACGGTTCGCGGCGGCCCTCATGCCGAACTACGGCATCCCCCCGCTGGCCATCAGCCGCGGGCAGGGCTGCCGGGTGTGGGACGCCGACGGGCACGAGTACCTGGACCTGATCGCCGGCATCGCGGTGAGCTCGCTCGGGCACGCCCACCCGGCGATCGTCGAGGCGGTCAGCCGCCAGGTCGCCGCGGTGGCCCACACCTCCAACCTGTTCCTGCACGAGCGCGAGGTCGAGCTCGCCGAGCGGCTCTTGAGCCTGCTTGGCGAGGACGGGCGCGTCTTCTTCGCCAACTCCGGCACCGAGGCCAACGAGGCGGCGGTCAAGCTGGTGCGGCGCATCGCCGGGCCCGGGCGGCCGGTGATGGTGGCCGCCGAGCGCAGCTTCCACGGCCGGACCATGGGCGCGCTCGCGCTGACCGGCAAGGAGTCCATCCGCGCCCCGTTCGGCCCGTTCGGCCTGACCGTCCGGTTCGTTCCGTACGGGGACGCCGTGGCGTTGCGCGCCGCGGTCGGCTCTGACGTGGCGGCCGTCTTCCTCGAACCCGGCCTGGGGGAGAGCGGCGTGGTCCCGGCCCCCGAGGGTTACCTGCGCGCCGCGCGCGAGGCCTGCGACCAGGCCGGGGCGCTGCTCGTGCTGGACGAGATCCAGAGCGCCATCGGCCGGACCGGGGCGTGGTTCGCGCACCAGGCCGCCGGCGTCCGGCCGGACGTGCTCACCCTGGCCAAGGGGCTGGGCGGCGGCCTGCCGATCGGGGCCTGCGTCGGCCTGGGCGCGGCGGGCGCTGGCTTCGCCAAGGGCGACCACGGCTCCACCTTCGGCGGCAACCCGGTCGCGTGCGCCGCGGCCCTGGCCGTCCTCGAGGTGATCGAGCGCGACGGGCTGCTGGCTCACGTCACCAAGGTCGGCGAGCACCTGGCGGCCGGCCTCGGCGAGGTCAGCCATCCGCTGGTATCGGGGGTGCGCGGCCTCGGGCTCTGGCGGGCCGTCGTGCTGGCGGCCGAGGTGGCCCCGGCCGTCGAGGCGGCCGCCCGGCGGGCCGGGTTCCTGGTCAACGCGGTGCAGCCGGACGCGATCAGGCTGGCGCCGCCGCTGATCCTGTCCGCCGCGCAGGCCGATGAATTCGTCGCCGCGCTGCCCGGGATCCTCGCGGAAGTCAGCTCATGACCAGGCACTTCCTGCGCGACGACGACCTCGCGCCGGCCGAGCAGGCCGCCGTCCTCGACCTGGCCGAGCAGATGAAGAAGGACAGCTTCGGCTCTGCTGCCTCCGGGGGGGACGACCCCCCCGTTCCCCCCCGCCGGCCGCTGGCCGGGCCGCGGGCGGTCGCGGTGCTGTTCGACAAGCAGTCGCTGCGGACCCGGGTGTCGTTCACCGTCGGCATCGCCGAGCTCGGCGGCCTCCCGCTGGTCATCGACACCCAGACGACGCACATCGGCCGGGGCGAGACGATCGAGGACGTCGCCCGGGTGCTGACCCGGCAGGTGGCGGCGATCGCCTGGCGGACCTCCGGGCAGGAGCGGATCGAGGCGCTGGCCTCGGCCGCGACCGTGCCGGTGATCAACGCGCTCACCGACCAGTTCCACCCCTGCCAGGTGCTGGCCGACCTGCAGACCGTAAGGGCGCACTACGGCTCGCTGGCCGGCCGCGTGCTGACCTTCCTCGGTGACGGCTCGAGCAACATGGCGCACTCCTATCTCCTGGGTGGTGCCACCGCCGGGATGATGGTGCGCATCGGCGCGCCGGAGGCCTACCAGCCCGACCCGGCGGTGCTGGCGGCCGCGGCGCGGATCGCCGCGCAGACCGGCGGCGGGGTCGAGGTCGGCTCAGACCCGCGGGCGGCGTGTGCCGGGGCCGACGTGATCGCCACCGACGTGTGGACCTCCATGGGCACCGAGAGCGAGCGGGACCAGCGGCTCGCGATCTTCGGCTCGTACGGTGACGGTGACTCCTACCGGCTGGACGGCCCGAAGCTGGCCCTCGGCCAGCCCGGCTGCCTGGTGCTGCACTGCCTGCCGGCGCACCGCGGCGAGGAGATCAGCGCGGACGTGATCGACGGGCCGAACAGCGTGGTCTGGGAGCAGGCCGAGAACCGCCTGCACGCACAGAAGGCGCTGCTCGCCTGGCTCTGCTCCGGCCCCCTCGAGTCCCCCCGCGGTTCCGGCCGGGTGGAGCATCCATGACGACCCCGCTGACCAAGACGGCCCGGCAGGCGCGGATCGCCGACATCCTGGCCCGCGAGCATGTCCGCTCCCAGGAGGAACTGGCCGACCTGCTCGAGCGCTACGCCCGGGTGCACGTGACGCAGGCCACCCTGTCCCGGGACCTGGACGAGCTCGGCGTGGTGCGGCTGCGCTCGGGCGGCGCGCTCGTCTACGCGCTGCCGGAAGAGCCCGGCGGTCCGGGCTCCCACCCCGGCGGCCCGGGCGCGCCCGCCCAGGCGCCAGGCTCGCCTCCCGCCGCCCCGGGCTCCGCCTCCGGCGGCGCCGCCAGGGCCGAGTCGCCGCATGACGCGCGGCTGGCCCGCTACCTGGGCGAGCTGATGACCTCCGCCGAGGCCAGCGCCAACCTGGTCGTGCTCAGGACCCCGGCCGGGGCGGCCCAGTTCCTCGCCTCGGTCATCGACCATGCCGCCCTGCCGTCCGTCCTCGGCACCGTGGCCGGCGACGACACGGTCCTGCTCATCGCGCGGGACCCGGCCGGCGGCGACGCCCTGGCCGCCGACTTCCTGCGCCGCGCCGAGCGCCGACGATGATCCCCCGCCCCAGCCACCACCGACTCGGTGGGCCCTTGGGTACCCAAGTAGGTACCCAAGGGCCCACCGACTCCGGGGGGCGGCGCAATAGCTGCAGGGTGCGACAAAACTGAGGCGTTCGTACGGTAGAAAGAAGAACTGTGGAAGCACCGGGACAGGCGGCAGGGGATTCGGACGGGGCGACCCGGCTATGGGGCGGGCGGTTCGGTGCCGGGCCGGCCGACGCGCTGGCGCGGCTATCCGTCAGCGTCCAGTTCGACTGGCGGCTGGCGCGATATGACCTGCGGGCCTCCCGCGCGCACGCCCGGATGCTGCACCGGGCCGGGCTGCTGACCGATGCCGAGCTCAGCTCGATGCTCAACGCCCTCCAGGACCTGGACCGGGCCTGCGCGAACGGGTCGTTCCGGCCCACGGTCGCTGACGAGGACGTGCACACCGCGCTCGAGCGAGGACTGCTCGAGCGCCTCGGCGCGCTGGGCGGCAAGCTCCGGGCCGGGCGCAGCCGCAACGACCAGGTCGCGACCGACCTCCGGCTCTACCTGCGGGACAACGTCCGGCTGATCGCAAGCAGGCTGGCCGAGCTGGAGACCGCGCTGATCGATCAGGCGGCCGCCAGCGGCAACGTGCCCGCGCCCGGCATGACCCACCTGCAGCACGCGCAGCCGGTGCTGTTCGGCCACCAGTTGCTGGCGCACGTGCAGGCGTTCGCCCGCGATGTCGGCCGGCTCCGGGACTGGGACAAGCGCGCCGCGGTCAGCCCGCTCGGGTCCGGCGCGCTGGCCGGCTCCTCGCTGCCGGTCGATCCGCAGGTGCTCGCCGCCGAGCTCGGCTTCGACGAGCCGGCCCCGAACTCCATGGACGCGGTCGCCGACCGTGACTTCGCGGCCGAGTTCTGCTTCGCCGCGGCGCTGATCGGGGTGCACCTGTCCCGGCTCGGCGAGGAGATCGTGCTCTGGTCCTCCCAGGAGTTCGGCTGGGTGGAGATCGACGACGCCTACGCGACCGGGTCCTCGATCATGCCGCAGAAGAAGAACCCGGACGTGGCCGAGCTGGCCCGGGGCAAGGCGGGCCGCCTGATCGGCGGGCTGACCGGGCTGCTCACCACGCTCAAGGGCCTGCCGCTGACCTATAACCGGGACCTGCAGGAGGACAAGGAGCCGGTCTTCGACGCGGTCGACACCCTGCTCCTGGTGCTGCCCGCCATGGCCGGGCTGATCGCCACGATGCGGGTCAATCCCGACCGGCTGCGCCGCGGCGCCTCCACCGGGTTCACCCTCGCCACCGACCTGGCCGAGTACCTGGTCCGCCGGGGCGTGGCGTTCCGCGAGGCGCACGAGGTCGTCGGGCACCTGGTGGTGTGGTGCCAGGTCCACGACTGCGACCTGGCCGACGTGACCGACGCCGACCTGGCCAAGGTCTCCGAGCACCTGACACCCGACGTCCGGCAGGTGCTGACGGTCGAGGGCGCCCTCGCGGCCCGCAAGGGCCACGGCGGGACGGCGCCGGACCGCGTCGCCGAGCAGATCGCCGCCTTGCGCGCGACCGTCGATACGCACGCCGCCTGGGCCGGGGACTCGCGGTAGCGCGGGTGCTGATCCCGCGGGACTTCTTCGCCCGGCCCTCGGCCGAGGTCGCACCGGACCTGCTCGGCTGCGTGCTGGAGCACCAGACGGCCGCCGGCCTGGTCGCGGTCGAGCTCACCGAGGTCGAGGCGTACGCCGGGCAGTCCGATCCGGCGTCGCACGCCTACCGGGGGAAGACCAGGCGGAACGCGGTGATGTTCGGCCCGCAGGGGCACGCCTACGTGTACTTCACCTACGGCATGCACTTCTGCGTGAACCTGGTGTGCCTGGGGGAGGACAGCGCCTCGGCGGTGCTGCTGCGGGCAGGCGCGGTCATCGCGGGGGAGGACCTGGCCCGGGCACGGAGGGCCAGCGGAGCGGCGGTCGTCGCGGCACGGGACCTGGCTCGCGGCCCGGCCCGGCTCTGCCAGGCGCTCGGCATCGACCGGGCGCTCGACGGCGCGGATGTCTGCGTCCCCTCCTCGCCGCTCCGGGTCAGGACCGGGGCGGGCCCGCCACCTCGTCCGGTGAAAATAGCCACCGGACCGCGGGTCGGGGTGAGCAGCGCGGCCGAGACCCCGTGGCGGTTCTGGCTGGAAGGGGAGCCGACGATCTCGCCGTACCGCGCCCATGTGCCCCGGCGCCCCAAACTGGTTACCCCTTAGGCGCCCGCAGGTGGCACCATGCAGGCGTGGACGACATCATCGACGAACTCAGCTGGCGGGGCCTGATCGCCGACAGCACCAATCTCGACGAGCTGCGACTGACGCTGAAATCCGGCCGGGTCACGATGTACGGCGGTTTCGACCCGACCGCCCCCGGGCTGCACATCGGGAACCTGGTGCTGCTGGTCACCCTGCGCCGCCTGCAGCTGGCCGGCCACCGCCCGATCGGTCTCGTCGGCGGGGCCACCGGGCTGATCGGCGACCCGAGCGGCAAGGCGGCCGAGCGGGTGCTCAACTCGCGCGACACGGTGGCCGAGTGGGTGGAGCGGATCCGCGGCGAGGTCTCCAGGTTCCTCGACTTCGACGCGGGCGAGTCGAGCGCCCTGATCGTGAGCAACCTGGACTGGACCGGGCCGATGCCGGTGCTCGATTTCCTGCGGGACATCGGCAAGCACTTCTCGGTCAACCGGATGCTGGACCGGGAGTCGGTGAAGGCCCGGCTGGAGGCGGGCGGCATCAGCTACACCGAGTTCAGCTACCAGCTGCTGCAGTCCATGGACTTCCTGGAGCTCTACCGGCGGTACGGCTGCACCATGCAACTCGGCGGCAGTGACCAGTGGGGCAACCTGGTCGCCGGGGTGGGGCTGATCAGGTCGGTGGAGGGCGCGTCGGTGCACGCGCTGGCCACCCCGCTGGTCACCAAGCCGGACGGCACCAAGTACGGCAAGACCGAAGGCGGCGCGATCTGGCTCAGCCCCGACCTGATGTCACCGTACGCGTTCTACCAGTTCTGGCTGAACGTATCCGACCCCGAGGTGCCTAACCTGCTGCGCGTGTTCAGCTTCAAGTCGCGGGAGGAGATCGAGGCGCTGGTGCTCCAGAGCGCCGGGCGGCCCGCCGCCCGCCTCGGCCAGCGCGCGCTGGCCGAGGAGCTCACCACGCTCGTCCACGGCGCGGACGAGACCCGGCGCGCGATCGCGGCCAGCCAGGCCCTGTTCGGCCATGGGTCGCTGGCCGAACTCGACGAGCGCACGCTCGCCGCCGTGGCCGCCGAGGTGCGAGCGGTTCCCCTCAAGATCCCTGGCACCGGTACCGGCACCGACGGCGACCTTCCCCCCGTCGCGAACCTGATGGCGGCGGCGGGCATCGTCCCGACCGTCTCCGCGGCCCGCCGGACCATCGCTGAAGGGGGGGCCCACCTGAACAACCAGAAGGTCACGGACGTACGCGCCATCCCGGGGCGTGAGGATCTGCTGCATGGTCGCTACCTGATCCTGCGCAGGGGCAAGCGCGCCGTCGGCGCCGTCGAGGTCGTCTCCGGGTAACCGTGCCGGCGGGAACGTCAGGCGCGGTTGATGCAGAGCTCGTTGCGCTCGGGATCTGCCAGCGTGGTGAAGCGGGGATGATCAGCCAGTATGGTGCCACCCAGCGTGATCAGCTGGCCGATGAGCTGCTCGTGTTCGCCGGGGGCGGCTTGAATATCCAGATGTATCCGGTTCTTGGCGACTTTGGCCTCCGGTACCCCCTGGAACCAGACACGTACGCGGCCGACATCGGGCGTACCGGGCTTCGTGATCAAGTCGTGTCCGGCGACGTGCACGGGAGGCACGTGGTCTCGGTGGCGTCCGGATGAGCCATTTCCGCTCCGGTACGCGGCCGTTCGTCGGCATGAGCACTTCGTTACCAGGGTTTGGCGCGGTTAGTGCGGGGGAAGACTCCGCGGCGACAGAACTCTTCCGAGATCAATTTCTGGCTGCCCCGCCGGACCGGCGTGGCTGCATTCGACCGTCTACGTCCTGTTACCCGGCGTCTGACCTGCGGTAACAAGATGTAGCCGACTTCGATTTGACGAAGGGGCCAAGCACCCCTAGAGTTCTTCTTGCCCGGCCGGAACGGACGCGAAAGCGGCCAGGTCCCCGGGCAGCCACCAGGAAGTCCTTCTAGCTAAGGCTTGTGCGTGTGCGCAAGCCGAAGTTTGATGGTGCCCTGGAGGCAGGGTAAGGTTCAAGGGTTAGCAAAGTTCTTCGGAACGGAGTTGACAAGAGATATCTTACCTGGTAATGTAGAATGGTTGCCCTAGAGGGAAATGAGAGTTTCCCGACGGTGCGCGCCCGCTCCTTGAGAACTCAACAGCGTGCTAAAAGCCAGTGCACTTGAAGCACAAACCCCGTCAGTGGGACGGCTCGTGACTATCACGAACTGATCTCACTACGGTGGCCATGATCGCTTCCGAAGCCGGTTTAATATCGGTGGAAGAAGCACTCTCATGTCAACAATCCGCGAGCATTAGCTGGCGGTTGTTAATAGACATCAACGGAGAGTTTGATCCTGGCTCAGGACGAACGCTGGCGGCGTGCTTAACACATGCAAGTCGAGCGGAAAGGCCCTTCGGGGTACTCGAGCGGCGAACGGGTGAGTAACACGTGAGTAATC
>WNGG01013529.1_pt1 | contig 10134 bp, 9 predicted proteins | sample 5400661 | NCBI WGS metagenome assembly WNGG01 (sample SAMN13153372, study PRJNA577476) | soil metagenome | isolation source: 100 cm soil or saprolite under Garry oak tree replicate 1 | place: USA:California | collected 2016-06-15
TGATGCCGCGCTCTGGCGCGACGATCTGCTGGCGCACCCGGTGCGGACCCTGTCGATGACCCGGCTGGGAGAAGGACTACTGGAAGTCGGCGACCCGCCGGTCATGGCCCTGATCATCTACGGGAGTAACCCGCTCGCCAGCGTGCCGCACCAGAGCAAGATCCGGGCCGGCCTGGCCCGTGAGGACCTGTTCACGGTGCTGATCGAGCACTTCGGCACCGACACCATGGCTTACGCCGACCTGGTGCTGCCAGCCACCATGCAGACCGAGCACCTGGACCTGACCAGTGCCTACGGGCATCTCTACCTCGCCTGGAACGAGCCCGCTGTTGCCCCGCCCGGAGAGTGCCTGTCAACAAGCGAGACATTCCGGCGGCTCGCCAGGCGGCTGGGGCTTACCGAGCCGTGCCTTTACGACACCGACGAGGACATCGCCCGGCAGCTGCTCGACTCTGGCCACCCGTCGCTGGCCGGTATCACCCTAGACCAGCTGCGAAGCCACGGATGGCTCCGGCTCGCCTACCCTGCGCCATTCCTGCCGTTCGCCAACGGGTTCACGACTCCCTCCGGCAAGATCGAGTTCATCTCCGAGCAAGCAGCCGCCGACGGGTTGGACCCGCTGCCTGGCTACACGCCAGCCAAAGAGGTGACCGACCTGACTCTGTCCCGCCGCTACCCGCTGGTGCTGGTCGCCACGGCATCACACCACTTCCTCAATTCCACCTTCGCCAACAACGCCGAGCTCAGGAAACGGCAGGGGCCCCCTCAGGTCATTGTCCACCCGCACGACGCCGGGCAGCGGAAGCTGCGCAACGGGCAGCGCGTCCGGGTCTTCAATGACCGCGGATCGTTTACCGCCACGGTGGAGGTCAGCGACCGGGTCCGGCCCGGCGTCGCCGCCGCCACCAAGGGTCACTGGCCCAAGCTGGACGGCGGCAGCAACGTCAACGCGACCGTTGACGAGCGCGACACCGACATGGGCGGCGGTGCCGTCTTCCATGACAACCGCGTCGATATCCGGCCCCTGGGCGGCGCCGGCGGCAGTCGCGGCGTCGGTCAATGAGGACGTGCGGTGCGGCGGCGGCCCGGTTTGTTCAGCCGCCGGCGAAGAGCTGGTCGAGGCTGCGGGGGTCGGCGGTCCAGGCCTGCCATAGGTTGGCGGCCACCGGGTCGGGCGTCATGTTCTCGGTTCCCTGTCTCTATGCCATCAACGATTGCCTCGGCGACTTGGGCGGGGTCTGCTTTGTCCGCGTTGATGCCGGCGGCCATGTCGGTGTCGACGAAGGCAGGGTAGACGCCGTGCACGGTGATGTTGCGTGCGGCAGCCTCGGCGCGCAGGGATCTTGTTGCTGAGTCGGCTGCGGCTTTCGCGGCGCAGTACATGGCGGTGCTGGGCATCGGGGCGAGGGCGAGCACGCTGAGCAGGTTGACCACGGCGCCGCCTCCGTTCGCCTCGATCAGCGGGACGAAGGCCCTGGTGGTCCTTAACAGGCCGAGGAAATTCACGGCGAGTTCGCGCTCTATGTCGTCTGGGTCGGCGTCGAGGATGCCGCCGCGGGTGAGTATTCCGGCGTTGTTGACGAGCAGGGTCACGTCGGGGGCGGTGGCGGCTGCGGTAGCGATCTGCGTGGTGCTGGTGACATCGAGGACCAGCGGGACGACCACGTTATGGTGCGGCCCGGCCGTCATGGGCAGGCTCTCGGGACGGCGGGCGGCTGCGTAGACGCGGCGGGCGCCGCGGGCGGCGAGTGCGCGGACGAGGCTTGCGCCTATACCCCGGTTGGCCCCGGTAACTATGGCGACGGAATTAGTGATCTTCATGAGCGACCTCGCGATCGTTTCGGTGCGGTCGTCCAGCGGCGCATCCGGTTGGGCTGCTCGCTGGGGGACAAGGTCCGGTTGTCGCCGGGCCCGCTGGGGTGCGGGTCACAGCGGGCTTTGTCTCGGGGACCCGGCTACTCGATGGGTCCCATCTCGGCGCCGGCGAGTTCGGCGTAGACCAGGAATCGGAACGGGTCGAGCTGCTGGTACTGATCCATGAGCCGGTGGAGGATGCCTTGGCGCAGCCGGGCCAGCGCGGTGCTGGCGGGGTGGCGGAGCAGGCCGGCCTGGATGATCTGGAGCGCGAGCGCGTGGTCGCCCTGGCCGGTCAGGGTCGTGGCGGCGGCGATGAATGGTCCTTCCCTGCCGCCGGCGAGCAGGCCGAGCGCGGCTGCCTGCTCGTCCGCGGTGAAGACCTGCAGGCCCTGCCCGTCTGGTTGCCAGTATCCGGTGCGCTGGTGGTAGAGGCGTGCGGCGAAGCGGTCTCGGATGACCAGATACGGAACGACTGCCTGGGGGTGGCCGCGGAGCACTTCTGGGAGGTAGCAACGGTCCAGGATGTCCGGCAGAGTGCGGCCGTCCAGGATGTCGTGCAGCACACGGCCATGTAGTTCAGCCAGCGCGGCTTCCAGGCCGGGCATCGTCTCGATCGTGAATGTCTCGGTGAGCGGCGTGTGGCCCTGGATGAGCGTGCGCGGCTGCAGTTCGCGGATGAACCGCAGGGTCTCCAGCAGGCCCTCGGGGGATCCCTCGGCGAGGAACGGGTTGCCGACGTAGGGCATCATCACGTCGCCGGTGAACAGCAGCCCGCGGGCGGGCAGGTAGATCATGAGCGCATCCGCGGTCTCGCCGCCGCGCACGGGATACAGCACGAGCTCGGTGCCGCCGACGACCAGCGATGTCGGCTCGGCTATCAGCTGATCCGGGACGATGTCGCGTGCTGTGCGCGGTGCATCGCCGAAGTAGTACCGGAAGGGGAGAGCGTTGCGATGCTGCTGCCGGCCCAGCTCGTCGGGGAAGCCGGCCTGGGCGATGACGCGAGTGCTGGGACCACGCAGTGCGCTGGTCCCGCCGACATGGTCGAGGTGCCCGTGGGTGATGATGAGGTGGCTGACCGGCGTGCCGGGAGCGAGATCGAGATCAGTGACGGCGGCCGCGACCCTTTCCTCGCTGGTGCCGGCGTCGATCGCGATCACGCCGTCGCCGGTGATGATGAATGCGAAATCGGCGAAGTCGTATCCCTGGGCAACATAGACATCTGGTTCCGGGCGGAAGATCCTTGGGGTTGTGAACCGGAAGCCGGCGTCGGCTGTCATCCAGAAACTGCCTACCAGCAGCCGCGAGTCCCACGGGATAGAGCCGAGCCCTGACCGGCCGGCAGCCTCCGCCGCCTGGTTGTCCTTGCCCAGCGCGGCGTAGGCTGCGGCGAGCCCGCAGTGCGCGGCACGAATCAGGCCCAGCGGGAACTGGTCACGCACCGCCAGCACGAACTCCAGGTCCGAAATCGCCTGCTTAGCCTGGTGCGGGTCCGGCGGCAGGCCGGCCAGGGCGAGCCCGCGCAAGTACTGGGGCAGGCCAAGATCAGCCGACGCCGCCTGGTCAAGCTTCGCCAGCGCGGCCCTGGTGTCTTCGCCCAGCCTGGCCTGGAAATACCCGGCGAACGCTAGCGGCAGCGCCTCGCCCGGGCGGGCGTCTGCCTGCTGCTGGAAGAAGCGGTACCCGTCAGCGTCCGCCCGGTCGGCGGCGAGGCGGGCGGCAAGGACGACCAGCGTCGCCCGGTCGGCGCCTGGCCATCCGGCTGCCATCTTGAGTGATTCGACGTCGCGCTGGCGGGTGATCGGACTCGTCATGTTAGGTAATCCTTTGCGGTATCAGTCGGCCGAGGCAGCCGGAAGAGTTCGCGCCGCCTGTGCTGCGGTCGCAGCGGTGGCGGGCTGGGGCGACGGGCGGCGGCGCAGTAGCAGGCAGGCTGCCGCGCCGGCCAGCAGGAGGGCCACGGAGACTGCGAGGGTGGGACGCATCGCAGCGATGTAGCCGTGCGTGAAGACATCGGTGTAGAGGTGCTCCAGTCGGTCGGCGAGTGACAGCGGGGTGCCGCGCGGGATCGGGGCTACGGGCTGGCTGCGCCCGACCTGAAGCCCTGCCCTCGCCGCGTGGGCGAACCCGGCCACGAACCGCCCGCGAGCGGCCTCCGGGAGCGCACCGGCGTCCGCGGCGGCGCGGCCGTGCATGGCGGTGACGAGCTGGCTTGCCAGCACGGCTCCGGTGACGGCGCCGCCGAGAGTGGCGCCCAGCTGCCGCCCGGTGTTGAGAACACCGGAGGCTGCCCCGGCCAGCCGGGGCGGCGCGGCACGCATCGCCATGGTGACCAGCGGGGCGAAGATGGCGCCCATGCCGAGCCCGGCCACCAGCAGCACGGGGGCGAAGGTCAGTGAGGTGGCGTGGATGGAGGATACCGCTGCGATGCCAGCGATCCCGGCTGCGTAGACCACCAGGCCCGCCAGCAGCACGTATTTGCCGCCGAACCGGTCGGTGAGCCGCCCTGCGAACGGTGCCAGCGCGGTCAGCGCCAGAGTGAGCGGCAGGCCGGTGAGCCCGGCGTGCACCGCGGTCATCCCCAGCGCCGACTGCAGATTTATCGAGTTGACCAGCAGCATGCTCTGCAGCGCGAACTGCACCACGACATTGAGCACCACCATGATCGCGAAGGTCCGGTCGCGGAACAGGCCCAGCGGTACCAAAGGCTCGTGGTGGCGCCGCTCCCAGGCCACGAAGCTGGCTAGGACCAGCAATCCGGCCGCGATGATTTCGGGGATGGTGATGCCCGCGGCGACCGTGCCCCAGGCGTATCGCTGACCCTCGATCAGCCCGTACACCAGGGCGGCGAGGCCCGTGCTGGCGAGCACAACCCCGGGCAGGTCAAGCCGGTGGCGCCGTCTGATGCGGACCTCGGGCACGGCGAGATAGGCGAGCGCGATGCCTGCGGCAGCGACCGGCAGGTTGGCGTAGAACACCCACCGCCAGCTCAGGTAGGTAGTCAGCAGGCCGCCCAGGGCGGGCCCGGTGACCGCGGCAACCCCCACCATTGAGGAGAACACGCCGAACGCGGCGCCCATCCGCTCCCGCGGGAAGATCGCCTGGATGATCACCATTGCCTGCGGGGCCAGGGCCGCGGCGCCGATCCCCTGCAGCACCCGGGCCGCGACCAGCTGCCCTGGCGACTGCGCGGCCCCGCAGGCCGCCGAGGCCAGCGCGAATAGCGCGAGCCCGGCGGTGAACAGGCGCCGAGGGCCGAGCATGTCGCCCAGCCGGCTGGCCACGATCAGCAGCGCGCAGAATACCAGCAGGTAGCTGTTCACCACCCACACTGCCTGGTCCAGCGACGCGTGCAAATCGGTGATCATGCTGGGCAGCGCGACGTTCACGATCGTGGTGTCCAGCAAGATCGCGAACGTTCCCAGGCAGAGCACGGACAGGGAAAGCCACGGCCTGCGGGCACGTTCCACTGCTTCCTCCCCGAGGACGTAGACCTAGCCGACCCGGGCCAGAAGCAGGCCTTCCCGGCCACGCTGAGTTCCGGCGCCACGGTCATGGAAGATCATGCTGGCTGGCCCAGGACCCGACTCTAGCTCGTTAGACAAATAAATCAAGTGCTCGAACAAACTAATTGTCGGGATGCTATAGTAAGTTCACGGTTGGCTCGCTAGCGGCTCGTGCCTTGCCGGAGTGCCCGTCGGCGGGCGCCCGGCGTCAGGCAAAGGGGCCCGCGCATGAAAGGGGGCGAGGGAATCGGCCCTGCGGGGCGGGCGCCCTTGATGGCAAATGTCAGCACGCTCGTACGGCCAGTACTGCCCGATAGCCACCGCGCTCGATCTCCTCGGAGACCGCTGGACCTTGCTGATACTGCGTGAGCTTCTCGGCGGGCCCCGCCGCTATAGCGACTTGCGGGCCGAGCTGCCGGGCATCGCGACCAACCTGCTGTCCGACCGTCTGCGACTGCTGGCGGCCGAGGGCCTGGCCGAGTCATTCGAGGTGCCTGCCCCGATGGCCCGGACGCTGTACCGGCTGACCGATGCCGGGTGGCAGTACATCCCGCCAGTGATCGCGGCGCTCGCCAGGTTCGGGGCCGACCGGCTCGGCGCAGAGCCGGGCCGGGAGATCTCCCCGCTCACCGGCTTCCTGACCGCAATCGTGGTCGGATTTGACAGCCACCGCGCCCGGACAGTCGATGAGGACTACCGCGCCGTCATCGACGGGCGGGAGTTCGATTTCGGCGTGCGGCACGGGCGCCTGTGCGCGCCCCGGCACGCTCCTTCCGTTGAGCTGCGCGCCCGGGCCAGTGACCTGGCCGAGGGGAGGCGCCGCCGCGCCGGAGCGCTACCGGCATCGCGGGTCGAACTCCTCGGCCAGGCGTCCGCCACGGCCCGGTTCCTGTCCCTCTTCAGGCTCAAGCTCACGGAGTAGCAGCCGAATGACAAAGATCCTGACACTGATGGCCGCGCACGGGCACCCAGACGACCGAAACGGCACATCAGCGACATCACAGCCCTGGACGGCCAGGAAGCCGAGACGCTCGGCCCGGTCATCGCCCGCGTGAGCGCCGCGCTCAAGCGAGCCGCCGGAGCGGAACTGGTGTACGTCTACGTCTTCGGCGGCGGTGTTCCGCACCTGCATATCCATCTCGCTCCACACTGCGACGGCGACGCTCTCAACACCGCGATGATCAAAGGCGAATTCAAGATCACCAAGCTCCCGTCGGGCGCCCAGCAGCTCGTCAGCAAGGACTACCCGCAGCTACCGGAGGGGCTGCACTGGCAGCTGCTGCGCGACCTGCGCGCCGAACTGGGGACCTGACGCTATCCGTGCCGCGCTAGGGAGGAGTATCAGTGATCTCGCACAGCAACCTAGGGCCGGGGGCGCAGGCTCGTAATCGCCTCGACGAGGCCCGTGATCCTGGGGTGAAGGGCGCGCTCGCGGCGCTCAATCATCGGGACCCGCACACTCTTGCCGCTATCATCGCCGATGACGCCGGCGGTACCCACGCTCTCTTCGCCGGGCGTGAGCACGCGCTTACACAGTGAATGGCGCCGATCCGCGGCCGCTGGAAATTCGGACGTCCCGTTACTTCCGTTACGACCCGCGCGTACGCCGCTGGGTTCAGTGTCACCATCACGGCAGCATCGACACATGCGGGGGCTGCCGTCTTTGCGGGCGGGCGGCCATGTCGTGGTGCCCAGGATTGGCTTGCAGTTTTCGCGTCGGCTGACGTTCGAGGCGTGGGTGGGTATTGGTAGGCAGTTGTCTGCTGTGGTGGCTTCGTCTGCGTGGTGCCTGGGCGACTGGCTCGTCTACGGACAGGAGGTCTACGAGAGCCGCTATAGGACGCGGTGGAGCGGACGGGCCTGGATTACCAGACGCTGCGGAATTACGCGTGGGTAGCCCGGCGGTTCGAGCTGTCTCGTCGCAGGGACACCCTGAGTTTTGGCCACCACGCCAAGGTCGCCTCCATGCCTGCACCGGAGCAAGATTTCTGGCTGCGCAAAGCGGAGCAGTTCGGCTGGTCAACCAGCGAACTCCGGCGTGAGGTACGCACCAGCCTGCGCGAACGTGGCGAGGGCATTGAGCCGACGGACCCCGGCGGCTCCGATGACTTGAGCCAGACTAACCGGGATGAGCCGCGCGTGGAATTTCAGGTGATTGAGATACGGCTCACCCGCAAGCAGTCAGAGCTGTGTGAGGAGGCTGCCAGCCGTGAAGGCCTTCCTTTGCCGACCTGGGCCGCCCAAATCCTCGACCGCGCTGCCCGCGGCGACCTGTGACGATGCCTATAGAACTACCGGGGGGCTGCAGCGGCCGGCAGCGGGCTCATCTGTCGTGGCGAGGCGGCCGGTTGACTAATCGGGCCGTCACGCTCACCGATTGCGGACATGCGACATGGAATCGCCACGGGCACTCGGCTGCCGGATGTTGTGCTATCGGCGAACTGTGTGGTGCGAATTCACCGGCCGGGTGTGTGCTGAGCACATGCGTCTTCTCATTCTCGGCGGCACGGCGTGGCTTGGCCGCTACATCGCGGCGACTGCACTGGAACGCGGACATCAGGTCACCTGCCTGGCTCGCGGGGAGTCGGGCTCCGCCCCGCCCGGCGTGGCCTTCAAGCGGGCTGACCGGGACGGCCCTGACGCCTGCCGTGAGGTTGCCCGCGACGAGTGGGATGTGGTGATCGATGTCTCCCGTCAGCCAGGCCAGGTCCAGCGCGCCACCACAGCTCTCGCCGGCCGCAGCGGATCCTTCGTCTTCGTCTCATCCACGAACGTCTATGCCGACAATGCGACACCAGGAACCGGTGAGAACGCTGCCCTCCTGCCGGCGCTGGCCGGGGACGTCATGGAGAGCATGGAAATGTACGGGCAGGCGAAGGTCGCGTGCGAGCAGCACGTACTTGACGCGTTCGGTCCTGGCCGCTCACTCATCGCCCGCGCTGGGCTGATCGGTGGCCCGGGAGACACGTTCGACCGCACGGGCTACTGGCCGCTGCGGTTCAGCCGGCCGGCTGCGGAAGACGGCAGCGTCCTGGTGCCCGGCGTGCCCGGCCTGGCAACGCAGGTGATCGATGTCCGGGACCTGGCGAGCTGGCTCGTCGACACCGGCGAGCGCGGCCTCAGCGGAGTCTTCAACACCCTCGGTGAGACGATCCCGCTGTCCGCGCACCTGGCGGTAGCCCGCGAGGTAGCCGGCCACACCGGGCCGGTCGTAGCAGCCGGCCAGGACTGGCTGGTCGCCCACGACGTCGAGCCATGGATGGGCAAGCGATCCTTGCCCCTGTGGCTCCCCCTGCCGGATTACGCCGGCTTCAGTTCCCGGGACGGCAGCGCGGCCATAGCCGCCGGGCTGACGACGCGACCACTACACGCGCTAGCCGCTTCGTAGCGTCACCCCTCTCACCGGCTACTCGCGCACTTGGGCTCACGCGAACGCCCGGGCACACGAGACGGGATCTAGGGCTGGAAGGCTCTGGGTCAGGCGCCGGTGATCCTGCTCGGCACGGCGCCGCACCTGGGAGCGCGGACGCTGGGCGGCGACACGATGTGCCTGGCGGCCGCATGCTCCTACGGTGCGGGATTTCCCTACTCGCGAGCACCGCCAGGCAGACCATTCGTAGTGACCCGGGAACTGATAGTGCCCGGGCTTCAGGCGCTCGCGCGGCCAGGCTGCTGATTCAGCTGCTCCCTGCACAAAGGCGGGGAACCTGGTCAGCGGCTGTGACAGGGTTCTCGGCACCCACACGCCGAGATCGCCCGGGAGGTCTTGGCGGTGAGCACAACGCTCGACGCGAGCGCAACGTCCTTTAATGACCCCGAGTCAGGGTTGACCTTCGACCTAGACAAGGCATGAGCAGCCCGCACCCCACGCCGGGCCAGTTGCCCCCAGTGCGCAAGACTCGGTCAGGAGTTCGACATGGCTTGGAACGGACCACTGGCCGCCGTTCCTGCAGAAACCATGAGGCAACTGGCTAGCCGACAGTCTTGGCAGCATCTAGCCTGGTAGTAGAGGCGGTGACCAGCGACCTGGGTCACTTGGAGAGGACGCATTGAGGTTTTCCTCACCGACTTTCATGTGATCTTTTTGAGTTCGAACTGCACCAGGACAAGGACAGCCTGGGCAATCTCGCCGGGGCTTGCGGCTACCGTATGGCCATGAAGCAGGCTTCCCGCAGCGGGCCGGGCGGACCGGCCCAGGTCAAGATCACGACGGCGACCGTGGACGACCTTCTGGCGGTTGTCGGCATCCTCAACTACACGGCGGCCAGCTCGATCGCCCGCTTCGAGACACGGCCGGTCAGCGTGGCCGAACGGCGCGACTGGCTCGGCCAGTTCTCTGCGGCCGGACCTTACCGGCTTCTGGTGGCACGGCGTGGCGATCAGGTCCTGGGCTGCGCCTGCTCCCAGCGCTACCGGGATCACGAGGCTTTCCGGGAGACCGTTGAGGTCAGCATCGCGCTTGACGTCAGCAGCCGGGGTCAGGGCGTGGGCAGCGCGCTGTACCGCGCGCTCTTTGACAGCCTGGCTGTTGAGCCGTCGGTTCATGTTGCCCTGGCCGGGATAGCCCTGCCTAACGACGCGTCGGTCGCGCTGCACCGGAAGTTCGGCTTCACCGAGGTGGGCACGTTCCGCGAGTACGCGATCAAGAACGGCCAGTACATCAGCTCGGTATGGATGCAGCGCCTTGGTCACCCCGCTCCGCCGCCTCGGCAGCAGCCGGTGCCGTGAGCCTGTGCCGTGCCAGAACTCGCGCAATGGCTCTGAGCTGGTA
>WNGG01010335.1_pt1 | contig 10131 bp, 9 predicted proteins | sample 5400661 | NCBI WGS metagenome assembly WNGG01 (sample SAMN13153372, study PRJNA577476) | soil metagenome | isolation source: 100 cm soil or saprolite under Garry oak tree replicate 1 | place: USA:California | collected 2016-06-15
CCGAGGAAGGTGCCCTGTCGCGTATTTACACCGACGACCTTGAACAACTGCCCATTGATCAACACCGATTTATCAATCGGGCTTTCGGAAGGAAAAAGCGCATCGGCGACGTCATAGCCAATCATGACAACATTGGCGCCTCCCCGCGATTCGAGCTCGTTGAAGAATCGCCCGGATGTACAATCGATTGTCGATGTTACAATAAAATCCGAAGTGGTCCCGAGAACGAAGACATTGTCCACCTGGTTGCCGCCGTATTTAATCGATCGCATCAAGCTCGACGTCGGCACAGCGATAACGAGGTTCGAGTTCGGGGTCGCCGCGATCATCCGGTTCAAAGTCTCGGCGTATTCGGTTTTGAGTTTCTTGCGATCGCGGTAGTTCCACCAATCGTCCACTGGCTTCCATGGCCATTGCGTAACGTAGAGAACATCGTCGCCGAGGACGGCCATGCTTTTATCGAAGCCTATCGATATGCCGTTCACGGCAGTGCCCATCAACGTGACGGCGATAATGCCGATAATAACTCCGAGTGCCGTGAGCGTTGAGCGCGTCAGGTTCGAGCGCATTTGCGCGGCTGCGATTTTCCAGCTCTCACTCAACTCGTAGAGAAAACGTTTCATGTCGATGTTATTTCGGCAATTGGCATGTCGAGCTCAGGAATAAATCCGGCGTGATCCATCTCAATGAGTCCATCGCGCAAATGCACAGTGCGCCGCGCGTGCGCCGCGATATCCCGTTCGTGCGTTACGAGGATGATCGTGTTACCGCGCTCATACAGACGCTCGAGCAAATCCATGATCTCTTCGCCGGTTTTCGAATCGAGATTACCGGTCGGCTCGTCGGCCAGAATAATCGAAGGCCCGTTGACGAGCGCACGCGCGATGGCGACGCGCTGACGCTGACCGCCGGAAAGCTCATTGGGTTTGTGATGAATGCGATCGCCGAGGCCGACGTCTGTCAGCACCTGCGTCGCACGTTCCACGCGACGTTCGGGCTCGATACCCGCATAAATGAGCGGCAGCTCGACGTTGCGCAACGATGTCGATCTCGGGAGAAGGTTGAACGTTTGAAACACGAAGCCGATCTCGCGATTGCGAACGGCCGCGAGCTCGTCGTCATCCATTTCGGCAACGCTCTTGCCGTTGAACTCATAGCGGCCAGAAGTCGGCGTATCGAGACAACCGAGCATGTTCATAAGCGTGGACTTACCACTGCCGCTTGGCCCCATGATAGCGATGTATTCGTTGCGGTGAATCTGCAGGGTCACGCCGCGCAGCGCATGAACGACTTCCTCGCCCATCACGTAGTCTTTGGTGATGTTCTCAATGTCGATCACGACCGGCCCAACCGGTCTGATTGAGTTTCGAGTTTCCATCGCAACGTCGACAGTCGCTCGGCGAGTTTACTTCATTCCCTCTTTGTCGAGCGTTACCTTGGCGCCATCCTTCAGTTTGCGACTGATCGCGCTGTAGCTTCCCGAGATTACTTCGTCGCCGGGCTGAATGCCGCTTTTGATTTCGGTATAAGTGTCGTCGGAAATTCCAGTCGCCACTTTCACAATCTGCGCCTTGTTCGCCTTTTTGAGGAACACGACCTTGGACACTTTTTCGCGCTCTTCTTTCTGTGCCGTTTTCTCCGCGCGTTCATTGACGAACTCCGCATTGTTATCGCCCTTGTCACGCTGCGCGACCTTCTGCTTTTTCTTTTCGATTTCTTCCGGACTCAAATTGCTGTCACCAGTGCGAATGGTCACGGCCTGCATCGGCACGGCCACGACATCTTTCACTTCGTTCGTGTGGATTTCCGCAGTACAACTGAGCGCGAGTTTTAGCGTCACGTCGGTGTCTTCGATTCGAATTTTCACTTCAAAGTTGGTGACTTCTTCCTGTGTGCCGGTGCCGGTCGTCTTTCCAGTGTTAGCGATCTGGTAAACGTTGCCGTGAAATTTACGATTACCGTAGGCATCAATTTTCACTTCGGCCTTGTCACCGACCTTTACATTGACAACGTCGTTCTCGTTGACGTCGACGCGCGCTTCCATGTGACTGAGGTCAGCGACGCGCATCACTTCCGTGCCGGCAAATTGTCCCGTGGCCACAAGACGTTCGCCCTGTTTGCTGTTAAGAACTGTGACTGTGCCATCGATGGGCGAATAAATTGTCGTCTTCGACAATTGATCGCGCGCCTGACTCGAGCCTGCCTCCGCCCGTTCGATTTCATGCAGCGAGCTTTCATAAGTGTTCTTGGCGACGTCGTAAGCTGCTTCAGCGGCATTATATTCCTGCTCTGAAATTAGTTTTTTACTAAACAGGTCTTCCGCTCGCTTGAAATCGTGCTCGCACTTCGACATTGTCGCTTTTTGCTGAAGATTCGTGGCCTTCGCAGCGCTGATCGCTGCTTCCTGTTGTTCCACCAGGGCTTTGTACGAATCCGGCCGGATCCGCACGAGTAAATCGTCTTTCTTCACAGCTTTTCCATCTTCCACCGGCAGCTCAATGATTTCGCCCGCGACCTCCGGGGAAATTTTTACCTCTGTTTCAGGCTGAACTTTTCCTGTCGCCGAAACCGTTTGCACGATGGTTTTGCGAATCGCCTTTTCCGTTGTGACCGGAATGGGCTTCTCACGCTTGTTCCAAATGATCGAGGCGACGATACAAAGCACGATCAGGCCGACCGAACCGAAAATGATTTGCTTCTTGCGCCGGGCACGACGCTGCTTCGCGGTCAGAGGCGCCGGGACAGGTGTGCTTACGGTTTGGTGCATTGTAGGAGCGGTTCTTGGGGTGAAAGCGTCAGGGTTAGTTGGTTGTTGGACTCTTGCAAACGAAATCCCGTTCATGATAACGTTGAGATGCAGCCAGAAAGGGCTTTGGATTCAGCTAATTGCCGCTTCCTTCGTTGACCCTGTCCGCTGATTCCACGGATCGATGCCGTGGCGAGCCCCAATTTGCTCAATTGCCCATCCCGCGTGCTCTGCGATCAAAGGCTCCGGGTCGGCCGCCGCGCGTTCGAGCGCCGGAAGATCGGACACGTCGCCTGCATTGCCCAAGGCGACGCATACATTGCGGAGAAAGCCGCGGCGCTTAATTCGTTTGATCGGCGAATTTTTAAAAAGCTGGCGGAACTCCGCGTCGGTTAGTTGTAAGTATTCCCGTAACGACGTGCGGGTCGTCGATTTGCGCGCCGAGAAAGCCGTTTCGTGAGAAATTTGAGCGAACCGGTTCCAAGGACAGACATCCAGACAATCGTCGCATCCGAAGATCCGATCTCCGATAAGCGGTCGAAGCTCCAGCGGGATGGAACCTTTCAGCTCGATTGTAAGGTAAGAAATACATCGACGTGCATCGAGTCGATGAGGAGCGCTGATTGCGCCAGTCGGGCACGCTTTGATGCAGCGATCACACGTTCCGCAGCGATCCGGGACTGGGTCGTCCGGCGGCAATTCGATCGTGGTCAAAATCTCTGCGAGAAAGAACCATGTCCCGAGCTGCTCATCGATCAGCATGGTGTTTTTGCCGTGCCAGCCAATGCCGGATTGGGCTGCGTGGTCACGTTCCAGAATCGGACCAGTATCCACGTAACATTTTTGCTGTCCACCAAAGTCGCGGAGAAACTGGTCGATCTTGTCGAGCTTTGCCTCAATCACATCGTGATAGTCATCGCCCAACGCGTACCGCGCGATCCTGCCTGTAGCAGCAGTCTGCCTGCCGCGCCGGAGCTTTGCGGAGGCGGGCGACCGCCGAATTTCTTCCCCCTGAAAATAATTCAGCGCTAGGACAACAATCGACTTTGCGCCGGGCAAAACTTTCTGTGGATCACAACGCTTTTCTTCGCCGCGCTGCATGTAATTCATTTCGCCGTGTGCGCCCTCGCGCAGCCATTCACGAAATTCAGTTGCATGCGCCGGCTTGGCGCAAGCCGCTATGCGACACGAGTCGAAACCAAACTCACGCGTTACCGCGACGAGATCCTGTTTTAATTCCTGGCTCGATATTCGCGTTGCCCGGTTCTCAATGTCAGACTTCACCTTTATTCTCCGATTGGGAAATTCCGAATGTTCTTCATGATCAATTCCGCGATTTCTTCAGGATTCTTTTGGGAAACGTCCACTCGCAGATCACTTGCTTTTCTGTACAGCGGTTCGCGAGTTTGCTGTAATTCGGACAGCGACGCTCGCGGATTCGCAGTTCGTAATAGGGGCCGATCGCGCAAGCGACGAATCCGCGCGCGAAGCGTTGCCCCATCAGCATCGAGCCAGACGACTGTGCCAATTTGCTTCAAGAGATCCATATTTTCTGCGCGCAAGACAATGCCGCCTCCTGTCACGATAATAGCCGGTTCTTTTCGGGGCAATGAAAGCAGTGTTTCCGTTTCCTGGTTACGGAAATATTCTTCGCCGCGTTTCGCAAAAATTTCGTCGATGGGCATCCCCAATCTTAACGAAATCATTTCGTCCGTATCGAATCGCGGAAACCCTGTCTTCTCCTCCAGCACTTTTCCGACAAGGGATTTCCCCGTCCCCATCATACCGATAAGGACGATCGATCTGTCGCCGAGCTTCACGCTGCAATATCAACGAGCAAAGGCGATTTCCAAATCGGCCGCAATTGCGTTGAACGCTAGAATTCTGTAGGAGAACCTGTTAGCTTCCTTCGAATTCATATGGCTCAAATTAACCCCCTTGTCGCCATTATCATGGGCAGCAAATCGGATTGGGAAACGATGCGGCACGCTGCGGAAACGCTCGATGATCTTGGTGTGCCAAACGAAGCGCGTGTGTTGTCAGCTCATCGCACCCCGGATGCGACCACAGAGTTTGCGCGCAAAGCGGCGGATCGCGGCTTGCGGGTCATCATTGCTGGTGCAGGCGGCGCAGCGCATTTGGCTGGAGTGATTGCTGCTCACACGTGGCTGCCCGTTCTCGGTGTTCCGATTCAATCGAACCTCCACGGACTCGACTCGCTCTTATCGACAGCCCAAATGCCGGGCGGTATTCCCGTCGGCACATTGGCGATTGGGGAAGCGGGCGCAAAAAACGCCGCGCTTCTCGCCGCTGCGATTCTGGCTACGTCTGACAAGACGATTCGCCAAAGATTGGAAGCCTTCCGCCGGAAACAGTCCGAAGCGGTACTGGCCGCAAAGTTGCCAAAGTGAAAACGGTGATTTCAACCGACCGCGCTGCGGCGGTTGAACTGCTGCGCAAAGGCGAGATTGTCGCATTGCCGACGGAAACCGTTTACGGACTGGCTGCTGATGCGCTGAACCCGATTGCTGTCGCGAAAATCTTTGAAGCAAAGGAACGTCCGCGCTTCGATCCGCTCATCGTTCACCTTCCGAGCCGCGACTGGCTTGGGAAAATTGTGGATCTTCCGGTGCAAGATCGGCAACTGATCTTAAAGCTAGCGGACAAGTTTTGGCCCGGACCGTTCACGATGGTTTTACAGAAACGCGAAATTGTTCCCGAAATTGTGACAGCGGGTCTCGATACAGTCGCGGTGCGAATTAGCGCGCATCCAGTGTTCGCCGAAATCGTGTGTGAATTGGATCAGCCGCTGGCTGCTCCGAGCGCGAATCGATTCGGCTGTGTCAGCCCAACAACCGCGCAGCATGTCATGGACGACCTTGGCGGACGAATCCCGCTCATCATCGACGGGGGGGCAACGGAGCATGGAATTGAATCGACCGTCGTCGCTGTTCGCGGCGGCAAGATCGACATCCTGCGCCGTGGGCCGACTACAGCCGAACAATTATCCGAATTTGGAAAGATCGACATCGTCATGCCAAGCCGGAAGATCTCTGCCCCGGGGCAACTAGCCTCGCATTACTCGCCGAAAACGCCGTTGCGTCTAATTGACAATGCCGAATCATTTTTGCCGCAAGAAAACCAGCGCGTCGGCTTGCTAGCGTGGAATCCGGTGGAACCGGCGAAAAAATTCGCGGCAGTTCGCCTTTTAAGTGAGAGGCAAGACCTTCGCGAAGCAGCCGCGAATCTCTTCCGCCACTTGCGCGAACTCGATCAATCCGCCCTCGATCTTATCGTTGCGGAACGAGTTCCCTATCGGGGACTCGGCGCGGCGATTCTTGATCGCCTCGAGCGTGCGTCGCACGACCAGCCTGTCGTGCCAGACACGCTTGAATAAATCCTTTGAAGAGCGGGTGCGGTTTGTTTGGTTTGCTTTGGAACTCGGGGTGATACTGGCAGCCAACAAAATAGGGTTGATCGCGCAACTCGATCAATTCTGCGAGCGCGCCGTCGGGTGATGTACCTGAAATCACAAAGCCTTTTTCGTTCATTCGATCGCGATATTTCATGTTGAACTCGTAGCGGTGCCGGTGTCGTTCCGTTACCTCGGTGTCGCCGTAGATTTTTTCCGCGAGCGTGCCTTTGACAATTTGTGTTGGCCACGTGCCCAGCCGCATGCTTGCACCTTTGTTACGGACGCCACGCTGCTCTTCCAGCAGCGAGATGACCGCCTCGGGAGTGTTCTTTTGGAACTCAGTGCTATTCGCGTCTTTGATTCCACAGACGTTCCTGGCGAATTCGATTGTCGCTACCTGCATGCCAAGACAAAGACCGAGATACGGAATCTTGTGCTCGCGCGCATAACGCGCAGCGTTGATTTTTCCTTCAATTCCGCGAACTCCAAATCCGCCAGGCACCAGCACACCCGCTACGTCTTTGAGTTGGGCGTCGATCTCGTGCTCCAACGATTCGGCATCGATAAGTTTCAGGTCGATTCCGCAGTCTTCGCTGGCAGCCGCGTGGGTGAGCGATTCGTAGATGCTTTTGTAAGCGTCACGGACATCCATGTATTTGCCGACTACGGCGATCTTGACGCGCTTTTTTGGACTAACGACGCGCTCAACGAATTTTCGCCAGTCTGCCAGATCGGGTTCAGGAGTTTCCAGATGCAGAAGATCGCACACCAATTTGTCGAGTCCCTCGGCATGCAAAGTCAGGGGCACTTCGTAGATTGTATGTTCGACGTCGAGCTCCTCGACAACCGCTTTTTCGGAAACGCTACAAAACATCGACAGTTTTCTGCGCACATCGCGGTCGAGCGGTTTTTCGGTGCGACAAATCAGAACTTGTGGCTGCAAGCCGATCTCGCGCAGCTTCGCCACACTTTGCTGCGTCGGCTTTGTTTTTAATTCGTGCGCTGCCTTGATGTACGGAACAAGCGTGACGTGCATGTTCACCACGTTCTGAGGGCCGACTTCGAGAATGAATTGCCGGATCGCTTCCAAAAACGGCAGACCTTCGATGTCTCCGGTAGTGCCGCCGATCTCCGTGATTACAACGTCGTATTTGCTTTCATCGGAAAGCTCGCGAATGCGATTTTTGATCACATCGGTGACGTGCGGAATTACCTGGACAGTTTTGCCCAGATAATCACCGCGTCGCTCTTTTAAAATCACGGTTTCGTAAACCTGCCCGCTGGTCAGGTTGTTGTGTCGCGTGAGAACGCAGTTGGTGAAGCGTTCGTAGTGGCCAAGATCGAGATCAGTTTCCGCGCCGTCGTTGAGCACATAAACTTCTCCGTGCTGGAAAGGGTTCATCGTCCCGGGATCAACATTCAGATACGGATCAAATTTCTGGAGAACGATTCGCAGACGACGGGCTTCGAGCAGCGTGCCAAGCGAGGCCGCGGTCAAGCCTTTGCCTAGCGAACTGACGACGCCACCCGTGACGAAAATGTACTTCATCGGGGTCGCGTCCTCCCTTTTGCACGAGCGAGCTTCCGCTCCAGCGCTTCCGCGTCGGCCGGCGTATCCACGCCGGGGGAACCATGTTTAGTAAGGAGCACATGAACATTTACACCATTTTCCAAAGCGCGCAATTGCTCCAGCGACTCAGCGCGCTCCAGCGGGCCCGGCTTCCATTTCACGAACTGCAAGAGCGCGTCGCTCCGGAACCCATAGATGCCCTGATGACGAAGATATTTTATCTTCGAAGGATTGCGGGGGTAGGGGATCGCAGCCCGGGAAAAATAAAGTGCGCGCCTGCTTGCATCGACAACCACTTTGACCTGGTGTGGCGAGGATGCTTCGGCGCGATTCTCGAACGGATGCGCGGCAGTGACGATATCGATCTTGCGATTCGACCGGAGTTTTTCGACGACCCTGTCGATTAGATATGGGTCGATGAATGGTTCATCGCCCTGGATGTTTATGACGAACGCAAACTGTTTCGCATCGCGCGCCACTTCGGCCACCCGATCGGTCCCGCTTTGGTGTCTGGCCGAAGTTAAGGCGACTTCCGTGCCCCAATCGAAAGCGGCCCTTGCAATGCGCATATCGTCCGTTGCAACGATAAGCGCATCCAGTTTTTTTGCGCGTCGGCAACACTCCCAGACATGGCGTAGAAGTGGCCTACCAGCAATGAGATGCAGCGGTTTTCCCGGAAACCGAGTAGAACTCCAACGCGCCGGAATAATGCCAACGGCTTTATTCATGCGTTGTAGTATGGAATCCCATTCGGCGCTGATAGAGCGCCGCGACAACTGTAGCACCGGTCCGTGACCGCCGAGGCGAACGGGTAATCATCACTTTGCGGCCAGAATTATTTCTGTAGCTGCGAGTAAATCTTCGGCAATCCAGTCTGCCTTGCTGTCGGTCGTATCGCTTTGAGGTCCGGTTTTAACACGAATTGTGCGCACACCCGCATTGTGACCGCATTCGATGTCGATCTCCTTGTCGCCGATTAGAAACGACCCGAAAAGATCGATTTGGTGTTCGCGCGTCGCTTCCACGATCATTCCTGGCGCAGGCTTGCGACAACTGGAATGCTGCCCGGGAACGTCGGGGCAGAAATAAGTCGCGTCGATTAAGCCATCACCCAGTTGACGCAACACCTCCCCTTCAACCGCACGATATTGTTCGACTCTGAACAAACCGCGGCCGATGCCGCTTTGGTTTGTAATGATGAAGAGTTTGAATCCGTTCGATTTCAAACGCCGTAACGCTTCAGGCACGCCGGGAAAAACCTTCACGTCTTTTGGCTCGGAACAATAATCGCGGTCCTCTATAATGGTGCCGTCGCGATCGACAAAGACGGCGGTCGACAGCGTATCATTCATTTTCGCTGTCCTCTCGGAAACTGGCGATAAGCTCATCGCGTGTCACGGTCGCTGTTCCAAGCTTGCTGACCACAACAGCGCTTCCGTGGTTGGCGATTTCCGCCGCTTCAATCGGAGTCGCTCCGCAGACGAGTCCAAGGGTAAAGAGCGCAATGGCAGTGTCGCCGGCGCCGGAGACGTCGAAAACCTGCCGTGCCTTGGTTGGGATGTAATGCGGCTCTTCGTTCTGCTGAAAAAGCATCATGCCGTGTTCGCCGAGCGTGATGAGGACATATTTTGTTTCCCATTTCTTAAGCAGCGCTTCACCGGCGCGCCTCAGATCGGCATCTTCCGCCGGAGCCTCGTCTGGTTCTCGCCAGGGAACGCCTGAGGCGAGGAACGCTTCGGCGCGATTTGGTTTGACCACCGTGACACCGCGCCAATCAACAGAATGTCGCGGGTTGGGATCAGCCGCGACAATTTTACCGGCCGCCCGTGCTTTCTGCGCAATTTGGCAAACCAGCTCAGTCCTTACAAAGCCCTTGCCATAATCCTCGAAGATAATTGCATCGGTTTTCTGGATAGCGTTGCGGACCGCGGCGACTACTTTCGCGATCTGCTCGGGCGATGGGCTGACAATTTTTTCGCGATCGACACGAACCACTTGTTGATGGAGTGCGATGATGCGGGTTTTGACAATCGTGCTCAAGGTTTCATCCTCGATGGCATTGGATGTATCAATATTCTGCGCAGTTAATAACTCCCGGAGTTGCTGGCCGCTGCGATCTTTACCGAGCATTCCGATGACGGCGACGCCGTGGACGAACTCACGCAGATTACGGGCAACGTTGGCCGCTCCTCCGGGGTAAAACGATTCTCCCGTTACCTCGACCACAGGCACAGGCGCTTCCGGCGAGACGCGGCCGACCTTTCCCCAGACAAATTCGTCCAGCATCAAATCGCCGATTACCGTGATTCGCATGGAAGGCGCGCGATCAAGGATCTGCTCTAGCCGGCTTAGATCCATAGGAAATGACAGCGGCAATACCGCCGAGGCAAAGAACTGGTT
>WNGG01010336.1_pt1 | contig 10131 bp, 10 predicted proteins | sample 5400661 | NCBI WGS metagenome assembly WNGG01 (sample SAMN13153372, study PRJNA577476) | soil metagenome | isolation source: 100 cm soil or saprolite under Garry oak tree replicate 1 | place: USA:California | collected 2016-06-15
CGCGGGTCTTCGGGAGCGTCTCCGTGATCTCGTCGAGGACGAGCGTCTCCGCGGGCTTCTCCTTCCCCGCCCGCGCGACTTTCGTCACGGTCGCGTCCTTGCCGGACAGGGACCGCTCGTAGCCGCACGAGTTGCAATGCACCTTCCCCTTCGTGGGGAACATGAGGGAGCCGCATTTCGGGCAGAACATCCGGAGCGGACACAGTCAGAGGACCGTGCGGTAAAAAGGTTGTCGCTCACAACTTCGAGTGATCGTAATTCTTGAGGGCGCGCTCGACGAACCGCTGGATCGCGCGCTCCTCCGCCTGGCTGCGCAGACGCGCGGGACGGCTCTCCCGCTCCGGAGGCTCCTCGTCCTCCTCGTCCTCGGACCGGGCCCGGGCGCCGTGATGGTGGACCCGTCGATCATCGTCGTGGGCGCGACCGGACCGATGCGATCGCACCTCGACGACCTCGCGGTCGTCGTCCTCGTCCTCCTCGTCGTCGTCCGGGTGCCGACGCAGGCGGACCGCGTGCCGACCGCCCAGCGTGTCGAGCACTTCCGCGGGCACGGAGTGGTAGTCGTCGAGGCGGTCCGAGGGCCCGCGATGGCGTCGACGCCGGGCCTCCGGGACGACGATCGGGCGCGCATGGCCCCGGGCGTGTGCTCGGACCGGGCGCCGGGACCGGAGGATCTCCTCGTCGTCCTCGTACGCCTCCTCTTCCTCGTCGACGTACGGCCGTGCGCCGAGCAGCGGCTGCACGAAATTCACGCCGACCGAGGATCCGGACCCGGAGCCGAACGTCAGCTCGCGTCGGGTCTGCTCCGCGATCAGGCCGCCGATGTACGCGAAGATGATGACCATGAGGTAGCCGTTCGTCCCCATCCCGAATGTCGTGGTCAGCGCCTGGACGAACCCCTGCATGTACGCGACCATGAACTCCTTGTACGGCAAGAGGAACGGCAGGATGCTCGAGACCGCGTCGCTCACGACCAGGGGGAGGGAAGCGACGAAGTCGATCTGCCGGGACGCGAAGTTGTGCGCGTACGCCGCGTTCGCGACGTAGATCGTGATGACGGGCAGCATGGCCGCGACCACGCCTTTCATCGGCGAGCCGGAGCGACGGCCGCCGACGAAGCCCGCGATCATCGGGCCGGCGGGCTGGACCCACCACAACAAGAAGGAGAGGATGAGGATGATGCGGGACGAGGACCAGAACGAGAACGGGGGCCCGTCGCCGCGGAACCGGTTCGCCTCGCCGTCCACCTCGATCCGGTAGACGCCCGGGTGGCGGCTCTCCCTCGCCCCTCGCGAGGTGCGCCGGCGGCGTGGCGGATCGCGCTCCTCCGACTTCCGGTCCGTCCGGAGCGGCCAGAGGAGCAAACGAAGGAGTCCCATGCCCATCCCAGCGAGGTCCGCGGTCGGACCTTTGTCTGACGTCTTTCAACAGCCGCGAGCGTATTAATAGATTTGGTCGCGAGGCCGACTTGACAAACGGCGCGCCCATCCGCACGCGTTTCCAGTGACGGTTCCGGAGCTCACGATCTCCGCGGTCGGTACCGGTTCGGATCGTCGAAGAAGTCAATCACCCGCACGCCCGCCTTGAGCGTCGCCGAATGCGGCACCCCGGCCGGCACGAAGTACTCTTCTCCCGGTCGCAGGACGCGCGTCCTCCCGCCGATCGTCAAGGCGAGTTCCCCGGCGACGACGATCCCCCATTGAGCGCCGTGGGAGTGCTCCGGCACCTCGGAGTCTTGCATCGCCTCGACGAACGTCGCACAGGCGGTCGGCCCCTGCAACAAGCGGAGCGTGATGCCGCGGAACGGCGCCTCGGCCTCGGGGAGCCGGCGGACGATCTCCGGAAATCCGGACATGGCGGGGGGATGGCGCCTCGGATAATGAACTGCGGCGGCCGCGAGATCGCGAAGGCCTCAGCCGCCGTAGTGCCACTTCAGGGCGTCGAGCGGCATGAGCTTCCCGCGGCCTTGGTGGACCTCCACGATCTCGGCCAAGGCGATGCGATGGTCCCCTCGGTCCACGATGTCGAGCATCCGGCACTCGATCCAACCCGCGCCGTCGTCCACCACGGGCAGGCCGGAGGGCGTGTGATCCGTCTTCACCTTCTCGAACGAGCCGTCGACGACGCTCTCCGCGATCTGGTTCATGCCCTCCGTGAGGAACGAGACGGCGAACGCCTTCGATCGGCGCACGTTCGCGAGGGTGCGGCTGTCTTCGGAGAGCGCGAACGCGACGAGAGGCGGCTTGAACGACGTCTGCATGAGCCACGTGCCGAACATCAAGTGGTCCGACCCCTCGTCCGTCTTCGTCCCGACGACGTAGGCGCCGTACGGGATCATCTGCAGGACCGCTTTCTTCGCCTTCTTGTCCATCGACCCACCGCACGGCCCATCGCGTCCGCGCGTAATGAAGTCCACGACAGTCCGGTCCTCGGGCGAACCGCCGGTCCGTAATCAAGCGAATCGAAAGGGCTATCTAACGTCGGTCGCTGAGGTGGAGAGCGCAACGATTGTCGGAGGCGAAATCGGCATGGTCTTGTTCCCCGGGTCGACGGATGCGGCGGCGCTCGTGCTCCGAGTCTTCTTGGGGGCCATCCTCATGGTCCATGGGTTCCCGAAGCTCTTCAAGCCGAAGGAACGGAGTCAGACGATCGCGTTCATGAGGGGCGTAGGAGTCCCCGTGCCGCTGACCGTGGCGGCAAGCCTCCTCGAATTCTTCGGAGGCCTGGGGCTCGTGGTGGGCCTCCTCACCGAGGTCGTGGCGACGTTCGTCGCGTTGGAGATGGTCGGGACGACGATCCTCTCGCGCACGAAGCTGGGTAAGAAGCTCATCCTGGGATACGAGCTGGATCTGTCCTACCTGACCGCCGCCGTGGCCCTCGTCTTCCTGGGCCCCGGGGCATGGTCCCTGGACGGCGCTCTCGGGATCGTCGTCGAACCCATCTGGCTCGCCTTGGCGGTCGGGCTCGTCGCCGCCTTCGCGTCCCTGAGGCTCGCGGTACGCAGCGCCGAGACAGAAGGAAGGTAGTCCCGCCTACTTCGCAACGCTACACTGGCGCCTTCGCCGACGTGCACGGGTACTTGAGACTTCCCATGGATTGAAAGGCAGATCCGCGCGTCAGACCTACCGATATCCGAATAACCGATCGTATTCCTTATGGGACAGGATCTCGAGGATCAGGACCACGGTGCCAGCACCCGGTGCAGATTGAACGGTGTAGACGCCGCGATATGCCAGCGGTAACTCGAACCGCCACGCGTTCCCGATTGGAGACGGAAGACCGCTACGCGTCGCGAGCTGAAGCGGAATCCGATCTTTCGGTATCTGGTTTCCCGCGAATACGTCTTGCTTCAGACGCGCGATCCACCACTGAAGCTTCTTCCGCTGTTTCGGCTGAAGGCTCGCTTCGGCAGAAAGCGCGCGAGGTCCCAACCGGACCCCGCTTGCGGTGAAACGGGCCAGGTTAACGAGCCTCCCAAGTCCCCACGACCTTCCAGAACTCGGGCTCGACGTTCAGAGTCCACATGACGCCTTTCGAGCCTTCGGCTACGCAGCCTAGACGCTTGTAGTGGTCAATGGCCTCCCGAAGGGCGGCGTGCATCATCTTTCGCGGCAGGAGGCCCTTAATTCGGTTGAGGCTAAGCGGTTCGTCGAACTTCCGAAGGACGGATTCGACCATGTGCAACGTCTCCAGGGTAGGCCCTTTATGTTCCAGCCTTGGGGGCATGGGCGGTGCTCGCATCGATGCTAGGTATGGGTTCATGTAGTATATGAACATATACCTATGGTTCGCGAATGCGCTACCCCGTGGCCGGGAAGGATTAACCCCGCCTACTTCGCAACCTGGTTTCTGGCGGGCAAGCCGAGGTCACCACATATTTGAATCCTCCTGCGCACAGACCGTGCCACGAACCGGGTTAGATTCAAGCTAGTCCAGCCCGCTTCACTCTTGGCGGAATGCGAGCTGGCAACAGGGAACCATCGGTGGGAATCAGTCCAGTCCGGGTGTACCTAGACAGCAACCTGTACGACAAAGTAGTTGGTTACAACCGCGGGCTGCTGTTCTCCGCAAACGAGAAAGGTCTTGTCAAGTTCTGTGGGTCCCATGTCACGGAGGACGAGCTCGCCGCGATCCCCGAGAAGAAGGCTCAGAAGCGTCGTGCCCTGGTCGCACTTCTGGAGCAACTTCCCGAGATGGTTCTGTCTACTCCCGCGGTCTTTGACTTCTCGAGATTAGACCGTTCAACGTTCGGCGACGAGCGGTCGGTCGCTATCTACGATCAGCTCAAGGACCGGTACGGACCCCGTGATGCCATTCACGTCGCAACGGCCCAGGCCGCAGGTTGCGACTATTTCGTCACTGAGGACGCTCAACTGCGGAGAGGGGTCCGAGCTCTAGCTCTTTCGATGAAGCCGTGCAGCTACGCGGACCTGGTCTCGCTCTTGGGGATCCTCCTGTACGAGAAGCCGCCCGTCTATCGATACCTGACGGACGAGGAGCTCGAGTACCTCCTCCCGATGGCCTGCGCCCACTCTCCGGACAAGATTGTCAGGATCCGCGGGCATTTTCCGAGAGTTGCGGGAGCTAGGCTTGAGCACGGGATCGCAGCCCCGGATGGTGAGCAGTTCAAGCTGACTCTTGAAGCAGCTAAGTCTGACATGCTCCGGGGGGTGCATCTGGCGACAGACCTTTTCTTGGTCCTGAATGGATCGAGACGTGGGCGACAAGTTGCCCTTTTCTTCGGCGAGGAAGAGCCCGTCGAGTACGAGGCTCGCTGGAAGGGCGATGGTGGCGATTCCGTCTTTGGCGGCAAAGGAACTGAGTACATCGTGGAGTGTCATAGCAAGGAAGGTATGCTGTGGCTCTGGAACGTCTGCGCTTACTACTCACAGGGCGTGCGCCTAATTCGCGGGAAGGAGATGTTCTGCGGCATGTTGGTCGAGGAAGTTCCGAACGGATACCGCTACCGATGCAATGACATCCAAAGTGACGACGACTACGACGACGTTATCTTTCGTATCGAGAGAATCGGAAACCGTGGTCCCCACACCCATTCTTCTCGGACTCCAACCCGTTGAGCGAATGTTGACGCCTGTCGGTTCTGCGACCGCGAGTTTGCCCTTATCCACAGAGTTTTCTCGGGCATTGGCGACGCCCGAGGTAGCTCATTGGAGTGAAGCCGGCGCTGTGTCGCTTTCTTTCCCCTTCGGAAGACTTTCGAGCATTTGGATGACCCCATTGAGGATGGGACCTACCACCGCAAATGAGTCGGGGTCAAGTCGGTTCAATACTTCGCGGATGATATCGGCTGCCTTGGTGCGAGAGGGGTTAGGGATTCGATCACGGTTCATGAAGCTAATCTTGCTGTACGCCTCCTTAGCTTCCTGGTCGTCAACATGCGTATAGACATCGAGGAGCATCTCAATCTCTTCGTGGGCCGTGACCTTCTGAGCGAACTGCGGGTCGAGGTTCAGCTTCTTCGCGAACGTCGCGAATGACTTCCTGAGCTTGTGCGGGTGCAGGTCCTCTCCCAGATGGAGTCTGTGTTGAATGGACTTGCATGCCTTGTAAGCGCTTCGCGCGTTCGTTTCGAATGCCTTGATTCGATCTCTCAGGCTCAGTGCGTCGTCAGGACATCGTCCGAGATGGAACAGTTGCGTCGAACCCGGCGGTAGCTTGAGCCGCCAGTCGCGGAGAACAGCTGCGAGGTCGGGATGCAAAGGGATCGTGATGGGCTTGCCCCGTTTGGTAGTCGTATGGATCCAGCCGCCCTCCACGTCGACTTCTCGCCAGGTGAGGCCGTAGAATTGGGCTCTTCCTGCGGTGTAGAGCAGGAAGACGAATAGCACCCACTCTTCCAGCATCCCCTCATGCTCGAGAATGTCCCGAGAGCGGAATACGGTGGAAACGGTTTCCCAGCTGAGGGGTCGGTACTTCTCGCGATCACTCTTTTTGTCTCTCACTCTGGCCGCCAGGCGGACCTTTTGGTGTTGGTTCACCCAGTAGTTCTCCATGGTGGTCTCCGCCTTGTAGCGGAAGTATGACCGAATTCCGTCCATGTAGCCGTTCACGCCTGCCTTCTTCAGGCCCGAATTGAAGAGCATCTGTTTGAATGCCATCACGTGTTTCCAATTCGCCTTCACCGGCTGAATCCCGTAGGTCTGATGTACCCATGCGAAGAACCGGAGAAGCTTGTTACGCCAGCCCCGAATCGTCTCTGGACGCATTCCTTCCGCAGCCATCCATTTCCAGAACTCTCGGACCTCAATCGGGTCCGTCGACTCCCAAGGAGGTGCCCCGCTCCGACCGTATCGATTCCGGGCCCGCTTGAGACTTCCTCGATACGCTACTTCGTCTTCTTCGCGCTGGCTCTCCGGCAGTGACTGCGAGTCGCCTTCCGGCGGTATAACGGGCGTCTCCGCGAGCCGGTGATCTGGCTCCATTCCAGCTATGTTATGGCGGTGCTACTGAGTGAAGATTCTCAGTCCATGCATACTACCTGTAGTCCTTAAGTCCTCAGTCACTTAACGGAAGGAGCCAGCAGGCAGTTGAGAAGGAGTCCCGCCTGCCGGATTTGAACCGGCGGCCTGATGATGGCAGCGGGCACCGCGCACGCCGTGTGCACGGGAGCACTCTACAGTCACCCGCTCTGACCAGGCTGAGCTAAGGCGGGACGGGCGTCGAAACGGGTCGGGCCATAAGATTCTATCGAATGCGGCGGAGTCCCATCGCCGGCTTCCTCACGGGACGGAGGGAGGATCATGCCGCGGGCCGGGCTCGAACCGGCGACTTCGAGATCTTCAGTCTCGCACTCTCCCAAACTGAGTTACCGCGGCTCGCGCGGACGATGAAGCACGAAGGGAAAAAGGTTTCCGCGCGCGACGTCGCGGAGCCCGAACAGGTACTGATGGAACCGCATGGAACGTTCGAGGTCGCGTACCGGATCCCGGCGTGACTCCGGTAGATCGCCATGGCACACCGATGGCACGGAGCCGCATGAGACCGCATCGAGCGAGAAGCGACGGGACGGGAGTCAACCTTAATCCGAATGCGGCCGTTGCCCGCGCCGATGAAGCCACCCGCTCCCGAAGGGGTGTACCGCGCCTTGGAGTCGAGGTTCCCGAACGCACTCGACTACACCCGTGCGCTCCTCCGCCAGCCGTCCGTCAGCGCGACGGGGGAGGGCGTCCACGATTGCGCGGAGATGGTCCGGGCGATGATGGCGGAGCTCGGCTGCAAGACGCGGATGTGGTCGAAAGGCGGCCACCCGCTCGTGATCGGCGAACTCGACGTTGGCGCACCCGTAACGCTCGTCGAGTACGAGATGTACGACGTTCAGCCGGTCGGCGACCTGAAGGCCTGGACGGCACCGCCCTTCGCAGCGGAGATCCACGAGGTCCCCGGGGTCGGAGAGGCGATCATTGCGCGCGGCTCGACGAACTCGAAGGGCGCTCTGTCGAATCACTTCTTCACGTGGAAGACGATCCGCGACGTCGACGAGATGCCCGTCAACCTCAAGATCTTGGCCGAGGGTGAGGAGGAGATCAGCAGCGCGAACTTCATCGAATTCATCCGGACGCACCCGCGCGAACTGCGCGCGGACGGCGCCATCGCGAACGACTACTCGGAGGACCTCCGCGGCGTGCCCACGATCTACCTCGGGGTCAAGGGCTGCCTCTACCTCACGATCTGGTCCCGCGGAAACCTCCAGGCCGGGGGCCCGATGGACAGCGAGATCCACAGTTCGAACGCGGTGTGGATCGGCTCTCCCGTATGGCGGCTCCTCCAGGCATTGAACACGCTCGTCGACCGGGACCAGCGGCCGGCGATCGACGGCATCTGGGACGATGTCGTGGCTCCGACGAAGACGGACATCGCGATGATCAACGCACTCGCGAAGCGGTTCGATCCGGACGCGTGGCTCAAGGAAGAGCGGACGGCGAAGTTCAAGTACGATCGGCCGAAAGACAAGCTCTTGCGGACCTACCTGTTCGAGCCGACCGTCAACATCTGCGGCATCTACTCGGGGTACATCGACCACGGAGGCACGAAGACGGTCCTGCCGCACGAGGCGTACGCGAAGATCGACATCCGACTCGTCAAGGACATGACGGTCGAGGGGACCTTGCGAAAGCTGAAGGCCCACCTGAAGAAGCGGGGCTTCGGTGACCTGGGGATCGAGGTCCACGGTCCCTACGGTCCCGCCAAGACCGATCCCGGCTCGTGGATCGCCAAGGCCGCGATCGAGGCGGTCGAGTCCCACGGGAAGGAGCCGGAAATCTGGCCGTCGAGCGGGGGCACGATGCCCGCGTTCGCCTTCGACGAGTACCTGAAGCTGCCCTGGGTCTCGACGGGCCTCGGACACGGATCCCGGGCCCATGCGCCGAACGAATATGCGTCGATCGAGGGGATGAAACGGTTCATGGCGGGCGAGGCCTCGCTCGTCTACGCCGCGGCCCGCCGAGGACCGAAACGGAGGCCGCTGAAGGCCTCCAATCGACGTTGAAACCGACGTCGAAATTCGTCGTCGAAACGACGCGCTTTTCATGGAGAAAAACGACTCATTCTCAAGGTCAGATTTTCAGCGCGACACCTATAAATAGCGTCACCCAGGATGGGCCGACGGAATGTATACGGAGGATTCTCCTCAGGTGAATCCATGCGTGTTCTGATCCGCGAGCTTCGATCGGACGAACGGGGCGTCGCCTCGACGGTCGGCACGATCATGGCGCTCCTCGTGTTCCTGACGTTCCTCAGCCTGATCGTCAACCAGTACGTCCCCGTGTGGATGAAGGACTCCGAGGCGGCCCATATGAACACCGCCCTCGGTAATTTCGGGAGCCTCAAGGGATCGATCGACCTGCAGGTCCTCGCGGCCCAAGCGGCCCGGAACGCGGGCGTGTTCTACATCCCGTCGACCGCTTCCTCGGCGATCGGCCTCGGGGTCGACGGCGTGCCCATCTTCGCCGCCCCCACGATCGGCACGCTCAGGTCCAGTCCGGATTCGGGCCCCTTCACGGTCCGGTTCAATTATCTCATCAAGGGGGTTAGCACGCCCGTCCGCGAGCAGTCGAACGGCACGATCGACCTTGAGGTGGGCAACCGGTACTACGTGCCGCAGCGCATCGCTTACGAGAACGGCGCCGTGATCCGGTACCAGGGCGACGGCCAAGTCATCCGGGCCCAGCCGACGTTTGCGGTCATCAAGACGAACAACTCGCTCGACATCTCCTTCGGGCTCGTCAGCCTGTACGGCACCGGCACGATCGCCGGGACGAGCACGGAGATCGTGAACACGCAGGTGTTCGCGTTCGACCGCCAGGACTACAGCGGCTTCGCGGCCAACGCAGACATCTGGATCAACCACACCTCGCGGTACGGGCAGGCGTGGTACGCATTCCTGAACCAGACCCTGGCGGACGCGCTGAAGCTGGGCGGGACCTACTCCTCGTCACCCCTCGGCATGACCTTCACCGCAACAACCGCCGGCCTCCTGGTCTATCAAATCAGCTCCCTCTACAACCAGAACACGGGTATCTACATTATGACGTTGAAGATCCACAACAACGCCCTCGTCCTGCCGCTGAGCGTGTTCCGGCTCCAGCACGCGCAGGTCCAAGTCGGTATCGGAGAGAACACGCAGAACGTGCAGTTCTGAGGGGACCACGAGATGCCGAAGCAGCGAAAGGTGATGATGCCGAGGGGCGCGATCCAGCAGAAGGCCGAGTGGTCCGGGACTCGCGGATCGTACCTCACGCGGATCCCGAACCTCACCCGCGACACGCTCGAGGAAATCGAAGTTTACCCGATCCGGGAGCCGTTGACGTACTCCCGCGTCGTGTACGACCACGACCGATCGGAGTACATCTACGAGGTCTGGGAGCCGCAGCTCGACGCGCGGGAGAAGGAGTTCCTGGACTTGATCAAGGACTCCCTGAACCGCACCCTCGAATACGAATGGGACAAGATGGCGGAGAAGGACAAGAAGGAGTACCTCCAAGAGGCGGTCGACTCGTTCATCAAGTCCCGAGGCCTACGCCTCGAGCCGGCCTCGAAGGACAAGATCGTCTACTACATCATCCGCGACTTCGTCGGATACGGTCGTGGACGTCCTGATGGCCGACCTGCGGA
>WNGG01032788.1_pt1 | contig 10131 bp, 11 predicted proteins | sample 5400661 | NCBI WGS metagenome assembly WNGG01 (sample SAMN13153372, study PRJNA577476) | soil metagenome | isolation source: 100 cm soil or saprolite under Garry oak tree replicate 1 | place: USA:California | collected 2016-06-15
CAACTCCCCGAGATGATCCAGCCAATTCATCGGTGCACGGCTTTTATGCAGGGTGAGTTCAAGAATCGACGCAAGAGGCGTAGCCGCCGAGGTAACGAGGCGGAGGTGTTTTTCGCGCTAAAAACCGCCTCCTCACCTCGCCCATTCGTGAACACACCTGGCATTTATGTGAGATAAGCGCCAGACGCAAGTTCAATGGCAGGAACACGACGTCGCCCTTCCCGCAACTGCAATCTAGATTTGATCCCACCATGCGCTTGTCCGCGCCGCCTGAGGGTATATTCGAAAGCTTCCTGATCCGCGGCATCGGCGCCCTGAAAATGTCCTTGGGAGAGCCACCAGCTTCAAGCCCGTGCTAATGAGGCGCACAGTGATGCAAGCCCGGCGGCGCGCGAAACGGATGGCTTGAACCGCCGGCCAAGGCGGGTAACATAGCCGCCATGAAACTGCTTTGCGCTTTCGCGGTTTGGATCGGAATGGGCACCGTTCTTGGGGCCGGCATCCTGGTGGCAGTCAAGGGCAGTCCCTGGCTGTTGCTTGCCGGCTTGATCGGCTTCATCATCGCCGTCGGCAAGCTTGGCTGCACCTCGCACTAAATAGAAGCGCGTCCATCGTTTGAAGGTAACAGTCCGATCATTTGTGCGCTCGTGATCCTGTTCTTTCTGTTCCCGTTTCTCGACTCATAATTCCTTCGAGCACTCTCCGCCCCTTGACGCGGGGTTCGGGGCCTACTCAACACCGGCGGACCTGACGCCGTTTCACGTTGCGGCTAGCAACGGTTCGCAGGCGCCAACGAACAACACCTTTTACTGGCAACGGGAGCCGGATGCGAACGTTTACACAGTGAACCCGGCGGATGTGGGTGCAGCCTCGCCACTGGTGTTCACGGTGGGAACGCGCGAGGCGGGCATGGTTATTGACCGTTTTGTTTTGTCCGTCAATGGCGCCCTCACTCAGGCCCAGCTCGACGCCACGTCGAATTCCGATACGGATGTTGTCCTCCAGGGCGCGAGCGACAGCTTTGTGGCATTCGAGGCGGACGGAGCCGCCGGAAAGATCATCGCCGGGACGCCGGAGAGTTGGGTATCGACCAACGATGTGGCGGCAAGCGGAGGGACGGCATTGTATGCCAGCGGGACCAACAGCACGGGGAATTCGCCGCACAGTTTCGCGCAATACTCGATCAAGTTTGCGTCCCCAGGCACTTATTACCTTTATTACCGGTGGAAAGCGGACGCAGCGCGGACGGGAGGTGACGTTTTCACCGCGAACAGCGCACAAATCCCTAACCAGTTTGGAGCCTACTCGACGCCGGGGGATCTGACGCCGTTTCACGTTGCGGCCAGCAACGGTTCGCAGGCGCCGACGAACAACACCTTTTACTGACAACGGGAGGCGGATGCAAACGTTTACACGGTGACTCCGGCGGACGCAGGAACGGCCACGCCACTGGTGTTCACGGTGGGAACGCGCGAGGCGGGCATGGTCATTGACCGGTTCATCCTTTCGACCAACGGCGCGCTCACTCAGGCCCAGCTCGATGCCACACCCAACTCGGGATCGCAAGCGTCCGGCCTGCAGGTCACTAAAGCCGTCGGCTCGTCGAGCCTCACCGCGGCGAGTGTCTTGTTCAACAAACCTCTCGCGCCAGCATCGGTGCAGAGCGCAAACTTTGTGATTACCGGCGGCGGCGGAGTTCTGGCCGTTACTGCCGCGGCGGTGGACGCGAACGATGCAAGGAAGGTCAACCTCACGACTGCGGCGCAGGCCCAGGGGACAAATTATACGATCACTGTTAGCGGAGTCACTGACGAGACCGGCGCGCCGCTTGCGCCGAATTCGAGCGCCGCCTTTACCGCATGGAAAGTTGTGCCGGGCTGGGTTACGCGGGAGGTCTATTTGGGCGTCCCGGGCGCCACCGTGGCCGACCTCACCGCCGCGCCGAACTACCCGGACCATCCCGATCAGGTGAGCTGGTCGCAAACGTTTGAATTGAATAACGAGCCGTTGCTCAACCAATACGGCGCGCGGTTGAGCGCGTTTTTCAAACCCGCGGCGAACGGCGTCCAGGAGTTTTATTTGAACAATGACGATGAGGCGGAGCTGCAGCTCAGTTCGAACCAGTCCAGCGCAAATCTTCAGTCGCTGGGAACATTCCCATTGAACGCACCACCATTCGACGCAACCAGTGTGGCGACCTCGCCGTCCCTCGCTTCAAATCAGAATTATCTGCTCGTCGGGTTGCTCAAACAGAACGCCGGCGACGTTTATCTGCAAGTCGCGGTCAGACCGCCGGGCTCCACGCAGGCGCCGGAAACGCTTCCCGTCCTCGGTGGCAACCTGATTTCCACATTCGTCAATCCGGATATCGGCAACGTCACCTTCAAGCGGCAACCGACGAATGTCACTGCCTCGGCCGGTTCGCGCGCCCGTTTCTCCGTCAACGTTCAAGCGACGGAAAGCCCGGTTTATTTTCAGTGGCGCGCCGGCGGAGTGAATATCCCCGGGGCGGTTCGTTCCGCTTATGTAACACCGGTTTTGAGCACGTCGGACTCGGGCAAGACCTATGACGTTGTCGTCAGCGTTGCGGGCAAGGCCACGACCAGCGCACAAGCCACCCTCACGGTGACCCCGGGACAGCCATCCAACCTGCAGCCTTATCTGGGCGTTAACTTTGTTGGTGGCGGAGGTGGCGGAGCGGGTGGGCCGCTTTCTGCCGTGGATGTTGCCGGCCTGGTGCAACAGGAGAACTGGAACAGCTTGACCGGATTCGCATTTGATCCAGCCGTGAACCCCATCACACTGATTGACGCTGGTGGCGTTGGCACGCTGGTGACCCTCACGGTTGCCGGGACTGAGAGTTGGTATAGCGGAACAGCCGCTACCGGCGATGCGGACGGCGCATTACTGCAAGGCTTCATCGATGTCGCCGCCGCCATGGATCCCGTGCTCTTCACGCTGAACAATGTCCCGGCCGGAACGTACAACGCGATCATCTATACGATCGGGTTTGGTTTCGCGGCGGCCTACGACGAAGCCTTCGGTCTCACCGGTGGCGGCACTTATCCGACTTACCACGTCAGGGCGGAGACCGGCCTCACCTACATCGGCAATCCGGCGTATCGTCGAATGTCGAGCACCAGCCAGAGCGCGCCGGACTCCGGCAATTACGTGCAGTTTGACAACGTGAGTCCCGCTGCGGACGGCTCGCTTGTGATCTCCGCGACGTGGGAATCAACCAACGTCGGTAACGGTCATCAACCGGCGATCAACGCGATTCAACTAGTCAAGGTCCTGCCGGTCGTTGTGCAGCCCAGTTTGGGGGTGGCGTTCAGCGCAGGCAATCTGAGCATTTCCTGGCCGGCCTCTGCAAACGGTTTCGTGCTCGAATCTAGTTCGACACTCGGTGCCACCGCTAATTGGTTGGTCGTCGCGGGTTCGCCTAATCCAATCACCGGTGCGGGTTCGATCAATGTCAGCACCTCCACTGGCGGCAATCGGTTCTACCGCCTGAAAAAATAATCCCCGCTCTCTCGTTGGAGCATATCGGCGGCAACCTTGGCGGATCGCGATGGTCCGCCAACTTTTGCTGCTTGCTTGCCGCCAACCTTCCCGATTCATTGAGGGAGATGAAATCCGTTCAACTCATCGCCCATGGCACGCCAGGCCGTTTCGAGGTCAGGGACCTGCCGGACCCGCAGCCCGCAACGGGCGAAGGCGTCGTGCAGGTTTTCGCCTGTGGCTTGAATCATCTCGATCTCTGGCTCGAAGAGGGCGGTTTGCCGCTTCCTGTCCCGTTGCCGCGCACGCCGGGCTGCGAAATCGCCGGCCGAATCCTTGCAACCGGCGAGGGCGTGAGGGATTGGAACAAAGGCGACCGCGTCGCGGTCCAATCCAATATTTTCTGCGGCCAATGCGAGTACTGCTCGCGCGGCGAGGAATCGCTTTGCCTCAACAGTGAAATGGTTGGTGTGCAGCGCGACGGCGGTTTTGCGGAACAGGTGGTTGTGCCCGAGCGCGCGTTGGTGAGGTTGCCGGACAACGTTGATTTTGTAACGTCCGCGGCACTCACGCTGGCCGGCAGCACGGCGACTCACATGCTGACCAGCCGCGCGAAAGTGCGGACGGCCGATTGGGTGCTGGTAATGGGCGCGTCGAGCGGCGTCGGCTCGGCCGCAATTCAAATTGCCAGTCAACTCGGCGCGCACGTGATTGCCACCGCTTCTTCCAAGGAGAAACAGGAGCTCGCGCTCAAGCTCGGAGCCGAGCACGTCGTCAACGCGAACAATGAATCCTGGCTGTCGGAAGTTCGCAAGATCACCGCCAAACACGGCGTGGACCTGGTGGTGGAGCATATTGGCGGGAAAATGTTGGAGCAGGCCTTCAACTGTCTCGCGCGCGGCGGCGCGATTGTGACCTGCGGCGCGACGGCCGGCCGCGAGGTGATGCTGAATCTGTGGCCGTTCTTCGTTAAGGAACACCGTCTGATCGGCAGCTACGGCCGAAACCGGGTTGACCTCGAGAGGACGCTCGAATGGGCCGCTGCCGGCACGCTTCAGCCAGTCGTCCACCGCATTTTCCCACTGGAGGAAACACCGCGCGCCTTTGCCGCCCTGCGTGAACGGACGGTGCTGGGTAAGCTGGTCATGCGGACCTCGCCAGCTTAGAGCCTGTTTTGAAAATGGGTAGCGCGGGGCGACCCGCCCGCCCCGGTCGGCGACCCGCCGACCGGAACCGCCGCGAGCAACGTCGCGAAAAGACGGTCCCCATTGGCTCGAACCGTCACTCCCATTCCGTCCGGCGAGTCGCCGGACGGAACAGGCGGGTCGCCTGTGCTACCAGCAAACCATTTTTCGAACACGCTCTTAGCCGCCGCGGCTGGAAATTTTCCTCGTGCGGCTGGTGACAACTGTGGTACGAGAAGCGGCATCATGTTTTCACTCCAAAGGCTCCTTGGCAAAGGGGACAAGTTTTTTGACCTGCTCGAGGCGAGCGCGGACGAAGCGCGCAGCAGCGTTCAGGCTCTGGTCCGGGTCGTCAAAAGCGACGCGGTGCCTCCCACGCTTATCACCGGCCTCGAACGCGAGGACATCGAAGCGCTCTCGACGGCGTTGTACAAAATTCCCAAAGCCACCGAAAAATTCGCCGAGCATTTTATCATGGGCGCGCCGCATGTGCGGGACGTGGATTTTACCCGCCAGGTCGGCATGCTCGAGCAGGCCACCGACACGGTCCTGGCCATGGTCAAGCAACTGCGCCGGATTCAGGAACTGGAAAAAATAAAGGATCTGAATGACCGGCTGCAATACATCGAGGGCGAAGCCGATAAATTGATGCTCGACTTGTTGGGCGACCTCTACAGTGGCCGGCACGAGTCTCTCAAAGTGATTGTGTTGAAGGACCTCTACGAGTTGCTGGAACGCATCATCGACCGGTGCCGCGACGCGGGCAACGTCATCAACCACATCGTGCTGAAGAATTCATAGGCTCGCCGCTATGACGCTCATTACCGCCGTCATCCTGGTGGCGTTGGTCTTCGAATTTATCAATGGTTTTCACGACACCGCCAACTCCATCGCGACCGTCGTGGGAACAAAAGTCCTGTCGCCGCGCCAGGCCATCCTGCTCGCTGCGGTGACGAATCTCCTGGGAGCCTTGGCCGGCACGGCGGTGGCCGCCACCGTCGGCAAGGGTTTGGTGGACACCAACTACGTGACCAGTGCCACGGTGATCTGCGGTTTGATCGGCGGCATCATCTGGAACCTCGTGACGTGGCGATTGGGTTTGCCCTCCAGTTCGAGTCATGCGCTTATGGGCGGATTGATCGGCGCGGCGCTGGCGTCTGCCCACACCAACTGGAATGTGGTGATCTGGTCCGCGCCGGCAGCCGACAAACCCTGGTACGCCTGGGGCGGTTTGCTCTACAAGGTGATTATTCCCATGTTCAGCTCTCCCGTGATCGGATTCGGCGTCGGATGGCTCCTCATGGGGCTCCTTTACCTCATCGCCAGCAGGCTCAAGCCGCGAACCGTCAACTCCGTTTTTGGCAGGCTGCAATTGCTGAGTGCGAGTTACATGGGATTCAGCCACGGGAGCAACGACGCGCAAAAAACCATGGGCATTATTGCTCTGGCTTTGTTTTCGGCCACAAACGCGGGGTCTCTGGATCAGTTGCCTGGTTGGCTGCACTTCCTCCGAACACCCAAATTTGAAATCGCAATTTGGATAAAACTAATTTGCGCGCTGACCATGGCGGCGGGAACTGCCGCCGGCGGCTGGCGAATCATCAAAACGTTAGGCCATAAGGTGGTCAGACTTCATCCAATCCACGGCTTCGCCGCTGAAACCACTGCCGCGACCGTGCTGCTGGTCGCCGCAAAGCTCGGTATGCCGGTTTCAACGACACACGCCATTTCAACCTCGATCATGGGCGTCGGCGCCGCCAAGAGCTTCAAGGCATTGAAGTGGGAATTGATTGAGAGAATTATTTGGACCTGGTTTTTGACGCTGCCGGCGACAGGGGGGATAGCCTATTTTCTCGTGCGAGTATGCCAGGGTTTGCGCTGGAGCGATTGACAAATCGCCGACTCGGATTAATCAGTACCGCGTGCATCGATCCAGCTCTTCACTCGACGTTTGATTTCATCCCGGATTTCTCTTGTTCTCTCGAGTTTTTCCGCTTCCGTTCCGGATAAGCTCGAAGGATCAGCGAAACTCCAATGAAATCGTTTCGCCGCGCCGGGAAAGATGGGGCACTTTTCGGCGCTGGTTTCGTCGCACACGGTGACCACAAAGCTGTAGAGCCCGCTCCGTTTGAACATGTCGAACACGCTCTTGGTTCGGTTGCCTGAGATGTCAATACCGTCTTCCTTCATGACCTGGACCACAAGCGGGTTCAATGTGCCGGGCTCCAGCCCGGCGCTTTCGGCCTCGAACCGTCCCTCGCCAAGATGGTTCAGGTAGGCTTCGGCCATCTGGCTGCGGGCGCTGTTGTGCACGCAAACGAAAAGAACTTTTAATGGAGCCATATCGATAGCCGCAAGGAGCCCGAAACGGGAACAAAAGTAAAGCCTTTGGCCTGTTGCAACCTCGTGGCCTCTTGTCGAGCGATTGAAGGCCTCTTGCCACACGTGACACTCTCCACCCGGATGTGCAAATACTGGCAGGGGAATTGTTCGGGACGTTTTTCCTCGTCTTCGCCGGCACCGGGGCAATTGTGATCAACGACGTAAGCCACGGCACCATCTCGCACGTTGGCATTGCGTTGACCTTCGGCCCGGTGGTGCTGACGTTGATTTATGCGATGGGCGACCGTTTCCGGCGCTCATTCTAATCCGGCCGTCACCATCAGCTCTTCACGATCAGCACGCTGCAATGGGCGTGGTCGCTGATGCGGTCGGCGGTGTCGCCCAGCAAGCGGCCCCAAAGCTCGGAGTGATCGCTGTGGCCAATGACAATCAGGTCATAGCTGCCGTCTTTGGCGAAGGTCACTATTGCTCTGGCTGCGTGGCCCGAGCGGCTTTCGCAGGCGATTGGGATGGCGTGCTTTCGCGCCACTTCTTCGACCTCGCGCTTGCGCTCCTCGAAGTAATCGCGTGCGGCTTCCGCTTCGCCTTCCGACTCGCCGGGCAAGTCGGCGTGGCGCGGCAGCGGTTGCCGCACCCAAAGGGCCGTGAGTTGAGATTTGGATTCGCGGGCGAGGGCGGCGGCGCGTTCGAGCGCCGCGCGCCCGCCCTTTGAGCCGTCGTAACCGACAAGGATTCTCTGAAACATGGTCGCCTCACTTTCCAACGGGTTCTGCTACGGTGACCGATTTGCCTTTGACTTTGCGTTGATACAGGCGTCCCCACGCCATCATTGTCTGGGCCGTGGGCTGGAAAAACTTCTGCGCGATAAGCGTTGGGACGAACGCGCTCAGGATGACCACTGTCACCAGCACCGAGTATTGCTCCTGGCTGATGATTTTGTTCTGCAAACCGAACAGCGCGGAGATCGTGCCAAACGTCAGTCCGGTGGACATCAGCAGCGCGGTGTATGTGGCTTCGCCGGAGCGCATGTAGAACGCCCGCGACAACGGCCAGACGCCGATGAACTTGGTGGCCATCTTCAGCAGCAGCAGGACCGCAATGACACCCATGGCAGCCGATAACGCCGGGAGGGAGACAAACAAACCTGCCTTGATGAAATAGAACGGCGTGAAGATGGCGAACGCAATGCTCCGCATCCGGTTCACCAGCGTTTTGTCGCGGAGGAACACCCCGGCGACGACCAATCCCAACAAATAGGCGGGCAAAACCGCTTCGCTTTTGGCGGTGGAAGCCAGCCCGCCGAGGAAGAACAGCACAAGGAACAGAAACTTCACTTCCGGCTCGCTTACCCGCGTCGCACCCAGCCGAGTAATGATTTGCTGCGTCCATTTCGGCATAAACCAGAGCATGACGCAGGTCACGACGATAAAGACCACCAGCCAGAGGTTGAAGTCGGCGAACAAGACGCCCAGTGCCAGCACCGTGCCGAAATCCGTGATGAAACACGCAGCCAGCAGCGTCTTGCCCATCGGTGTGCTCCCCAAGCCGCCTTCGATCATCACCGCATAAACGACCGCCACTGAGGTTGTGGACAGGGCGATGCCGGCAATCCACGCCTGATGCAAAGGCCAGCCGAGGACGCATTGCGCGAAGCACCAGACTCCGAGGAACGGCAGGAGGAACGAAAGAATGCCAATGCTCATGCTGGCGCGCAGATTCGCGCGCAGCGACACCGGGTCAATTTCCGCGCCGGCCAGAAACGTGAGCACGCCGCTGCCGAGCATAGCGAGGAAATTTGTCCACTCGGTCGTACGCAGGAGATTGTGATAATGACCGAAGTGAATGTTGCCGACAATGACACCCACCAGGATCTCAATCAACGCAACCGAGATGCCGAGTCGGATGGAAATCAAGCTGGCCAGCAATGCCAGGCCCATCCAGAAAGCAGCGATGAACCAGATGTTATCCATCGCGATGCCTCTCAGGTTTTCGGCGGGCTCTCGGCGTCTGACTCAGCCCGATACTCAATCACTCTCACTTTCTCCAGCGTTACCAGGCCGCCCTGCAACATCTCGTCGAGTACGGGCAGGAAGGAATTGATTTTGTCTTCCGTGTCCACGATTTCGATGACCAGCGGCAGATCCATTGAGAGCCGCAGGATTTTCGCCGTGTGCAAGCGGCTCGATTTGCCGAAGCCCATCGGTCCGCGCAGCACGGTCGCGCCAGCCAGGTGCATTTCGCGCGCTTTGAGCACGATGGCTTCGTAAAGCGGTTGATGTTGCCAGCGATCGCTCTCGCCGATGAAAATGCGCAACAACAGCGCATCGTGTGGCAGGTGCATATCAAGGGCCTTTCGTTGAGTTCACATCGAGAGCCAGCATCGATTCCAATCCATTCTGGTTCCGTGTGGTTCGCGTATTTGGCGGTTCCATCTGCTTTTCTTTCATCCCACTGGTTGGTGCTTCTCGAATCTGCCGTAGCGCAGCGCCAGGGTCGGCAGGACGAGCAGATTGAGCAGCGTCGAGGTAATCAAGCCCCCAAGAATCACGATCGCCATCGGTCCCTCGATCTCACGGCCGGCTGAGCCCGAACCTAGAGCCAGCGGCAGCAGGCCGAGCCCGGTCACCAGCGCGGTCATCAGAATCGGCGCGAGCCGTTCCGTTGCGCCGCGCGACGCGGCATCGAGTCCCCAGGTCATTCCTTCCTCCCGCACGAGATGTTCGAAATGCGAAATCATCATGATCGAGTTGCGCATCGTGATGCCGAACAGCGTGACGAAGCCGACCAGCGTGCCGAGCGAGAGCGAACCGCGTCCTTCGCCGCCGAAATAGCCGGCCAGAAAAATCGCCAGCACGCCCCCCACAAGCGCGAAGGGCAGGTTCGCCAGCACAAGCAACAGGTTGCGTCCGTTGCGAAAGACAATCGCAAGCAAAAGAACGATTCCCGCGCCGGCGATCAACGAATGCAGGAGCAGTTCGCGCAGGGGCAGCCGCAGTCCCTGCGCATTGCGCACCAGCAACCCGCCTGCGTTCTCCGGCTCCTGACGCTCGGACGGTGCCAGGACCATGGCGACGTCGAACACTTTGTTCCCTTCGTAAGTCTG
>WNGG01012762.1_pt1 | contig 10130 bp, 8 predicted proteins | sample 5400661 | NCBI WGS metagenome assembly WNGG01 (sample SAMN13153372, study PRJNA577476) | soil metagenome | isolation source: 100 cm soil or saprolite under Garry oak tree replicate 1 | place: USA:California | collected 2016-06-15
ACAAAAACGACGGAAAGAGTTTCAGCCGTCTCAGGCAAAGCCGGAGGCGTGAAATCGTGAATGACTCAAAGTCAAATAGCGCTGCGGAAATTGGCCGTACCGCAAGGCCAGGATATCCCTACCTCGCAGTGCAGTGGTTTCTTTCCCCTCACCCCAGCCCTCTCCCTCGGGGAGAGGGTGAACCATGCGCTCCGCGGAGAACTAGCCACACCGGTCCGCCTTCCACCGCGCGTGGCGCGCTGTTCCCTCTCCCTGAGGGCCCTGAGGGAGAGGGTCAGGGTGAGGGGAAACGGCGCGGTCTACGATCCCCTGTATCGGACCATTCCCGAAACAGAAAACTGGGCGAGTCCTTCGGCAGTGTCGGAGGTTTCCGTAAATGAGTATGAAAATTGCAATCATCGGAGCGGGCAACGTCGGCGGAACGCTGGGCACGCGTTGGGCCAAAAACGGACACACCGTCACTTTTGGAGTAAGAAACCCCGGCGATGAAAAATTGAAAAAACTGTTGAGCACCGCCGGCGGCACAGCGCGAGCGGCCACAATTGGCGAAGCGGTGAAAGAAGCCTCGGTCGTGGTGCTGGCCACACCCTGGGACGGGGCGCAGAGTGCGCTACAGGCGGCCGGGAGTTTGAAGGGGAAAATCCTGATCGACGCGACCAATCCATTGGCCATGAGATCGGAAGGATTGCGCCTCGTTCTCGGCCATACAACCTCGGCCGGCGAACAGGTGGCGACCTGGGCGACCGGCGCGCGCGTTGTCAAAGCGTTCAATACCACCGGGGCGAAAAACATGGCCGACCCCAAATTGGGTTCGCAGAGCGCGTCCATGTTTGTCTGCGGCGACGACGCGGAAGCGAGATCTACGGTGATGAAGCTGGCCGAAGAGTTGGGTTTCGAGGCTGTGGACTGCGGTTCTCTGTCGTCCGCGCGGTACCTGGAACCGATGGCGATGCTTTGGATTCACCTCTGCATTGGCCTCGGCCGCGGCCCTGATTTCGCCTTCAAAATTGTGAAGCGATAGAAATTCTCCGGAGCAACTGCCGAAACTGCCACATCCCGTTGGACGCGGTTACTGCTGCCGGTCGCGAAAGAAACCGCCGAACTTCCAATCGGCGCCGGAGCGCTTCATGGACACGATTTCCATGCGATTTACCCCTTCGATAAAAACCGTCAATTGCACTTCTTCCGGCGAGATTTCCTGCTGTTTCATGACGCGCACATTGGTTATTTGGGAAACTTCCTGCTGATGTTTGGCTGCGATCTCGCCTTCGGATTTGTTCTCCCACACCTTGGCCATCCGGAGGTTCTGGACGCGGAGCTGCCGGTTTTCCGCGCGGAGCTTTTCGGTGTCCTGCGCAGCCGTACGGAGTTGTGTCACCTCGTTTCGCAGTTTGAACACCTCTTGCGTCTGGGTTCGCAGGCGCTGCAATTCCTGGTCGTATTGTTTGGACTGCGCCTCTGCCGCTGCGTCGGAATGCTCCTTGAGCTGCTGCCACTGTGCTCGCAGCAGTTCATTTTCCACACGCAACTGCCGGACTTTTTGCCACCCCGCAACCGCAGCCGCGATCGCCGTTACGAGCGCTGCCACGCCGAGCCAACGCAGTATTCTCATTGTCATCTTAGGAAACCTCCGGCTTGGCCGGAGGACTCGTCCAGTTCCACAGTTCCGGGAATGGTTCGATACAGGAGCAGGTCGTTTGCGCCGTTTCCCCTCACCCTGACCCTCTCCCTCGGGGAGAGGGAACAGCGCGCACCACGTAGTGAAAGCCGAAGGGGCTCGATTGTGCTCCGCGGCGAGGAGGCTTCACCCTCTCCCCAAGGGAGAGAGCTGGGGTGAGGGGAAACAGACCACCGCACGGCGCAGCGGGAATATTCTCGACAGGTCATACGAGCGATGCCCGCAGGGCTATTGGCTTTGAGCCGTTCACGATTTCAAGCCTCCGGCTATGCCGGAGGTCTCTGACAACATGAAGTTCCTAAAACTACTCGGCCACCGGAACGAACTTAACGCAGACCGGCTGCCCGACCTCGATGCGGCTTCCCGTCGAGGCCAAACGTCCGGTGTACTGATCGATGCGAAAGACAACAACGCTGTCCGAATCCTGATTGGCGGCCAACAGAGAGTTCCCGGGCGGGTCGATTCCGAAACTGCGCGGCGTCTTGCCTTGAGTGGAAACGTTTTCGACATACGAGAGCCTTCCCGTCGCCGGGTCAGTCGCGAACACAACGATGCTGTCGTGGCCGCGGTTCGAGCCGTAGAGAAACTTTCCCGCAGGATGCGCTTCGACTTCCGCGGTGCTGTAATTCGGTTTCACCGTTTCCCCCTCCGGCAAGGTGGAGAGATTCTGCAGCTCTTTCAGTTCGCCGCGCTCGGGATCGTAGGAAAACGCCGTCAGGGTGCATTTCATCTCGTTGATGACATAGGCAAATCGGCCGCCGACATGAAACGCGAGATGGCGCGGTCCGGAGCCCGGCGCAACCGAACCCGAGGGCGGATCGTTGGCGACGAGTGAACTATTGGCGGGATCGAGTTTATAAACCAGGACCTTGTCGAGGCCGAGATCACACGCGAGCGCGAACCGATTGGCGGCATCGGCCGTGATAAAATGCCCGTGGGGCCCTTGCTGGCGCTGTTTGTCCACACTGGAACCGCTGTGTTGGATAAAGGAGGTCGGCGCGTCCAGACTTCCATCCGGCTTGATGGGCAAGGCCTCGACGCTGCCACCACCATAGTTCGCCACCAGAAGCGTTTTGCCGGTTTTATCGACAGCGACATGGCACGGACCGTCACCGCCGGAGGGTTGCTGGTTCAGCGGAGTGAGTTTGCCTGAACGAGAATCGATAACAAAGGCGCTCACGGCCCCGCTCTTTTTACCTGCGAAATCGCCGGTTTCATTCGCCGCATAAAGAAATCGCCGGTTCGGATGGATGGCGAGGAAACTGGGACTGACCGTTTCGGCGGCCAACTCCGGCGCGCCCAACTTGCCGCTCGCCGAATCGAAGCGGGAGACATAAATCCCCTTGCTCTTCGCGCCTGTGTAAGTGCCGATGTAAACGAGGAACTCGTTCGCTTTGCGCGGCGTCGCCGCCGCTTCCGCCCGTTGATGTGATGCGCAGCCAAGGAGCAACGCGAGCGCACAGGCGGATGTCATACCGATTTGGCGGAGGATCTTCATGCGGGAATAGAACAAAGCCGACTCCGCCGTGGCAAGCACCTTCAGAGCGGTTTCTTCGCGGACGGCGTGGCCGACAACGCGGCCAAGTTCGACATCACGGAGAGCGAAAGCCTGCTCCTCAGGACCGACTTTGGCGTCGGCACCGACATCGAAACCGGGCCCAACGGCAATTCGTTCGTCGTTTCGCTCTCGAACAACGCGATCTACGACATCTACCGGCGGCTCCCATCCGGGCAAAACGAGTAACGCACCGTCGGAAATCGCTGTGAGCCAAAAAGCGGTTCGATGCAGCCCGTGGCCATCAAGGCCGCAGGAATGAGACGATGGTCCGCCATCCGGGCGTGTTGTCGCCGGGAGTCACATTTGATATAGGATCACCGCCAGTTCCGCCCCAAAGCTTCGTATCAAACGCGGCCCGGGTCGTGCAGAAATTGATATGGCCGTCGCCCCAAAGCACATTGAGGCCATACGGATTCCTTCCGCTGGTATGAGCCAGGGTGCCCCAGGTGTAAATCAAGTCCGTCATCAACGACCGCTGCGCACTCAACTCCGTCTGCTTGGCGGCCACTTGCGTCCAACCTCGGTTCGCGTCGCTCGCCAGCTTGGCAGGCACATCCGTTTGCGGGAAGTAAGTGTAGGTCGTATTCACTTGCCCATCGACTGCGTACATGGGCCAGGGAACATTGACGCTTTCGAAGTATTTTTTCTCAAAAAGAACTCTGAGGCGCGGTGCATGCCTGAGGCTTGGACAGTAGAATATGAGCGGGGTCCGCAGGTAGTTGCCGACATAGAGTAACCCCAGGTTCACCGCCGCCTGCGGACGGGCTGGCTGACCCTGTCTTCCGGGGTCCCAATAAAGCAAATAACCACGCCAGGGATTGGAACCCGGAATTCGGTCCGGATCGAATTCCGGCGGCGGAAGCCTGTCCTGGTTGTCATCCGAGTACAAGAAGAGTGCCAGGCCCATTTGTCGGAGGTTGTTCAAACAGCTTGTCTGTTTGCCCTTCTCCTTCGCGCGAGACAAGGCCGGAAGCAGCAAACCAGCCAAAATCGCGATGATGGCGATCACGACCAGAAGCTCGATCAGCGTGAAGCCGCGAACCGTTCGGTAGAAACGAAAACACTCAGGTGTCTTTGCCCGGCCAGGTTGTACCGAAAGAAAACTCATCCTGCCCGAATATACTGCCGGCCCAGGAATTCAACTGAAATCCTACGCCGAAATCCGGCACTGGTGGCAATCCTCCGCACGCCGGAATGCGAAAGTTTACCGGGAGTCACTCGCGGAACCAATGACTGCCTGACAGGCCCGTCGCAGGTATTCTTCAAAGTCCCACTCGCCGCTGCTGCCCGTTTGCCGTGTCACGACGAGATCCAAGCTTGGTACGAACGCGATGTATTGTCCACCGGAACCAGGCTTGGCGCGTGCGTCGGCAGGAATTCCGTGGCCGCTTCGTCCGCCTTCGCCGGTCAGGCGCGCCGGCAGTTCCCAGCCGTGGGAGAAGATCTGTGGATTGAGTTTCCAACGCAGCTCGGGCGTCTTCACGTCATGGGTCGGCGCCGCGGTTTCGTGCACAAACCATTCCGGGATGATCTGTGTGTCGTTCCATCTCCCGCCCCGAAGCATGCAGTAGGCAATCCGGGCCAGGTCGCGCGCCGGCATGCCCATTCCGTGCGAAGGATGCCGCCCGTAACCGGCGCGGCCGGGCGAGGGATCGCCGCCCTCATAATATTGAAACCCCCAATGCTCGACACCGATCGGCTTGAACAGCGCCTCGATTGCGAACTGATCGTATGGCTTGCCGGTCACCGTCTCACAGACCAGCGCGGCATGCGCCAGGGCGTGTGTGGAGTAGCCGCAGCCGGCGTCGGGATCAAAAGCCAGCTTCGCCGTCCGCTCATCGCCGCTGTGGCCCAGGATATATTCCCACGTGCCGTCGTTGGGCGCGCCGGTCGCCTCGGGACAGAGGCCCGAGGTGTGGTTGAGCAACTGTTTGACGGTGATTCTCTCCTTGCGCGGATCGCTGAGCGGCTGTGCCCAGGGAATGAACCGGAACGCCGGATCGTCGAACTTCATCTTCATGGGGGTACGGCCCTGCTGGCTTTGCTCGGAGGCGATCGCGAGCACCGTCGCGCAAATTGCTTTGGAGACCGAAGCGACGCGGCGCGAATCGGTCCTGGAGTTGTTACCCCGCTCGACCTCCAGCGCGACGTAGCCGTGGCGGATGACGACGGCGGCGAAGTCGCGTTTGTCCGAATCGAGCAGCCACTGTTTAAGGCCGGTCAGTTTGTCCGGGTCCATGCCGGCCAGACGACGCACCTCTTCGGGCGTCTCCAGCTTCCGCCAGCCGCCCTGGGATTCAGGAGGCGGAAAATAGTGCGCGCTGTCATCACCACTGGACTCGCGCGGCGGCTCTGAGAGGGCGTCACGAACGGCCTGGCGAAACTTGCTCCGGAGTCGCACATCAGTTTCTTTTTGGTCGCGGTACTGCAGAAATAGGATGCCGATCACGCGGGTTTTGGGATCCGCCCAGGCAAGCGTGCCGCTGGAGCCTTCGTGCAGGAACAGCCCGTCAGGCAACGACCAACCCAGGCCCCATCCCGGCGCCTGCTCCTTGAGCATCTCCGAAACCGCCCAACGCGAAAGCACGCGCCCGTCATTGTCTAGAAACATTTGCAGGAAAGGCACAAGTTGGGCCGGATAAGAGAACAACCCGCCGTCGGGCGCGGTGTTGACAATCGTCACGGCCGGGTTGAACCGGAAGATGGTTTCGCGTTTGCCGTCCCGTCGCGCGTAAATCGTCGCGATGCGATTTGCCTCGACTGGCGGCGGTGCGTAATACGTGTCGGTCATTCCGAGCGGAGCTAGAATTTTTTCCTGCACGTAAGCGGCGTAGGGCGTGCCGGAGACGATTTCGATCACGCGGCCCAGGACGAACAGGGCGGAATTGGAGTATTCAAACTTGCTGCCGGGCTTGAAGCGCAGTTGGCTCCGCGCAATGGATTGCACGATATCCGGAAGTTTTTGCGCAAGCCATGAGTCATCCAACGGCCCGCCGATGGGCCAACCGGACCGGCGCGTTGGCGGATTAGGAACCAGGCCCGACGTGTGCGACATCAACTGCCGAGCGGTGAAGACATGGTGCGTGCCGTTCGTGTCCTTTTGCTCGCGAAATTCCGGCAGGTACTTCTCGACCGGATCATCCAGCGCGAGTTTCCCGGCATCGACCAGCGTCATGGCCGCCGCCACCGTCACCGGTTTGGTGATGGACGCGATCCAGCAGAGCGTGTTGGTTGTGAAAGGACGCTGATTTTCGATGTTGCTCCGCCCGTAGGCCTCGTGCCGGAGGATGGTCCCACCACGCGCCACCAGCGCAATCGCCCCGGGCACTTCATCCTTTTCGACCGCGTCGCGGACCAGGCGGAAAGCCGAATCGAGCGCGTCCGAGTGCTCAGCGGCACGCAGCGCCGCAATGGTGGCAAAACTGAATGCGCAGAGCGTGATGGCGAACCATCCCGGGAGGCGACGCTGAAAAGTATACGACATGCGCACAGAAGAACTCCGCCTCCGAATTCTGACAAGTCGAACAAATTCCTGCGCCAGGCATTACGTGCATCTTGACACCGCCTCTTCCGGACCGCGGACCGTCCCGGTCCGCAGCGGTATAGCTGGTGTAAAGACTCTGGAATTCTCCAGACACCTCCACCGCGAAACGTGCTGCGGGCGGGGACTGCCCGCGCTCCGGTGGCAGCGGCAAGATGCGCCCTTGGATTCGGCTTCGCGACGCTCGCAGCTTAATCGACCTGCACCGGTTCGCTCAACCTCGAAACGCCGCGCGAATTGAATGCTTCGATGGCGAAACTGTACTTCTGTCCCACGTTCAACGCGCGCACCTCGAGCGCGGCGCCCTGATCCGCGAACACCTGGTATGTTTGGTACAATTTGTCCCGTTGAATACCCCACAAGACATTGTACCCGACCGCGCCGGACACCTCTTCCCACGTGATGAAGGCGTTGCGCGCATCGGCATCGCGCCGCACTTGCAGGCGCGCCGGGGTGGCCGGCCTGTCGCCTTCGCCAAAACCAAATACACGGATGTCGCTGATAGCCAGTTGAGGCGAGCCAACGTGAACATGTTCGTATTGGACGTACCTTGCGCGCACCGGCGCCGCAAGCTCGACATAAGCATTGGGCCGGTCGCGCTGTTCATCACTCAGGTCCGCCATCACGGTCCAGGTATTCCCGTCGAGCGAATGGCGCAATCGAAATTGCGTATAGACGTTCGTTCCGCTTCCAAACAGGCCCGAATGGTAATCAGTGAAATTCACCGCACCGCTCGAATTTCGCAAGGATGATCCAGGTCAACCGTCAGCCGTTCGCCGGGATGGTTTGAAGCAGCCAGCCAAAACGTTCGCGGATTTTCGTCCGTGACATTCGCTGCCGCGTACGGGTAACGCACCGATGAAGCAACGCACGGCTTGCGGTAGGAAACCAGCATCCAGCCCGTGAACAACTCGTCTTTATTCGCCCATTTGCGCGTGGGCACATAATGCGGGAAATCGCCGAAGCGTGTGTTGGCAAACAGGAGTCCGTCCTGGTCGAACCCCGCCGGGGACATTGCAATCCGCCGCTCGAAATTGAAATTCACCGCGATCCAGGGCGTTCCTGTGTTCCAGAAATTGCCGTAAGTGTCCTGGAAGGTGTTGCCGTGGCCGGCCCCGGTCAGAAAACCTCCGGGTTTGTAGGAGATCAGGTTGTTCGGAGCGTAAGTGAAAGGGCCGAGCGGACGCTCGCCCACATAAGTGCCGTTTGCGTAAACGTTGTACTCCGTCCCGGGTGCGGCGTACTGAAGGTAGTATTTGCCGCGGTGTTTCGTCATCCAGGCGCCTTCGATGAACGGTTTGATTGTGTCGCGGTGGTCGCGCCCGAAGCGTTCCCAGCCGTGCTGCTCGGGATGGAGCGCGAACAACTCATGGGCGGTGCCGCGATAACTCAGTTGCTTCTCGTAATCGAGTTCAATCCCGTAGATCGGATAGAAATTCGAGGACCCAAAATACATGTACCAGCGGTCGGACTCCTCATCGTGGAAAAGCGCGGGGTCCCACAGTCCCGGCGCGCCCGGCAAAAAGGGCAGGAGCGGATTGAACACGGTGAGTTCGCCCGGTTCCGAGCCCGTCACGAGATAAATCGGGCACTGCTCGTAAGTGGCAGGGAACAGAAACAGCCTGCCTTTCGTGGAGAGGGCCGCCGGCGCCACCATGTCCCTGGCTGGCCAGCCCGTCGGTTTCACGTGCCTCCAGTCCCGCAAATTCTTTGAGTGCCAGTAACCGCCTGCGATGGTGCCAAAAAGAAAGTATTCGCCTTTGTGATTGATGAGCACCGGATCAGCGGCGGAACGATACGAAATATTCCGCTCTCGCTGCTCGAAGTTGTATTGGTAATCCAAGTCGAGCGGATTGCAGTAGGTCTTGCCTCCTTGCCCATCACTCGCCACGGCGGCAGAGGCAATCGCGTGCAGCAGGAAAAGGCGAACAGGACGCATGCTGAAGGCTCTTAACCGAAGGCATTCCTGATTGTCAATTCGCCTTCTAACTCTTTGCGTTTAGGGTGGGCAGCATCGTTGGAGTTACGGGCGACAACATTGCCGTTAGCGGAGCGAAGAATTCTGTCAGCCGATCTTGATCCAACAGCGTCGGCAGCGCCGTGCCCGCTCCACCCATCGCGGCCCATAAGAATCCAATTACGAACAAACGGGTAAATCCGTAAAGCACCGATCCCGAATGGCCGGAGTGCGTGTAAGCGATGACTTGCATGTAGGACATGCTCCCCCCGAACGACCAGCCCAGCGCGCCGAAGAAAGCGAAGTAAGCGATCCGTCGCCACCAATCCTCGCGCCCCGCGAGCAGCACCGCCGCCATTGCGGCCAGCGCTCCTGGAATCATCGCGCCGTATTCGTGACCGAAATTGCCGCGAATTCCCCAGCCGAGGGATAGCGAAAGCGCGGTCAGAATGAAAAACGCGGCGGTGGACTTGTCGAAAATTCGCATCGGGTGCCGGCGCTCTTTGTATTTCACGACGACTGGCAGAGCCAAGCGAAAACCGGGTGGTGGGGCAGGCTTCCGGCCTGCCTCTGGAGTTTGGACATTCGAGCAGGTTCTGGCGGCGCGAGGCCAAAGGCCTCACTCATACCAGCCCAGGGCAACGCCCTGGGAAAAAGCAATGGATTTCCATTGCAGGCCAACGGCCTGTCTCATATCTACATTTCAGAATCTAAATTACGCCTATGCCCCAATCGCTCAGCCAAGTCATTGTCCATATAGTTTTCAGCACGAAAGACCGCCAGAAGTGGCTTGATGCTGCCATATCCCCCCGCATGCATGCCTACCTTGCCACAGTTTTGTCGTGACCATGATTGCGAAGCTTATCGGGTGGGCGGGGTCGTCGACCATGTCCACCTTGCCGTTCGTTTGGGCCGTACTATCAGCCAGGCAGACTTGATCGAGACGATCAAAACCAGCTCTTCTGCCTGGATCAAAAAGCAAGGGGATGCCCACCGCTCATTCTTTTGGCAACGAGGTTATGGGGCGTTCTCGGTGGGATTCAGCCAACTGGATAGCTTGTTACATTACATCGACACGCAGGAGGAGCATCATCGGACAAAAACCTTCCAGGAAGAGTATCGCGAGTTGTTGCGCAAGTACCACATTGAATTCGATGAACGTTACGTGTGGGATTGACCAACGCGATCGTGGAACGCAGGTGGCTGCTGGCGGTGGACCCGATGAATCGCGCCGTTGGCGCTCAGCTGTGCTTCTTCTCGCACCTGTTCCTGGGACGTTGCCCCAGGCTGATATGAGCTGACGCCCTTGGCGTCACACGCTGCGTTCAACGGCAACTGTCCAAACTCCATGGCCTCGCTCCGCGAGGCCGGCAGGCTGGAAGACTGCCCCACTGCA
>WNGG01012459.1_pt1 | contig 10128 bp, 6 predicted proteins | sample 5400661 | NCBI WGS metagenome assembly WNGG01 (sample SAMN13153372, study PRJNA577476) | soil metagenome | isolation source: 100 cm soil or saprolite under Garry oak tree replicate 1 | place: USA:California | collected 2016-06-15
ACGGTGCGTAATCGGCGGCGCTAATGGCTAGCCTCAACTCTATGTGGCGCGCTACAACGCTGCACTCGCCAGTGACCTCCGCCTCGTCGCGGAGCTACACGCACTCGCAATGTACATTGACGTCTTTATTTACAGGACCGGCGGTGGTCCATCGAGCGTGTTCAAAAGCAGTCAAGCACGCGCTATCCCTCATGGACATCTGCCAGGATACGATGGCAGAGCCGTTGCAGAGGTTTCCCATCGGCGAATGCGAAACACTGCGGCAGCGCATCAAGAAGCTATTTCACTCATGGGGTGGATTACAGCCTGAGTTATCGGTTTGACGAATACCCTAAATATCTTTGGGCTCTGCGCAGGAATCTGTGAAAACGCCCAATTGGCGCGGGTTTGAGGATCCAGAGAATTTCTTGGTTCGGCTGGCCATCTTCCCTCTCATCGAGGTGTCGGTTTGTCGAGATTGTGCTGAGACGGCGCTGGCGGGAGCTGGGTCTTTAGCCAGCAACGTGGCTGCGAGGGGAAGGCGCGGGAGCGATCAATGCCGAGCGTAAGCCACTGATGTGATGAGGGATATGCGTCTTTTCGGTCGAAACTCAGAAGGGGTGAGGTGCCCTCTGCGTGGTCGTACCGAGCAGGCGGCGAGGTGCAAGAGGTGGTTCTGGTACGAGACCTATTCGCCCTTGGTGGTCTCGCATCCAGTTCACTGGAAGCCGTTAGGAGGCTGGAACGCGTCGGGGGCCAAGACGGCGACGAAGAACACGATCTGGGCCGTGAAAACACTGGCGACGGCTCCACCCACCAACCTTCGGCGGCCTGCGGCCCGACAAGCCCGGCCAACAGAAACCCAGTAAAGACGCGGGTGCTTACAAATTCCTGCTCAGAGCCTATCTTTGAATCCCCAGTCCACTGTGTCCTCGACAAGCATTACCGGTCGCGATTTGTTCTAGGTGTAGGGCGATAGATTGGACCACGGTCAATCACCGGTTGGAGGAGTCCGTCATTCAAATGGTCGGGCCTGGACGCCAAGGGCTGAGGAACCTGACCGTGATAGCCGATCGCAACGCGGACCTGCGGGTTCATGAAGTAGGCGCCGGCCACAATCTCCGCCAGCGCGGCGGCCACAATCTCCGCCAGCGCGGCGAAGCTCGCAGGATTCTCGTCTTGTAGTTGGGCGACAACTTCTGCAGGATTTCGACCTTTGGCGGATTGTAATATCACTTTCAAAGGCTTTGCTAAGTCGGGGCGGACGGCCAAGACTTGGTCGAGTCCCTCAGCCGCCACGCCTACCTGACTGGCGGAAGGAAAACCAGCACTCGCCGGAATAAGTACGTCGGCCAGGCCAGCGAGTGTCGACCGGTCTTTGTTCTCGATGGTCATAGTGGCGCGGCCGGATGGCGCCCTTCTTCGACGAGGTGCTCTGCGCATCGCAGGGCTAGTGCTGCGATGGTCGCCGTAGGATTCATTCCGCCGGAAGTTGGCCAAATGCTGCCATCGAAGATGTAGAGGTTGGCAACTTCATGGCAGCGACCCCAGGCGTTCACCACAGAAGTTTCCGGGTTGTAGCCCATTTTCGCCGTGCCCAGAAGATGCCAACCGGTCTCCCGAATGAGTGGCGCAACCACTGTTTGGTATGCTCCAGCGGTTTCAAGCGATTCCCGCGCGCGCGCCAAATGGAATTGGAGCAGACGACGCGAGTTCTCCGACATGCGATAAATGATCTTCGGCGAAGGAATGCCATCAGAATCCTGAAGAACAGGATCGAGCACGACTCGGTTTTCTTCTTCCGGCAAATCCTCGCAAATGATTCCCCACATGGCCGAATGGCTCAGGCGTTTGCGAAGTTCCTTGTGAAAATCGGGTCCCCAGATCGGATGGTCACCCCACGGGTAGTTGCGGGTCATCGCAAGCGGACCACCGGTGGGTTGCAACCCCCACTTGGCGCCGCGGGCAAAACCGCGGGAACGATTCGTTTCGTAAAACTCAAGACAGTGAATGTGCTGCCCCCACAGGCCGTGAGTGCTGCCGAGGTCTTCATTAAAGAGCCCAACCACGGTGCCAAACGGATGCATCATTAGCCGGCGGCCTACCAGGCCGGACGCATTGGCAAGCCCATTCGGAAATTTCGATGATGCGGAAAGAAGCAGAATACGAGGTGTGCCAATGCCGTTTGCGGCGAGCACGGTAACGCGTGCTTTCTGAAAATGGTCGACGCCGTTGCGGTCCACAAAAAGAGCTCCAGTCACCAGGCCGCGAGCGTTTGTCTCGAGCCTGCGTACGCGAGACCCTGTGATCAGTTGGACGCCGCTACGGATGTTCTGTGGCCAGTGAGTACGGTCCACGGATGCTTTGGCACCTTCAACACACCCCCACATGCAGGTGGCGCGTTGCGTGCATGCGCTGAGGGGCCCGTAACTGCGAGTGGCAATGGCGTTTGGCCCTGGCCACCAGTGCCAGCCAAGCTGGTTGTGAGCCTTCGCTACGCGCCTGCCCATGGGGGCCAGTGGGCCCGGCGGCAGTGGCGGTCCTTTTCCAGGCGGAAACGCAGGATCGCCTGCCAGACCAGAAACACCAAAGTCGAGTTCGACCCGCTCATAATACGGCTGCAAATCCTCGTAGGTGAGCGGCCAGTCGTCCGCTATCCCGTCCAAGGTGCGCACACGAAAATCCGAGGGCATGTTGCGTTGCCAATGGGCCGCGTAAATGACCGTTCCCCCTCCGACCGCATTATAGAGGACGGCCGAAATATCTGAGTCAGAGTCGTCAATGGGATAATCCGCAGGCGCTCCACGCCGGTTCGGATTGCCGGACCAATAGCGTCCAGCAGTGAGCTCGAAGTCCGGATGGTCTGCCCGCGCCTTTGAATAATCCGGCCACTCGCCCTGTTCGAGCACGATGACTCGAAGGCCGCCTTCAGCAAAGCGTTTGGCAGCTACGGCGCCCGTGGGTCCAGCGCCGACAATCAGAACATCAGGATCAGCCTCTGCCGGGTGGCTGGTCATGCGCTATCGAGTTTCTCCATTTCATTTCACAGAGTGAAACAGCGAGCGTCTCGGCGATCTTAGAACCGCTTGGGGGAGTCCAGATCCTGGGATTGACAGGATAGCTCTCCACAACACTCGGGAGTGTTCTTGTCGACCGCAGGGAAGTTTCAATCTGGGTCATCACCCCCTGAGCGTTCATCCCGACGAGGCGCCAGGCAATTGACCACATCGAGTTCTCGATCGCGATATCCGGACAAATCCTGCGACGTACTGGCCCGGCCTTCTCAAAGTGAAAGAAGGGACAATCACAGTTGCTTCCCCGCAGCCCAGAGGATAGCTCGTCGAACCAACACACTGTAGTTCGGATTTTCGTAGGCCGTCGGGCCGTGGCCTAGTTCGAAGTAGGCGACCCGGGACTTTTTGTACTCGTGCCTCCATCCGATGACGTGTTCGCTCGTGGGGTTGTCGGTAGTCAGCAGGACATGCACCGTGGGATCAACCCAGTAGTGGTTGTAAGTTTCATCGATAATCTCGAAGTCCTGGAGGCCTTTCGTGACTGGATCGGATGGATCGACGACGTGTACGCGGATATGTTCTTCGTCCTTGTAAGTTGACGTTGGCGAGGGTCCGATAACAACTTTTTCTTTTGACGAGGCTCTCCCTCCTACAATACGACGGTACTCATCCCAGCTTCCGTCATAAGACCAGAGTGAATGGTGCAGAAATACCATACCTTTTCCATGCCCCAGTAGTTGCAGCATTCCTTTCCAATGTCGGTCCTTGTTTTGGTGCATGTCGTAGAACACAATTGCTTCAAAATCTTTTGCACCCTCGGGGTTCAACTTCTCCTCCGCGCCTTTCCCGTATGCGGCTTGGGTAAAGACAATTCCCTCCATCTTGCGGAACATTCCAAGAAAACCGGCTTCGTCAAATTCATGCCCGCCGGTTACAATCAGAACACGCACTTCGTCTACAGGCGCAACCTTGGCAAACGAGGGACAAAGCAAACAGAAGGTCAACGACAGCCAGGGGAGTCCCGCTGAGACCACACGCCGCTCGCTCGAATGACGATTAACCTTCATGGATATTGTCGAATACTTCGAGTCACAACACCTATTTCGCAAACCACGTTGCCTCATCCTGGTCAGAGCCTCGATTCAAATTCGTTTTGGCTTTCCCGGTGTTTCACTCATTCGACAACCGAGCCAAGCGGTCATCTCTGCTCGCCCCTGAGTCCGAAGCAATAGACGCGCGAACTGTAGTCCACGGTGAAGACGTGGCCCTCGGCCACAGCCAGCCCGCTAAAGTGAACCCAACTCTTCATGGAATCGCCACTCTGGTAGAGGAGCTTTCCTGTCCTCGCATCCAGAGCAAACAGAACTGCAGGGCGTGTCCCCGAGCCCCGTTCCTCGGTGGTCAAAAGGTTCCTTTTCCAGTCTTCAACGCTCTTGTAATGAAGGAGCCCCTGGACATGCTGCTGCTGCGGATTTTCTCCGGTCGAGAGCGCGAACAGGACGCCGTTGGCAATGACGGGAGGGTCCGGTAGATTGAAGTCGGGCGAGGTCCAGGCAGGCACCAGGACTGGCTTGTGGGTGCCGCCGTCCAGGTCCACTCTAAAGGCCATAATGCAACCGTGAGGAACCAGTCCATTTGTTTTGGGGAATTTCGGTACATCCTTCGAGAGGGGGCCCCAGAGGGTGACATAGAGCCATAGTTGACCCTGCTTGTCCGTCCATACCGAGGGGGCCCCCCACATACCCTTTTGCTCAAGCTCCTTCTGATCGTTCCCGAGACGCGGGGTGATGTAGAGGGGCGTGTGATGATCCTGGCTTCCCAGCGAATTCGCATCCAACAAATATACGACCGACTCCTTGCCGCCGCCCGCAACCAAGTTGTAGTCTTTAAAGGAAAACCATACGTATCCGCCTGAAGGCATATCCAAATCGTACTTGTTGATCTCCTCCCAATTTCGAGGCGCGTAATAGTCAACGGCGTTCAAATCCTTGAGCGAGACGGCAAGAAATGTGCTGCCATAATCACCGACGGCCGGATCGAAGTTTCCGTCACCTGCGGACGTGTACAACAAACGATTCCTCCCAATGACCGGCCCACCGCGTCCCCACATCCCTCCGCCGTGGCCTCTTCGGATCAGCAGCTCATGGGACACCGGGTGCATTGGATCTCTTACGTCCATCGCATAGATCCCCGAACGGTCGCCACCGCAGCCTTGGGAAGTGGAAGTGTAGACCACTTCGTCGTTGAAGTTCAGGCTCCAGGCCTTGGCAAAGGCAGGCACAAACTGGAAAGGCCCAAATTTCGTCTCGCCGGATCCCAGGTCAAGCCCGTAGAGCTTGCCGTTCCTCGCAATCGTATAGACGATGTTCCGGCTCTTGTCGATTGTGGGTGTGGCGTTGACGGCGTTTGGACAGAGATAGAAGCTCTCGTCTTTGGGGAGGACCTCCGAATCAAAAGTTCGGCTCCAGACGACCTTGCCGTCCTGGGCATCTAATGCAAAGAACGTATCCGAACTGCCCGCCGCGTAAACCAAAGTCTTAATCCCCTGAGACGTTTGCACATGCGCGGCGACGACTGGTGGCATCAAAGCGTTCAGCGCCAGCGGAATATTATCGACCTGAGTTTTCCACTTGAGCTCCAAGCCATTAACATTCTCAGGAGTAAGTGTGGTTTCCTCAGAGGCCCAGCCGGATCGTTGGGGGTCATGGCCGAACGTCGGCCAATCGGCTGCTCGAACGACCGTCGAAAAGCAGATAATTGAAATGAGGGCGGTCCCAAGGACGGACGATTTTCGGATGAAGTTCCTCTCCACAGTTTGCTGAGTTTGCTGCATGTGACTTAAGCCCCAGGGCGAACGCAATTAGGGAATTCAAGGTGGGCGCTGCGCCTTCTGAGGAGCAGCGCGAGTCAGCAGTTGGCGGTTACCCGATCAGAAGAGAATTTTCATGGCAAACTGAATGTTGCGCGGCGTGCTCACATTACCGTTCCATTGGCCGAATGTCGGGCTTGAGACATCGGTGTCGAAACCCGTCGCTCCAAAGCATCGGGTTGTGCAATTAAGGCTATGCCAATTCCAAGCATTGAAGAACTCAGCTCGGAACTGCAACCCCACTTTTTCTGTGACCCTTGTATTCTTGATCAAGCTCAGATCATGGTTACGGTAGCCGGGCCCCCTCAAATTTGAGATACGCGCCCCCCGACCCCAGTAAGAGTTAAAGCTGTTCGGATCTTCGAACGCGGCACTATTGAATAGAGGGCCTTTGTCGGGGTTATAGGAATTTACACTCTGAAGATATGGCTTGGCTCCTGGCAGGATCGCCGGAATGCAAGCCGCCGTGAATGCATCAGGCACATTGCAAAAGCTGGAGCGGAAAAAGAACGGGACACCTGAAGAGACTCGGAACAGGCTGACCACTTGCCAACCCCCCAAGACCTTATCTACCGGTCCACTGACGTTTAAGAAGCGCTTTCCCTTCCCGACCGGAAGGTCGTACATAAGCGACAATTGGAGGATTTGCGGAACGTCATCGACCGAGAGAGACTTGTTTCGCTGGCGCTCATACGGAGAAATCGCACCCTCAGCCCTCGACCAAACCATGGCCACGCTTTGCACACTGTCGGCAGTCGTAAGGAGCTTTGAGAGCGTGTACGAGCCGAGAAACCAGAGACCCTTGGAAACCCGGTGCTCCGCCTTCACCTGGAAAGAATTGTAGAATGACTTGCCCGCGTTTTCATTCTCCCCGAAGAGACCCCCGCAGTATTGAGGGAAGGGACGGAGTGCCTGTGCCACTGACGGGGCGCAATTCTGCATCTGATCCACCCATCCCTGGTACGGGACTCGAACGCCATCCAATTCAGTATCGCCGGGCGCAAATTCGTCGTAGAGCTGTTGACCCATAGACAAATATTTTGGATTTAAGGCGTTCAGGGGAGCGGTGTTGGACGGCAATCGACTCCCTTTGTTCGCCACGTACGCCGCGCTGATGTAGAAGTCGCTCGTGAACTGGTGATCGACAGTTAAATTCCACTGTTGTGCGTACGTCAAGCGATTGGCGTCAAACGGACGATAGGTCGGCCCGTCCTGGCCATTCAGAAGTGCCGAGTCGATGAACGGTGGTCGCTGAAAGTCTTGGGGGAGACCCTGAGCGAGCGTAAAGGCAGGGGTCAAGCCGCCGTTTGTGCTCGAAAACGACGGAGTGAAGTTGAATCCGTCCTGTCCGATGCCGCTGTTCCAGCCCGGATAAAAGGCTTGGTTGTAAAATATTCCGTATCCTGTCCGGATGACCGTTCTTGGGGTAAGGGCATAGGCGATGCCAAGCCGCGGGCTGAAAGCATGGTACCAATTAATCTCAGGATGGCGCCGACCGAAGCTCGCTGGCCCATAACGTGATCCGGCATACGCCAATCGCCCCGGCAGATTCCCAGCTCCCGAATTAGGCCCCAAGGGATCGAGGAATGTGAAATGGTCGTATTTTTCGTAGGAGGGCGTGCTGACGTCCCACCGGATTCCGTACGTGACGCTGAGTTTGGGCGTGACTTTCCAGGTGTCGCCCACATGGAGGTCCCACAGCTTGGCGCGGCCGTAATTGTTGTTGACCGTGTTGAAGGACGCGTTACCGTTGTCAACCAGTCCGAACAGGAAGCTGGCGATAGGGTTGCCGCTGTTGATGCCGAGCAAGCCCGTGGTTATATCGGCGAAAGCGAATGTCCCTGACTCATTGTTGTTGTCTGTAAGATTATTTTCCAGGGCGCGGACCTCACCCCCGAATTTAAGCGTGTGCTTCCTGTGGACCCACGTCACCAGGTCGTTAACGATGTTGGTCGGTCGCGCCTCATAATGCAGTATGTCGAGGCCCATGGACTCGAATCCGTCCGAAAAATCGATTTCCGGTGGCGCCTTGTAATTGGCGACGCCAGGAATTTTTGGAATGGAATCAACGTAACGAGCGTCATCTGCGATTTCGCTCCCTCTCATACCCATGTAGCCGTAGTTGAAATTATTCAGGAGCGTGGGAGTAAAAGTATGATCCCAGTTAAATCGAATGTTCCACGGGCCGATTTCTCCGCCATTGGGGAGGAGTTGGGAATCGTGGCTGATTTGTGCCGGCAAGTTCGAGCGGTTCGAGAAGACGGTGTTGTGGTTATGAATCGATGCCGAAAAGTGATCTTTGGTCCCCAAATATTCATCGATGCGAATATCCCAACTTTGCCGGTGGTCCGTGCCCGCCCCGCTGATGTCAGATTCGGCCAGTGGGGACACGAAATTGTTCAAAGGCCCCGGGAAGGTGGGAGTGGGGAGATATTTGAACCATTGTTGGGCAAGGGAGTTTTGCAGGCGATTGTCCGTCGGGCAAATCACGTTTGGCGTCTTTCCGTCACAGCCCATAAACTGGTCGCGAAGAAAAGGCAGGTTCGTTGGTCCCACGGAGAGGTTGGGGTTAAAACCGGGATTCGGTCGCGTAGTATTTGGATCGTACACCGGAATTAAGTTCCCATCAGAATCGACCCAATCCGAGAAGTCGCCCTGGCGCTCCTTTAGAGAGGGAATACTCAAGACTGGAAATTTCGTCCCTCCCCGAATCGTCCACCGTTCGTAATTGAGGAAGAAATAGGCCTTGCTGCGACCCGACCAAACGCCGGGAATCTTGATTGGCCCGCCGATGCTCCCACCGAACTGGTTTTCGATATCCTTGGGCCGGTCCGGCGCGCCCCACTGGCGGGCATTCAGCACGGTGTTATGGAGGAACTCACGCAAGTCGCCGTGGAATTCGTTTGTGCCAGACTTCGTGACCGCCATGATAACTCCCGAAGTCGTTGTGCCATATCGAGGCTCGTAGGTTGAAGTTAGTACGCTAACTTCACTGATGGCCTCGGGCGACATGGGGTAGTCGTTGTCAAGAGCGACCATTCCGCTCTGGCTCATCAATCCCTCTTGCATAGATACGCCGTCTAGTGCGGCTTCGTCCCCCATCTTCATGCCGCCGTTGATCCTGGCTTCGAAGGGATTGTTGCCGGCCGCCGTATTCACGCCAGGGAGCAGAATCACAAATGAAGTCGCTGAGCGAGAATTCCCCGAAACGGCTAGCGGAAGTTGCGAGAGAATCTGCGGCGTGATCTCGCCTTTATGCGTTGCATCTTCGAAGTTCAGAGGGGATGCATTGGCCCTCACCTCGAGTGTTTGGATGGCAGACCCAACTTGCAGCGTCACGTTCTGCGTCACCCTTTCGTTGATGTTGAGCGAGATTCCCCTCTGTACATAAGTCTGGAATCCCTGCGCGCTAACCTCGAGATCGTAAACGCCCTGTTGTAAATTCCCGAAGCGGTAGAGGCCGTCGGAGCTGGTGGTGAATTTTGCCACTGCCACCGTTCCGACGGATTTGAGCGTACAGTTAGCATTGGGAATCACAGAACCGCTTGGGTCCGTCACTACGCCGCTGATGGAGGAGTTGATACTCTGCCCCGCACACCCGAGTGGCATAAGCAGACACAACACTAAAAGGTGGCCGCTTTGTCGGAAACTCCGTGGATCCATGTTTTTTCTCCCTCTTTTGACCCCGACCCCGAGCCGACCGACTTAACCGGAATTTCCATTATAGGTTCCGAGCCGACGGGCACCGTACCACCAGACCGCCCCGAATACAACCCGTAGCCGGTTCGGATCGGATCGTGAAGGCGCCACCGAACAGGTCGGTGTCGCCCCTCCTGATTCTCCCCAAACCCGACACTGGCCCTCGTTTGACCGATGTCTCCGACACTTTTCCCTCCCCCCGCCCTTTCGTCGCTGATGTTCCGCTCGGTGGCGGCGCTGGCCGTGAAGAGCAGATGGTAAAACAGACGCGAGTTATCCTGTGCCAACAGGTTGAGCTCGTGGGGGACAGTAAAGGAGACGTGGAAGTGGCGGGTGGCGAGCAGTTCCTGCTCCTGAGCCGCAGGGTGGCAAAGCTGTGCCGGAACATGTGCCAGCCGATATGCTTCTGAATCCCAGCACGCGTCGCCGCCGGGGGAATGACGCTCGAAGCTCGAATTCATGAACTATTTCGTCGAGGCCATCAAGTGAAGTGGACCGTTAACCGCCCCCTGTGGCGCCGAACCGTTGGTTTCACGACGATTTCAACGTCATTTCCCAACTGCGTAA
>WNGG01011213.1_pt1 | contig 10127 bp, 4 predicted proteins | sample 5400661 | NCBI WGS metagenome assembly WNGG01 (sample SAMN13153372, study PRJNA577476) | soil metagenome | isolation source: 100 cm soil or saprolite under Garry oak tree replicate 1 | place: USA:California | collected 2016-06-15
CTTTCAAATACAGTTCGGTTGCTATATTGGCTCCCTTATGCAGTACCCCTCCTACGACCGGTACCTCCTCGGCTACCGTCCCAACCAAGTCTACGGTTTCACGTACGGCGCTATCTTGTGCAGCTTCCCGCTCGATTTGTAACTTTCGCACAGCTTCCTTGTAGCGGGTCAGGGCTTTCTCAAATTCATTGAGAGGAGCTCCTACCTCGCTCAATTGCGCAGCAAATTTCTCCATGATGGTATAAGGTGTCGTCTGCTGCTCATGGACGAAAGCGGTCAGACAGTACTCTTTGAAGGGAGGCAAGCGAGTTTCGTCGATAAACTGGGCGAGGAGCGTTGATTTGCCAACGCCTCCTTCTCCTGAAACCGACACAATATTGTAAGAGGGGTCTTCGGGCTTAAGGATGTGTTCGACAAAAAAGTGCAACTCGTTCGTTCGACCGATAAAGATTTTTTGAGTATTAACTGCTGGTTGGAGATTTTTTGCGTTGACTCTCTTGACGAAGGGCATCTTGCTTGCACCTCCTCATATTATTCTAAGCTGCGGCCATTTACTGCTAAAACGAAGAGACTCTCACTTGCAAAAGACAGATGATACTTCCATCGCTACAAGTTATTCTCTAAGTTACTCAACAACTAGTATAGCATACGAAGGGTGGGGCAAGTAATTGGATAGGCCTAACGTTTTTAGTGCATTCCTTGTGAGCAACTGCCTCTATCATAGAAGAAAAGAAGAACATTCTATAAAGCTTCTCATTTGATCATGTGAATTGTCTTCTCAAGAGCTTTTCTCGCCTGACAACCCAAACTCTCCCGTCATCCCAGCAGCTGTATAATGAGAAGGAGAATCATAAATGCGCCACTTCCCCAGCACCATTTGCGCCACTTTGAATGGAAGAGACCAACAGCGAACAAGATGAGAAGGGCATCAGAGGCCAGTTGGAGTCCAGTTCCATGTTGAGGGACCGGGTCCCATCTGAGCAGGTAAATAAAAAATTCGAACAGACCAACCAGGATAAGACTCGCTGCAATGGCGGCCACTGTTGCATAGATTTCCGCTTTTCGCTCAGCCTTTGTTCTTGCTAATATCTCCTCTCTGACCCGATTCTCGGCCTCCTCTCTTGCTAATATCTCCTCTCTAACCCGATTCTCGACCTCCTCTCTTGCCTGTTTCTCTCTGTTGATTCCCTCCAGTTGCCGGGCGTCTTCTTTCTGTTTGCTTTGCATGGCTGCAAGCTCTCGTTCCTTCTGGCGCAGAAGCTGTTCTGCCTTATCAGCCCGCGCTTTCTCCTTTTCCCGCTCTATTCTTTCTTGTTCAAGCCTCTGCTCTTTCGCCTCTTTCTCTGCCAATTCGCGCTCAAGTTGCTTTTCCAAAGCAGCCTTCTCTTCTAAAAGAGTCACATTCTGGTCTTGGAGAGCACTCTCCAGGTATTTATGGAACTGTTCATCCTCCACTGTACGCAGGGGTTCTAGCAACAAGTCGTTAGAAAGGAGCTGAGAAGCGGTTTCCTCGGGTAAGGACTCATATGCCGCAAGGTAACTTAACATCTTCGAACGGGCCTCGCTCGACCTGCTTTCGATCGCTCGAAATTCGGGGAGAACAAACGTCTCTTCAAAGGAGCGCTCAAAATCGGCGTCTGATGGCACAAAGGGCAGCACGACCTGCAAGAAATTATCGGGAAGCACGGCACAGCCCGCTCGATCCTGCTGCTGGCTCGTTTGCCAATCAAACATGTACAAAAGATTATCGCAGGTAATGAACAGCGCTCCCGCTTCCAATGAAGATTTCGCCTTTGATCGCAATTGACGCACGGTGTCCAAAACAGTGACATCATGGTCCATCGTCTCATAGGGTTTCATCCTCCCTCTGGACTCAAGGAACCGCCGATACTGCTCCAGAAGTTCAGCACGTTCGCGTCGCCGTTCGAACTGCGATCGATGCACCAGGATGTTCTTGTTTTTGAGGAGAATGTCTACATGCTCATATCGTTTCAGGAAAGAGTCGGCATCAATGGGAGTCGTCCCATTTCGGTGGCGCGATTTTGGATCGGCCTTCAATCCGTTGGATAAGGGTGAGTACCTGGTGGTTCTACTATATTCCTGGGTTCTCTCCTGGGCTCTGAGTTCAGACCCAAGGTAAGCAATCGTTGCTCGCATTTCTCGTTCAGTCGCCTGGTGATAACGCAGTTTGAAAGGCAACTTGTGCTTGTTGATGATCTCAAGGAGCTCATTGGAAACCTCAACGTAGTAGGTGTTTTCATGGATGTCCAGAATGTCAAATAAAAAATTGGTGTCGAGAAAAAGCGTCAGCTGATTCAGTTTCTTTTGTAGACGGGCTGCGACCTCTGGATCAACCATCAGTGAGAAGTAGTTAAATACCCCGTCTTCGAGTTGTGCAAGATATGCCTCTTGCTCTGGATGGGTTTCAAAATCGACAAAAAAACTTAAAATGGCATCTCTTGCCGGGGCGCGTAGTTGAGGTGGGAATATTTCCGTGAGGCTCTCATTCAGGTGGGAGAAAAGGCTTTCCGAATAGGCAGGAGCAATGTCAGGCGAATTATCGAGAAGGGCTGCCGCTTGCAAGCCATGACATCGAAATGTTTTGGCAAGATAGCTCTGAAGACCTTTCCAGACTTCATCAGGTGACAGGCTGGGAAACCTTCTGGAAAGAGTTTCTAGCCAGGCTTGTTTCACTCTTTCCTCAAGGGCCTTCGCTGCATCAATCTTTTCCCGCAGGTGCTGGCGGTCCCAATTTGGAAGAGTCAAAATGGAATCCGTCGATGGTTGAAGACGACCGTTGGCTAGAAGGCGGTCAAGGCTGACTTGAACCTGGTATTCCGGCATTCGCAACCCAAAAAGAGCGATGGCCTCGGTGAGCTGCGCCGCGTTCTGGAACTTTTCCTCGGGAAGAACAACAAAACATTGGAGAATTAATTGCCTCAGTGTCTCCTCAGCGTTTCGAGTTTTCGCGATTGCTGCGAAGTTACACATTTGTTCGAAGGCCAGACTAAAGTTCCCAGGCTTAAATAATTCGCGCGCGTATTGGACCATAGCGCATCTCCGCAAACTATTGACTTGAAGACCACTCTACGAGAGGTGATGCAGCAATACGATACCGATGCTCGAAGGAAAATTTCCCCGCATATTATACGTCATGACTGATGAACTTTCTAGCCTCAAATGGGAACCATCTATAAATATGCACACTGACAAACTCCTCCGGCCCAACCGTAGGCGCCTGAGCGGAGCTTGCGGAGCGCATATCAATTCCTTCGCCGTGCACCGCCGATAATGAAATTTACCGACCAAAACCGGTAATCGCAGCTCCCAATCTGTTGGGTGCCCCCCCGCCCCAGGACACCCGCAAGGGGTGTCCCTACCATGGTTGGACAGGCGCGCGGATAGGTGGGGAGCTGAGCCAGTGTACATGGTTTGGATAACATTACCGATCTTGCTTGGGAACATGCATTATCGCCGCGCACCGCCGATAATGCACATTGACAAATTAATCCGGCCCGACCGTAGGCGCCGATTTATCGCGCGCACGGCCGATTTATCGGCCAGTCTGGGCCCGATTGATCGTCCCCTGGGTCTCCGATTAATTTGTGACCTCCATTATCGGCCCGCATCATAGCTGTCGTCACCGATCCTACATATGAAGGAAGGTGTAGGAGCCGACTTCTGCCCTCGATTGTCACCGTGAGCGAAGCGTGTAGAGTGCCGATTTATCGAGCACGTGGTCTGTCTGGATGGGCCGACAGATGCTGAGCGAAGCGAAGCATGACAGAACTCTCCCTTATCCATAATAGACGCACTGACACAGCCTTTTTAGGATTTGGATAGAGGCATATGCATGTTTCAGCCAGGGGCAAAAGATGCTCAAGGCTCTTTAAAATTCCACCTCAGGCTGATTCACGAAGATGGATCACTGGTAAATCTATCAGTAATACCGCTGAGCCCCTCCTCATCCTGCCCCTCTCCCCTATGACGAGGAGGAGAGATCACTCACCGCCCAGGTGCCGACATATTTGATAAGGCGAGCCTGATAGGGAACGAGCAGAGCGCGCACCTGCTCCACCTGCTCTGCCCTTGGAAGATGCACAGCAAGAATATGGTGCCCGCGGCGTGCCTCATGCAGGTACACATCGCCGAAGAAGCCATCATCGGTCGAGGAAAAGAAGCGCATAAGCATCTCTAATAAGCGACTCTGCTGCTGGTGCCGTTGTTCAACGGCCGCGACGAACTCCTGGCCCTGCACAAGGTAAACGCTTCTGGCATCGTAGCCCGCGTCGTGCAGTGCTTGAACGGCTTGCCTGGCTTGTTGAAGATCGTCGAACACACTATGGACATACTTTTTAAGAAAAGGCGCTACGGGAAACGCCGGCTGAGAGGACAGAGACAGCTGTCCATATCCTTCATAGGTCGCTGCATAGTTCATAAGTAATAACCTCCCTGCTGTTGTGCGTTTATGCTTACATCGGTTCATCTTTTGCCGGAGAGGATGCTCTCCTGATACGCACAAGCGTAGCGCCGCTTCATTGAAGCTGTATTGGAAACAGATTTGATCATTCCAATGTAGAGAGCATGGAGCAGGTGCCTGGCACACCTTGCGTGGCGTAGAGTGCGGATTTATCCAGCGCGTCCTGGGGGCTTCTAGCCCTGAAGGGATTCCAAGCTCCTATCTTCCAGGATATCAAAGAAGCTCATTTCTTCCTTGACATGCTCACCACATTCCTCTACAATTCAGTCGTTGAAGTAAAATCAGTGTGGAGAACAGGCCAGGAGGGACAGTACTCTTTCAAAGGAGGCTCGTGTATGGCGGACCGTATAGGACAGCAACTAGGGAACTATCGCCTCGTCCGGCTCATCGGACGGGGCGGCTTTGCCGATGTCTACCTTGGTGAGCATGTGTATCTCAACACACAGGTCGCCGTCAAGATACTGCAGACCAAAATAGCAGGCGATGATCTCGGAGAGTTCCTCAAGGAGGCCCGCACCATCGCCCACCTGGTGCATCCCCATATCGTGCGGGTGATGGATTTTGGCGTGGAGGGTGAAACTCCCTTCCTCGTCATGGACTACGCCCCCAATGGCACCTTGCGCCAACGCCATCCAAGAGGCACAACGCTTCCCCTGGTTGCCATCTCGTCCTATGTCAAGCAAGTAGCGGATGCTTTGCAGTATGCACACGATGAAAAATTCATCCACCGTGACATCAAGCCAGAGAATATGTTGTTAGGACGGCGCAACGAGGTCTTGCTCAGTGATTTTGGCATTGCCCTCATCGCCCAAAGCTCTCGCTACCAGCACACATATGACGTGGCCGGGACCGTTGCTTACATGGCCCCCGAGCAGATCCAGGGCAAGCCTCGCCCGGCCAGTGACCAATACTCCCTGGCAGTCGTCGTTTATGAGTGGCTCGGGGGAGATCGTCCCTTCCACGGCTCTTTTACCGAGGTGTGCACTCAGCACCTGTTTGCTCCCCCTCCGTCCCTACGTGAGAAAGTTCCAACGATCACCCCTGCTGTGGAGGAGGTCGTAATGATAGCCCTCGCCAAGGATTCCTCTCAGCGCTTTAAAAGTGTGCGGGCCCTCGCTACCGCTCTGGAACAGGCGAGCCGCGTGGAACTACCACCCGGTCTGCCAATCCAGCTTAGCTCCTCGCCTTTCTCTACTCCTTCGGTAGAGCCGTCCGCAAGCCCTCCCTCACTTCCGCCATCACCGCAGTCCGCCCAGGATTCACAGCCTTCTCCACCGCGATCTGAGGAGATTTCCCCACCCTCTCCTTCGTTGGTGCCTGCAGGGATCTCCTCGCTTTCTCCGCTCCGGTCGGCGGAGAGTTCAGCGTCACCGGCGGGAGACCTCCCTCTGGCGGAAACAAGTCGGCAGACTGATGAAGGGCAGCGGGCAATCTCTGGGAGTCGTAATGGGATGGTCAAGGCGTGGCAGGTCTGGGGCATTGGTAAACGCCAGATACTGGCTCTGGTTATCGGAGTGATTCTTTACGGTGCTTTCAACTACTCCCTCGATCTCTTGTACAGCAATAGCAGTTCTCTCGTGACCACGAGCCTTTCTATTTTTAACGAGGACATCGACCTTGGCATTGTCTTGATTGGTTTGGCTCTGATTATCCCCCTCTTCCTGGGGAGCGTATTTGGTCCATGGGTCGGCCTGATGACCATCATGGTTGGGACCTTCCTTGGGGCTCTCCTTGCTGGCTACAACTTCTCCTCTGACTACTACGGAGCCTCCTGGACCTGGAATGTCGGGTACATCCTGATCGGTTTCATTGCTGGTCTTGCTTTCCTCAAAACACAGGGACACTACCAAACTGCCAGGGCCATTGCTCTCGCTGTCGCTATCAGTGCCATCGGGATAATCATTGGCACTGCTTTCACAACATTCGGGGAGATGTGGGTCTCAGACGGCACTGTCGATGTAGCATGGTCCAGATTCCTCAGTCTCATCCTCACTTCTACCATCGATCTGATTTTACTCCCTCTCCTGCTGTTCGCCTACAATAGGCTAGTCGAGCGTATAAGAGGTGCATAGTTCAGCAAAGGGGCGTGATCACTTCGAGTCAGATCATGCTCCTCACCTTCCAGTTGTGCCCACTCTGCCACTTTCCCATACTTTTGCTAGAGGCTGTTTTCTCTGACAACTTGCCTTCAAAGGTGGGGGCCTATTTTCCAGGATATCAAAGAAGTTTATTTCTTTCTTGACATGCTCACCGCATTCCTCTACAATTCAGTCGTTGAAGTAAAATCAGTGTGGAGAACAGGCCAGGAGGGACAGTACTCTTTCAAAGGAGGCTCGTATGGCAGATCGCACAGGACAGCAGTTTGGTAACTATCGACTGATCCAGCTGTTAGGAGAAGGCGGTTTCGCAGAGGTCTACCTGGGCGAACATATCTACCTTGGCACTCAGGCGGCTATCAAAGTGCTACATACCCAATTGACCAGCGAAGACACGGACAAATTCCGCACCGAGGCGCGTACGATCGCTCACCTGGTACACCCTCACATCGTGCGAGTTCTGGAATTTGGCGTTGAAGGCAAAACGCCGTACCTGGTCATGGACTATGCCCCTCGGGGTACATTACGCCAGCGCCACCCCAGGGGTGTACCACTTCCGCTGGGGTTGATCGTGTCCTATGTCAAGCAAGTTGCCGATGCATTACAATATGCCCACAATGAAAAGCTGATCCATCGGGATGTGAAGCCAGAGAACATGTTGTTGGGCAGACATGGCGAGGTCTTGCTCAGCGACTTTGGCATCGCTTTAGTAGCCCAGAGTTCTCGCTATCAGGGCACGCAGGATATGGCTGGCACGATGGCTTATATGGCCCCGGAACAGATCCAGGGAAAGCCACGCCCGGCCAGCGACCAGTATTCTCTAGGGATCGTCGTTTACGAATGGCTGAGTGGCGACCGCCCCTTTCACGGGTCTTTCACCGAGATAGTAGGTCAGCACCTATCGGCCTACCCTCTCCCCTTGCGCGACAGGGTTCCGACAATCTCGCCTGCCGTTGAGCAGGTAGTAATGATAGCCCTGGCTAAAGACCACAGACAACGTTTCGCGAGTGTACAGGCGTTTGCTACCGCTTTAGAGCAGGCCAGCCAATCTGATGCCGCAACCTTTGTAAAGGTACCTCCGCCAGCAGAACAACCGCCTCGAATGACAACACTGCCGAGTCAGCAGCCCCTGTCTACTGTTGGAATCACTCCTCCGACCCCCTTGCCTGAACTTCCCGTCGAGGCCGCTCCACGAAGTCAGCCACCACTGTCCACTATTGGAGCTATCCCGCCTGGTGGACAACAATGGTCCGGGCAGGCGGGTCAGATGGCAGGATTCACTCGGCCTCCCCAGCCAAAGAGAGGTCCACGCTTTGGATTCATCATTGGCACTCTCTTTCTTTTAGTCGCATTGATTGGCGGAAGTTTCATCTTTTTCACTCTGAATAGACCCAACACTGGTAACAATCCAGGCACTACAGGGAGCGGTACAAACGTTAGCACGACTACTGGTGGCGGTACGACACCCCTTTCCTCGCCAAGTACCACAACTATCACAGCTCCGAACGATCTGATTACTCCTGGTACTCTGACGATAGGAAGCGATACCACCTATCCACCGCAGGAATACATTGACACCACAACAAATCACCCTGCTGGCTTTGACATTGACTTAATCACTGCAATGGCTCAGCGCATGGGTCTGCAAGCCAAAATCATCACGACGAACTTTGACACGATCATTGATAACCTGGTGGCCAAACGCTTTGATGTCGTCATGTCGGCAGTGAGCGTGACGCCTGAGCGCGAAAAGAAAGTCGATTTTGTGCCGTACTTCAGTGCTGGTGAGTCGCTGTTAGTACAGAAGGGCAATCCTCACAACATCAGGAGTACGGCTGACTTGTGCGGGCTACCTGTAGGCGTACAGACTGGCACAATAGAGCAAGATGACCTGAATACCGCCAGCACGGCCTGTCAAAATGCGGGCAAATCCGCTATTAACCTCACCGTCTTGCAAGACCAGGCGGCTGTTGTACAATTGTTGGCAAATAACAGCGTTGTGGCAACCTACCAGGACTCGCCTGTCACCGACTACTACATCAAGCTGAACCCCGGTCAATTTGAGACAGGTGGGTCCGTGGTCAATGCTGGCCAGGAGGGTATTGCCATCCGCAAGGGCGATACCTCCATGTTTAATGCCGTAAAGGCCGCTTTTGATCAGACAAAGGCTAATGGGACCTATCACTCTCTCATTCTCAAGTGGGGACTGACCAATGAAGAGATCAGTATGGTCGATAAGCGGATAACCATTGTCTGAACAAATACAAACGCCTTGAGTGTATCTTAATCACCATTTACACGTCCGGTACTGCTCTTGAACAAGCGGGCTGAGGTGTATCGAATGCTACTGCATCCTCCTACCACGACGTGCCGCCTCGTCCTGCCCTCTTCTCTACGATCTGGAGGGCAAATCAGTGACCGCCCAGGTGCCCACATATTTGATAAGGCGAGCCTGATAGGGAACGAGCAGATCGCGCACGTGCAGCACGTGCTCTGCCCTTGGAAGATGCACAGCAAGGATATGGTGTCCACGGCGTGCCTCCTGCAGGTACACGTCGCCAAAGAAGCCGTCATCGGTTGAGGAAAAGAAGCGCATAAGCGTCTCTAATAGGCGGCTCTGCTGCTGGTGCCGTTGTTCAACAGCCGCGACAAACTCCTGGCCCTGCATGAGGTGAACGCTTCTGGCATCGTAGCCCGCGTCGTGCAGTGCTTGAACGGCTTGCCTGGCTTGTTGAAGATCGTCGAACACACTATGGACATACTTTTTAAGAAAAGGCGCTACGGGAAACGTCAGCTGAGAGGACAGAGACGGCTGTCCATATCCTTCATAGGTCGCTGCATAGTTCATGAGTATTAACCTCCCTGCTGTTGTACGCTAATGCTTGCATCGGTTCATATTTTGCCGGAGAGGATGCTCTCCTGACAGGCACAAGCGTAGCACCGCTTCATTGAAACGAAATTGGAAGAAGATTTGATCATTCCAATGTAGCGAGCATGAAGCAGGTGCCTGGCACCCACCCCGCCCCCTGGCACCCACAAGGGGTGCTACTACTATGCCACGGCTCCGCAGGCTGTTCGTCCATAGTAGTGGCACCCCTTGTGGGTGCCAGGGGCGGTAGGGCCCGGATGAACATCTCCTCCCCGGCCAAATATGCATGAGAACTTCCTCATTTTCTTCCAATGTCCCTCTCATCCCTTCCTGCTACCCTGATGAACGTAAGGTGCGGTGTTCGGGTAAGCATCCTACTCTGAGCCACCCACCCGCACTCGCAGGCAGGAGAAGCGGCTTTCACCTGCCTGCACATCTTATGATAGAACCCGTCGTGCGGCCTGGTAGAGTGCCGATCATGCAGATTAACAAAATACTCCGGCCAGACCGTAGGGGCCGATTTATCGCAGCCCACCGCCGATGATGAAATTTCACTTTCAAGACCGGTAATCAGGGATCATGTAAGGCAGAGGCTAACAGTCCGTTGCCGGACAAGCCCACATAGCGCAACAAGGAAGGAGAGCGAGCAGCAAACTGATCAAAGAACTGATGCACCCGCTGC
>WNGG01025815.1_pt1 | contig 10127 bp, 11 predicted proteins | sample 5400661 | NCBI WGS metagenome assembly WNGG01 (sample SAMN13153372, study PRJNA577476) | soil metagenome | isolation source: 100 cm soil or saprolite under Garry oak tree replicate 1 | place: USA:California | collected 2016-06-15
GGTCGCCGATCGCGTGTCGGACTGATCCTGCCGCACGGCGCTAATCCAGGCGTCGAACGCGACGATGGCCCGCTCCAGCGGCTCCACTTTGCGGATCCAGCAGCAGCGGTCCGGATCGGTCTGGTACAGCGGCCCCGGATCCGTGAGCGGCCGCAGTTCCACGAGATTGAGGCCGTAGCGCTCGGCGAACTGCTGCTTGAAGGCGTGGGTCTCGGGGAAATGAAATCCGGTGTCGAGGAAGATGACCGGCACGCTCCGGTCGATGCGGCTGATCAGGTGGGCCAGCACAACGCCGCCCCCGCCGAAGCTCACCGTGAGGGCGGTATTTCCCGGAAACGTCGCGACGGTCCACTGGAGGATCGTCGCCGGGTCGGCCTGGTGCAGCAGCCGAGCGCGCTGGCGCACTGCCCGAGGACTAAGCATCGGCCCCGTTCCGGAGATGGCCGAGCTGTATCAGGCGCTCGATCACCCGGGCCGCGCTGCCCGGGACTGACTCCTGCTCGGTGTCGATCACCAGGTCCGGTGCGAGCGGCTCTTCGTAGGGGTCCGACACCCCGGTGAACTGGGGGATCTCGCCGGCCAGCGCACGGCGGTACAACCCCTTGGTGTCGCGCCGGATGCATTCGTCGAGTGATGCCTTCACAAACACTTCGACAAAGGCGCGGATGTCACCCCGCACTTCTTCGCGCACCGCCCGGTACGGCGAGATCGCGGCCGTGATCACCGCCACGCCGTTTCGCGTGAGCAGCTTCGCTACGTAGCCGATGCGGCGGATGTTCGTGTCACGATCCGCGCGCGAGAACCCGAGCCCCTGGGACAGGTTCTGGCGCACTTCGTCCCCGTCGAGGACTTCGACGCGGATCCCATGACGCCGCAGCTCCTGGCTCACCGCGCCGGCGAGCGTGGACTTGCCCGCTCCCGAGAGGCCCGTGAACCACAGGGTGAACCCGGCTGCCTGCGTGATGCGTCGGTCGCCCGCCACCTGAACATCGACCATGCGCCATCTCCGGTGAAACACGAATCGGGCCCGCCTCCCCACGAGGGAGAGCGGGCCCGATATGTGTCGCGCGTGCCGTTTACAAGCTAGTCGAACACCATCCGATGAACGGCCATCCCTGCGCCACAACCGCGTCCGCTCCCCGAGCGGGGAGCACACATTGTCCGGCGACACGGACAACAGGCGGGTGTGATGCAGTGCATGGTGCGCATGGATTTCGCGTTATGTAACCTCGCGTGCGTGGGCGTGTCAACCACCCGCTCGGGTAGGACGGCCCGTCGCTTGGATGGTTGACACACGCCGACACCAGATCTAGGTTGCGCCTCATGCGCGCAACGCCGCTGCGTCGTCCGATCTGTTGTTGCTGCGATCAACCGCAGGGTTGGACGGACACCTCGGCGCGCCCCTTGACGACGTGAAGACCAGCTAAGCCTCTTCGCCCTCGAGCTGCACCCAGGCCCGGCCACCCCAGCGTGCGCCGGGTTTTTTTGTCGCGCCATCACGTCACCGGGACGGCAAACGCGGAAGCAGAACGTGACATCCAGCTCGCTCGTTTTGATCCTCATCACGCTGCTCGCGGCCACCGTCAACGGAGCGCTCGGCTACGGGTTCTCGTCCATCACCGTGCCGGTCGCCCTCCTGTTCTATACCAACCGCATCCTCAACCCGGCGCTCGCGGGGATCGAGGTGGCATTGAACGCGTACGTCCTCTGGGTGAATCGGGCGAGCGTGCCGCACGTCTGGCGCCGGGTGCTACCGATGGTCATCGGCCTGGCGCCGGGCGTCGCGCTCGGAACGTCACTGGTGCATCGGGTCCATCCCGGGTGGCTCAAGCTCGCGACCTGCGTCGTCCTGCTGCCGTTGATTCTCCTGCAGGCGGCGGGGTTCCGCAGGCCGATCCGGGCCGAGCGTCGCGTCGGGCTGGTCTTCGGGGGCGGCCTCGGCGTGCTGTACTCCGTCACGACCATCTCAGGACCGCCGCTGGCCTTGATGCTGAGTAACCAAGGCTTTACGAAGCAGGACTTCCGAGCGGGGCTCGGCCTCGTCCGGCTCGCCGAATCAACGTTCACGGCTGCGGCGTACTGCTTCGCCGGCATGCTTTCCACCGAGAGCGCCCGGCTGCTCCCCTATATCCTCCCGAGTCTCGCCGTGGGAATCCCGCTCGGCGTACGGGTCATTCGCCGGGTGCGGCCGGAGACCTTCCGGCGCGTCTGCATGAGCTTTGACGCTTGGGTGGTGGGATATGGCATCTCGACGCTGCTGCAGCAGCTACACCTCGTCGAAACAGAGGCCGCGTTCGCTGTCCTGGCAGGGGTGGGACTGCTCGACACGTGGCTCCTGTACCGGTTCTTCCGCAATCAGACGTTCGAGACGCTCGCCGCTGGGCCGCAGCCGGGCGTCGGCCTCGTGTCCACTGGATGACGCATGATTGCGTCTATCCGGCGGATCCACACCTTCGAGCCGACGAACGTGAGGGCCAGGATCTCCGCGCCCACCAGCACGATGGCCAGCACCACCATAAGTACGACGCCTCCCGGAAATACCGTGATCTTCCGCCCGTCCCGCCGGTCGCCGGACTGCCAGACGAACACGGCCAACGCCAGTTGCGACAGCACGAACAGGACCCCCGAGGACACCATCGTCTCGAGCAGCTGACGATCAATCCAGGGGCCGTGAACGGAGATATCCGCGGAAAGCCACCACACGTGCATGACGAAGATGGCGGTCGACACGACCGTGATGATCGTCAGGACGACGGCGAACAGCTCGCCCATCAGTACGGCGTCGCCTTGAAGACGAAATTGACCGGCTTGGTCTCGGTGCCGCTGATGGTCACGTCCTGGCTCTGGCTGCCGAACTGTTCCTGCCACGCCGTCACGGTGTACTTGCCGGGGGGGAGCCCGGACAAGCTGAACGCCCCGTCCTCGCCCGTAACCGCGTAGTGCGAGGTAGCGAGCACCACGTGCCAGCCGTGCATCCAGGGGTGGACGTTGCACTTGACCGGAATGAACTCGGGCAGTTCCCACTTCGTGTGAATCGGCGGGGCCCCAGCGGGCTGGGACCTGTTCCACTCCGGATTCACCCTCGCGAGCGGGTGGATGTTGTGCGAGTGCGGATCGTCGTTGTAGATGTCGAGCGGCTGGTTCGGCTGCACGACGAGCACGTGGGGGATATACTGGCAGCTCTTCTGATCGAGCCGGACCGTGTCGGTGCCCGGCGTGGAACCCTGATCGCCGGCCGAGATGTACACTACCACCCAGCGGAGGCTGTTCCCGGGACCCGTGACAACGCTCTCGGTCAGGACCGGGGCGGCAGCGTGCTCCTTGGCACAGTTGGGCTCCTTCGCCATGTCGATCGGCTTCATCTTGGGGGGCGTACCGGTGTAGGTCACCTTGCCGCTGATGGTGCCGGCGGCTCCGGGCGGGGCCGGAAGGACCGCGCCCACCATGCTGGCCGACCGCACCAGTCCGCCGGTGATGAGCGCCGTGGCCAGGACCGCGATGGAGTGCGTTCGCATCTGAGTACCCTTCATCTAGGAGTCACTGCCCGCCCCCGCCGGGGGTGCTACGCGCGGGTCAGCTGGATCAGCGTGATCTCGGACCGCGCGCCCAGCCGCAGCGGCGGCCCCCAATAGCCCGTCCCGCGACTCACGTACAGCCACATCTCCTCCAGCCGGTGCAGCCCCGCCACGAACGGCTGGAACAACCGGACGAGCAGGTTGAACGGGAAGTACTGCCCGCCGTGGGTGTGGCCGGAGAGCTGCAGGTCGAAGCCTGCGCCGCGCGCCGCGAATGCGCTCTTCGGCTGGTGCGCGAGCAGCACGCGCACGTCCCCCTCGGGCGCCCCCGCCACCGCGGCCGCGGGATCGGACGCGTGCCCCGGCACCCGTCGGCTCGCCGATGCATCCGTCACCCCGGCGAGCACGAGCTGCGCGGTCCCCCGCCGGATCACCCGGTGGGCGTTCACAAGCGCGCTGAATCCCAGGCGTTCGAGTTCCCGCACCCACCCGGCCGCGTCCCAGTAGTACTCGTGGTTGCCCGTGACGAAGTACTTCCCGTGCGGCGCCGCGAGCCGCGCGAGCGGGGCGAGCTCATCGCGCAGCGCCAGCGGAAAGCCGTCCGCGACGTCGCCCGTGAGCGCGATCAGGTCCGGCGCGAGGCCGTTCGCCGTCTCGACCACGCGCTCCACGAAGGCCCGCTTCAGCGTCGGGCCCACGTGGAGGTCCGAGAGCTGCACGATGCGGAAGCCCTCGAGATCGGGCGGGAGGTCGGCGATCGGCACGTCCACCCGCACCACGGCCGGCCGGCGCGCGTGCCACGAGCCGAGCACCAGCACCACGAGCGTCCCCGCCAGCACCCCCGCGCTGAACATGCCGGCCCCGACCCAGGCGCGCAGGTGCAGCACGTCCCCCGCGAAAACGAACACGATGAGCAGCGACGACAGGCCCACCAGGGTGAAGCCCGCCGCCTCGAGCACCGCTTTCCCGGGCAGCCGCTCGGCCCGCACCGCGTAGAACGCCACAAAGGGAGCGACCACGAGAATCAGGATGCCCGCCCAGCCAAGCAGGCGCCCCCCGAGCGGGAGCGGCGCCTGCCCGAGGAGCCGCTGCCCCACGTAGAGATGGAGCAGCGCCCACACGCCCGCGACGACGAGAATGCGCTTCGCCACCGTCAGCGGCCGGCTGCTCGCAGCGCCGCGAAGTAGTCCCGGATGCGCGCGGCGTTCGCGCCCACGTCGCTCCGCCCGACGCGTGACTTGGAGCGCATGTCCACCACGGCGCTGTCGCTCCCGCGCGGCGCCACCCGAATCACGACGTCGTCCTTGAACCCGAACCACTTGGTCGTGGCGGTGGCTTCGATCCGGCCGCTCGCGGAGTCGCTGCCGGTCACCTCCCATCCCGACATCCCGAGGGCGGTCCGGTGGGCAAGCCCGTAGGCCTGGACCGCGGGGAGCGGCAGCACGAACGCGCCCAGGTCGGGGTAACCGCGCCGTACCGAGTCGGCGAAGCCGGCGGGATACCCCAGGTCTTTTCCTTTCCAGAAGTCGTTCGTCGCCGCGGTGACGTACCCCGGCGGGTTCGTGAGGTCGGTCGAGACGTCGTTGATCGGCGGCACCTGGCGCGCGAGCCGGTATTGGTGATAGAACAGCGCGCCGGGCACGGCGCCGACGATGACGCCGACCAGCGCGAGCGCGGCGCCCCGCGACTTCATCCCGATGGCGAGCGCGAGTGCGACCAGCGCCACGACGCTCCCCACGATCGCGACGACACCCCCGTAGGCGAAGAGATAACGCAACGCCGCCCGCAGCCCCCACCAGCCGTGCCGGTAGCCCCAGCCGGAGACGACCTCCATGACCAGCCCGACCGCCGCGAGCGCGAGGCCCGCGCGCGCCGCCCACAGCGTTGCCGTGCCACTCTGCGACTGCGTTTCCATGGCTGCTCCTTTCCCGCCGTTAATAGGTCACGCCCTTGCGGATCGCGAAACCCCACCGGCTGCCCGAGAATCCCTGCCCAAACCGGTAACCGATGGCGAACTCCGCGACGTCGCCCCGCACGGCGCGCGTCGGACCGATGCGCAGCGACACCCCGATGTCGCCCCCCAGCCGCACCCGCTCATCCGGGTACCAGGCGCCGCCGTAGTCGAAGAACGGCGCGACGCCCACACCCAACAGTCCCCACGCGTCGTCCGCCACCACCACCCGATCCTCGACCGCGAGCCAGGCCATGCGCGAGCCCGTGAACTCGTGCGCGCCGAATACGCGCGGTCCCGTGCGGCCGAGCCACAGATCGAACAGCGCGTTCGGCGCCGGCCGGCGGAGCCGGGCGCCCTCGAGGTGGAAGATCAGCGTCTGACCGCGCAGGTTCTGGCTCGCGACGGTGAGCGCGCCCGCCACCCGGCCTGAGTCGGGCATGCCCGCCGTGAAGACCCCGTTACCGGCCCCGCTCAGCACCGCGAACCCGCCAGGCCAGAGCGCGGAGAGCCGCGCGCCGACCTCCGCCCCGACCCCGGCCCGGTCGGACGGATAGCCCCACGCGCGCGGCGCCGCCCACAGGCCGAAGTGAAACAGCTGCGACAGCAAGCCCCGCGCCCACCGTGCCGAACTGCGACCGGGGGAAGGGGTTCGCTCCCTTCGAGGCGAAGTCCTCGCGCCGCCACTGCCCGCCGAGCCACAGCCGGAGGTAGTCCCGGCTCGTCGCGTGAGGCGCGAATCCGGCGGTCACACCGAGACGCAGGGCGCGTCGCCATACCGTGCCCGTCGTGTCGGGGATTACCTTGCCCGTCTTGTCGAGGACGCCGTCGCGGAACACCAGCACGCGCTCGGCGGCAGCCTCGCCGTCGGTCGCGAGCGCCCGCCGGGCGGCGGTCTCGTAGAACGGGACGCCGACGAACCACGCACCGCGTTTTCCATCCGACTTGTCGCTGTATAGCGTCTCGAGCCGGGCGCGCCGCGAAAAGACGTGAGGGCTCACGTACCCGAGGGTGAAGATGCTCCGGTCCGGCGTCTTGTTATAGACGGCCGTGAGCGACGTGGCGGTGCCAAGCAGGTTGTCCTCGACCAGTCCCGCGAGCCAGCTGACGTCGCCTCCCGCCGCCGAGTAGCCGAGCTGTGGCTTGGTGCTCCAGCCGTCGGTGGTCGCGACGCGCAGGGCGAGACGGCCGTCCAGGCGCGTCGTGTCAATCCGCACGCGGCTGAAGACGAATAGGTTGCGGAGCGCGCGCTCGCTCTCGGCGACGCGCGCGGAGTCGTACCGGTCCCCCGGATTGACCAGCAGTGTGCGCCGGATCACCCCCGCCCGCGTGGTCACGTGCAGCGCGTTCGCGAGCCGGCCGAGGAAGCCCGGTGCGTCCTCGGCGAAGTTAAAGATGTTGCGGTTCACCACGATGATCGTGTCGATCGTGGGGGCGGGGGACTGGGCGGTCAGGCGGTCGGGCGGTCGGGCGGTCAGCAACGCGAGCGCGAGGCCGACCGCCCGACCGCCGGTCCGGCTGACCGCCTCACTTGACCAGGTCAATGCGCTGCTGCAGCGAATAAGTCACGTGGCGGGCGGAGTCGTTCCATTCCGTAAAATACAGCGTCGCTTCGACCCGGCCGGTGATGTGGCGGAGTCCCCGGGTCGCAAGCCGGAACGTGCCCCGCACCGAGTCGGGCTTGAGAGGGCGACAGAAGCAGGTGACGGTGGCGTACGCCGGAATGCGCGCAGGCGGGGGGCCGAGGGCGTAGGGCACGTCTTGCCGCAAATCGCGCACGCGGCCGAAGTCGAGGCCGAGCATGATCGCGTACTCGTCCCCGGTGGCGGGGGAGGGGTTGAAGTCGAAGCGCGCGAGCCCCACATCCCCACCCCCGCGGGTCGTGTCGATCGCCAGGCGCACCAGCGTGAGTTCTCGATCCGGCTGCACGGTGAGCCGCCCATGCCACTCCCAGCGGCCGAAGCTCTGCAGGCCGAGGGTGTCGCCCGGGCGCGAGGTTGTGTCGCACGCCGCGAGCAAGAGCACCGTCACGCAGAGGCGTCGCGGAGAGGCGTCGCGGAAAATCGTCACGTAGCGGCGTGAGAAGGGTGACGCTCGGTGTCGAGGCAGGGTTTAGGCTGCGACATGGCGCTCAAGGCCCATGCCGGGCGGCTACGTGTCCACGAACTGGCCTGCGAGCTCGCTGCCGACACGGTACGTCTCGCTCGCACCTTCCGAGGACCCGGCAGCTTCGAACGCGGCGACCAACTGGTGCGCGCGGCCCTCTCCATATGCTCGAACGTAGCAGAAGCATGTGGTCGGGGCACGGTGCCGGAGTTCCGCCAATTCCTGCTGTATGCGCGGGGTTCTGCACAGGAGACCATCACGCACCTGCGCGTGGCCGCGTCGCTGGACGCCACTCACCAGCGCGCGATCACCGCCCTCGAGGGTAGAGTCATCGTGATCAGCAAGATGATCAGCCGACTACACGCGAACCCGCCACCTGACCGGTGAGACGTCTTCTCGCGACGCCGCTTCGTGACGCCTTTTCGTGACGCCTCGTTGCTACGCCGTCAGTACTGGCCCAAATACCTATTCAGCTCCCACTCGCTCACCTGCCCGATGTACTCCTGCCACTCCTCGCGCTTGGCGTCGAGGTAACGCTCGTAGATGTGGTCGCCCAGCGCCTCGCGGATCACGGCATCCTTCTCCAAATAGTCGAGCGCTTCATGCAGGTCGCGCGGCAGGTCGTCGATGCGGAACCGGCGGCGCTCGCGGTAGGACATGCGGGCGATGTTCTTGTTCACCGGCTCGCCCGGGTCGATCCGCTCCTGGATGCCGTCCAGACCGGCCGCAAGCTGCACGCCGAGCGCGAGGTAAGGATTCGCCGAGGGATCGGGCATGCGGTTTTCGCAGCGCGTCGCTTCGCCGCGCTGCGCCGGCACGCGGATCAAGGGAGACACGTTCTGCGTGGACCACGAGACGTTCACCGGGGCCTCGTACCCCGGCACGAGCCGCTTGTACGAGTTCACCAGCGGATTCGTCACGGCGCAGTAGCCGCGCGCGTGCCGCAGCAGCCCCCCGATGTACCAGCGGCTGACCTCGGAGAGCTGGATCGGCCCCTGGGAGTCGAAGAAGGCGTTCTTCCCCTTGGCGAACAGGGATTGGTGCGTGTGCATCCCCGACCCGTTGCGGCCGTACAGCGGCTTGGGCATGAAGGTCGCGACGAGGCCGTGCCGCACCGCGATGGTGCGCACCACGAAGCGCAGGCTCGCCAGATGGTCGGCCATCGTGAGGGGGTCCGCGTAGCCGAGGTCGATCTCGTGCTGGCCTCGGGCCACCTCGTGATGGGACGCCTCCGAGCTCAGCTTCATCTCCTCCAGCGCCGCCACGATGACGCGACGCGCCTGCTCCCCGCGGTCCACCGGGACGAGGTCGAAGTAGCTGCCGGCATCGAGCGTCCGGGTCGTCGGCTCGCCGCGCTCGCTTTGCTCGAAGATGAAGAACTCCACCTCGCACCCGACCCGCATCGTGAAGCCCAGCTTGGCGGCTCGCTCGATCTGTCGCTTCAAGGTGGTGCGGGGACACCCCTCGAACGGCCGCCCGTCGGGATAGCGGATGTCGCAGATGAGCCGCGCTACGACCCCTCCCGCGCCATCCGAGCCCTCGCTCTCCCACGGAAACACGCGGAAGCTCGCGAGATCCGGCACCAGCAGGGCGTCCGCTTCCTCCACGCGCGCGAACCCCTCGAGCGCCGAGCCATCGAACGTCACCTCGCCAGCCAACGCCTTCTCGAACTGGGAGGCGGGCACCTCCACGGCTTTGTTGACGCCCAACAGGTCGGTGAACTGCAGTAGCAGGAACCGGACGCGGCGCTTCTTCAGCTCGTCGAGGATGTCGCGCGTGTCGGCAGCGGTAGCGGTCATGGCACTAAGCTAAGATAGAGGGCGGTAGAGGGCGGTAGAAGACGGCAGAGGGCGGCAAAGGGGAGACCCCTCTACCGCCCTCTAGCGCCCTCTACCGCCGCGCTTACACGTCGTAGTACAGGAAGAACTCGTACGGGTGCGGCCGCAGCGCCACCGGATCGACTTCCTTGGCGCGCTTGTACGAGAGCCACGTCTCGATCAAGTCGGGCGTGAACACGGCTCCCTGGAGTAGGAAGTCGTGGTCCGCTTCGAGCGCCGCCAGCGACTCGACGAGCGAGCCCGGCGTGTTCTTGACGTGCTTCCGCTCCTCCGGCTCGAGATCGTACAGGTCCACGTCCATCGGCTCGGGCGGCTCGACCTTGTTCTTTACGCCGTCGAGGCCCGCCATCAGCAGCGCGGCGAACGTGAGGTACGGGTTCGACGACGGATCGGGCGCCCGGAACTCGACCCGCTTCGTCTTCGGCGACTTGGAATACACCGGGATGCGGCAGATCGCCGAACGGTTCCGCTGCGAGTAGATCAGGTTGATCGGCGCCTCATAGCCCGGCACCAGACGCCGGTAGCTATTCGTGGTCGGCGCCGCGAACGCGAGCAGGGCCGCCGCGTGCTTGATCAGCCCGCCGATGTACCACCGCGCCGTGTCCGAGATCAGCGCATACCCGTTCGCGTCGAAGAACAGGTTCTTCGCGTCCTTCCACAGGCTCATGTGGACGTGCATCCCCGAGCCGTTATCCCCGAACATCGGCTTGGGCATGA
>WNGG01033524.1_pt1 | contig 10127 bp, 11 predicted proteins | sample 5400661 | NCBI WGS metagenome assembly WNGG01 (sample SAMN13153372, study PRJNA577476) | soil metagenome | isolation source: 100 cm soil or saprolite under Garry oak tree replicate 1 | place: USA:California | collected 2016-06-15
GCAAGGACATCGATCTGCCGATCGACCGCGTCTACATGAAGGAGGTGATGACGCGCTGAGCACGACGAAAGCGCAGTTTTTTTGCAGAGACCGAGCAGGATCGTTCGCGGCACATATGCAAAGCCGCAACGCGTCATGTTTCGGCCTGGCCGCTTCGCCGCAAAACGCTCTCGCTAGCGAGGCAGTCCCGGGCAGGCCTTCCGGATGAAGTCAATGGCGTGCCGCTTGCTCTGGATCGTGCGCGCCAGTGCTTCCTGACGGGGTGCCGAAATTCCGATCTTGACGTTGTCTTGACATCCGCCTTCCTTGCACATCCAGGCCGTGCCCTCGATCACCACATTCGCAGGATCGCCTTCCTCGACATCGAGCCGGCGTACCTTGTTCAGATCCAACGTAGTAGCTTCACTGGTCGCAGCGCCGAAGCTTCCTTTGCTCTCGCCTTTGGAATACTCGGTCGTTACGACGGTCTTGAACACGCATTTTTTTGGTGACGTGATAGTCACGCCAATGCGCACGTAGCGGCTGTCACGACGCGGAGCATTTGCTTGGCCGAAGTTGGCGTGTGGCCCGATTGATTGGTACTCGATCTCTCTGCCGTGAACGGTCCGCCGCCAGCGGGTTTCAAATCCTTGGGGGATCGCATCTTCCTGTTCGCCGCCGGTGATGAAGGCGACCGCATCGAGCAACCCTGCTTCGTCCGAGCTCAGTTGGCCTCCGCATCCAAAAACCAGGCTTGCCAATCCCAGCAGCAGGATGTTTTGAATTCTCAAGTTTCTCTCCCGGACGGGCACCCACTGGTGCTCGTGTAGCCGTCAATCTATGCGACACTGCGCGGACGGCTATCGATCGAAAGCGCTTCACCTTACCCCTTCCCCGCACGCGCCGGGAGAGGGTGCCACCCGCTTTGCGGCAACATGGTGGACTGCGCGCAAAGAGTCGGAATTTGCGAAGCCTGATATAAGCTGCAGGTCGAGCAAGCGCGAAGGGGCGACCGATGAAAATCATCGACATGAGCCACGTGATGAACGTGCATACTCCCGGATGGGTCGGATATGCCGGCAACAAAATGTATTACGCGCAGAATCTGCAGACGCAGATGATCGTTGCGCAGCGCATCGATACGGCGCTTCACGTCGGCACCCATTTCGACGGCGCCATGCACGCCACCGACGACCCCAAGGGCGACATGGCCTCGCTGCCGCTCGATTATCTGGTCAACCGCGGCGTCGTGGTCGACATTTCCGCAAAGATGTCGGACTGGGCCGTGATCACGCCGGAGATCATCGAGAGCGCCGGGGCCGACATCCGCGAGGGCGACATCTTGCTTCTGCACACGGGTTGGCATCGCCATTACGAGGGCCAGCCGCAGCAGGATCTCGTGAAATACTTCTGCTACCACCCCGGTCCCAATCTCGACACCCTGCATTGGATGCTGAAAAAGAAGATCAAGTGGTGGGGCATGGATACGGGCTCGTGCGACCACGCCATGAACACCTCGATCCGCACCATGCGGCCGGATCTCGCCGCGCAATTCACCAGGCTACACGGCAAAACGCCGGCCGAGTTCTTCGGCACCTTCGAATACATCCACAAGAAGTCCAAACGTCGCGTCGTGTCCGACGTTTTTCCGTTTCACAACTGGGCCTTCCAAGAGGGGCTGCTGCACGCCGAGAATCTCGGCGGCGACATCGAGCTCATGCTCAACAAGCGGGCGCTGATCGGAGCGTTTCCCTGGCGCTATCAAGGCCTCGAAGGCTGTCCCTGCCGCATCGTCGCCTTCCTCGACGCCGACGACCGCGTCGAAGCCGTGGGCAACGCGGCGAAGGCGATCATGAACGGCTGAGATGCGAGGAGAGATTTTCGCGGCTTGCAGGCGCGATATGGCTTGACTAGCCTTTCATCGCTACGCCGACGAAGTTGGATTGCGCTGCGGCGCATTCGGAAGACCCAATGGCGAAAATTTCCGCAGCCGACGGGGTCAAGCTCTACGTGGAAGCGATTGGCTCTGGAACGCCGGTCGTCTTCGTGCATGAATATGCCGGCGACTACCGCAGCTGGGAACCGCAGATGCGCCGCTTCTGCCGCCAGCACCGCTGCGTCACCTATAGTCAGCGCGGATACCCGCCCTCGGACGTGCCCTCCGATCCCGCCCGCTACTCGCAGGACATCGCCCGCGACGACGTGATCGCCGTAATGGACGCGCTCGGTATCGACAAGGCGCACGTGGTCGGGCACTCGATGGGCGCCTGTCGGTGACCGCCGCCGGCTGCGGCTGGGGTTCGAGCCCTGACGCGGGGACGCGCGACGCCATGAAAGCGATGGCGGCGGAGACCGGAAAGATGTTCGCCGACGAAGGCATCGTCTCCGCGGCCGCCAAATACGCCGATGCGCCCATGCGGCAGGCGTTCAAGAACAAAGATCCACGCGGCTGGAGCGAGTTCGCGCGCATGTTGTCGGAGCATTCCGCCGAGGGCCATGCCCACACCATGCTCAACCTCCAGCTCAAGCGGCCGACGCTGTGGGACATGGAGGCGCAACTCAGGCAGTTCTCGGTGCCGCTGCTGGTGATCGTCGGCGACGAGGACGATCTCTGTCTCGACGGCAGCGTATTCATCAAGCGCACCGCTCCGACCGCGGCGCTTCTGGTGGTGCCGCGTGCGGGCCACACCATCAACAGCGAGGAGCCGGCGGTGGTGAACGCGGCGCTCGCCGAACTGTTCTCCGCCGCGGAGGCGGGCCGCTGGCTCGCGCATAAATCGGCTTGAGCCGAGCCCTCCGGGGCAGACCTCACGAGGAGATCCACATGGACCTTAAGCTCCACGGCAAGACCGCGCTGGTCACGGGCGGCAGCGCGGGCATCGGCAAAGGCATCGCCCGCGCGCTGGCGCAGGAAGGCGTCGATGTGGCCATCTGCGCGCGGCGCAAGGAACCGCTCGAGAAGGCGGCGGCCGAGATCGCGCGGCAAACCAACCGCCGGATCGTGCCGATCCCCGCCGATCTCAGCAAAGACGCCGATGCCAAGAATTTCGTCGCGCAGGCCCACGAGGCGCTCGGCCGCGTCGATATCATGGTCAACAATGCCGGCTCCTCGCCCGGCGGCGTGCTCGAGCATCTGTCCGAGGCCGACTGGGAACAGTCGCTGCAGCTCAAATTCATGGGCTACGTGCGCTGCCTGCGCTACGTGCTGCCGATCATGGTCAAGCAAGGCGGCGGGCGCGTGGTCAATTTGATCGGCAACGACGGCGTGAAGGCATCCTATTGGGAGATAGCGCCGGGTGCCGCCAACGCCGCGGGGCAGAACCTCACGATGTCGCTCGCCGGCCAGTACGGCAAGCACAACATCAGCTTCTGCGCGGTCAATCCCGGCCCGGTGCGGACCGAGCGCTGGTCCGGTCTGGTTGCGGCGATGTCGCGCGACATGAAATTATCCTACGAGGAGGCCGACAAGCTCGCTCCGGCCTCGATCCCGCTCGGCCGTATCGCCGAGGTCGAGGAGGTCGCAAACCTCGTGGTCATGCTGGCCTCGCCGCTGATGCACATGGTCAACGGCACCCAGATCGAGATCGACGGCGGCCAGGAGAAGTCGCTGATGGATCGCCTGCGCGACCGCAAGTGAGCAGGTGTCCCGGATGCGGTGCATCGCCATAGCGCGTCGAAGAGGCGCTATGGCGGGGAGAGCGAGCGCACCGAGCGAGCGGTCCAGTAGCCCGCATGAGCGCAGCGAAATGCGGCGCCCCGGATTTCGCTTCGCTCATCCGGGTTACGAGTTGGCGGGCACGGGTGCATCGGTGCGCGATCAAGCGACCTTGACAAGCGTCCAGGCCGGCTCACTACTTGTCCACAAGCGAATTAGCGCACGACTTCTCATGGAATGGAGCACCGCATGAGCAACAGATCGCAGCTCTTTTGCCTCGCCACAGCGGGCGCAGTTTGTTTCGGCATGCCTGCCTTCGCGCAGAACACGGTCAAGATCGGCGAGCTCAACAGCTATAAGGCGCAGCCGGCGTTCCTCGAGCCCTATAAGAGAGGCTGGGAACTCGCGGTTGAGGACATCAACGCCAAGGGCGGCGTGCTCGGCAAGAAGCTCGAGGTGATTTCGCGTGACGACGGTGCGACCCCCGGCGATGCCGTCCGCGTCGCCAACGAGCTCGTCACCCGCGAGGGAGTGAACATCATCGCCGGCACGTTCCTCTCCCATATCGGGCTTGCGGTCACCGAGTTCGCCGGCAAGGAGAAGGTATTCTTCCTCGCGGCCGAACCTTTGACCGACAAGATCACCTGGCAAAACGGCAACAAGTACACGTTCCGCCTGCGACCCTCGACCTATATGCAGGTCGCGATGTTGATGCCCGACGCGGTCGCAGCGAAGAAGAAACGCTGGGCCGTGATCTATCCCAACTTCGAGTACGGCCAGTCGGCCGCGACCTGGTTCAAGGAGATGCTCAGGAAGGCTCAGCCCGACGTCGAATTCGTGACCGAGCAAGCCCCGCCGCTCGGCAAGGTCGATGCCGGCGCGGTCGTGCAGGCGATCGACGATGCCAAGCCCGACGCCATCTTCAACGTGTTGTTCGGAGGAGACCTCGCCAAGCTGGTGCGCGAGGGCACGACTCGCGGCACGTTCAAGAACCGCGTCGTCGTCAGCCTGCTTTCGGGCGAGCCGGAATATCTCGATCCGCTCAAGGACGAGGCCCCGGTCGGATGGATAGTCACCGGTTATCCCTGGGATGCGATCAACACGCCGGTGCACAAAGCCTTCGTCGCCGCCTATCAGAAGCGCTGGAACGACTATCCGCGGCTGGGTTCGGTGGTCGGCTACGACACCATCAATTCGCTCGCCGCCGGCATCGCCAAGGCGGGCTCGACCGATACCGACAAGCTCATCGCCGCGTTCCGCGGGCTCAAGGTCGAAGGTCCGTTGGGGCCGTTCGAATTCCGCGCGAACGACCATCAGGCGACGATGGGCGCCTATGTCGGCAAGATCGCGCTGAAGGACGGCAAGGGGACGATGTCCGACTTCAAATATGTCGACGGGGCAAGCGTGATGCCATCCGACGAGGAGGTGAAGAAGCTGCGACCGGCGGCGGCAATGAACTGATTGCGGCTGTGGGACTGATCGGCTCATCGTCCGCGCGCACCGATCTCCCCCGAGCGAAAGATGGCACCCGCAGCGGGAGAGTGCATGAGGGATCGTAGACAAATTGAATGACGACGGTTGAGGTTCAAGCCGGTTTCCGGTAATTCTGGTTAAGCAAAGCCTGACAAAGATGCAGCCGCCAGACTCCATGTCATCGTGGGCAGCATTCCTTTTGCAACGGCGCCCTCTGCCCTGGCGAGTGTCAGCTGCGCCGATCCTCCTTCTCTCGCTGAGCAACTGTTCAGGCGGCGTGCTGGACCCGCAGGGCCCGATCGGCGGGGCGAACGCAAAAATCCTGCTCAACGCGCTGGGCATCATGCTGGTGATCGTGGTCCCCACGATCATCGCGATCCTGATCTTCGCCTGGTGGTTTCGCGCGTCCAACACCCGGGCACGCTACCGTCCCGATTTCGTCTATTCCGGCGGTATCGAAATGATTGTCTGGGGCATCCCGATCCTGGTCATCCTGTTTCTCGGCGGCGTGATCTGGATCGGATCCCACGATCTCGATCCCTACAAGCCGATCAGCTCGCCCGAGAAACCGGTCGAGGTGCAGGTCGTCTCGCTCGATTGGAAATGGCTGTTCATCTACCCCGAGCAAGGCGTTGCAAGCGTCAACGAGCTCGTCGTTCCCGCCGGGGTGCCGGTGCATTTCTCGCTGACGTCGGCCTCCGTGATGAACATGTTCTTCGTGCCGCAGCTCGGCACGATGATCGCCACGATGAACGGAATGGTGACGCAGCTGCATTTGGCGGCGGACAAGCCCGGCGAGTTTTATGGCCAATCGGCGCAATACAGCGGCGGCGGCTTTTCCGACATGAACTTCACGGTGCGCGCGGTGCCCCAAGACGCTTTCGCGCAATGGGTTGCCACGACGCGCCAGAGCGGATCAGCATTGGACCGATCGAGTTATCTCGCGCTGTGCCAACAAAGCAGCAACGTACGTCCTTTCACCTATCGCGCGGTTGATGCGGGCTTGTTCAATGCGGTCGTGAGCCAGCAGCTTCCGCCGTGTCCGGGGCCAAACATCGAACGCGCGGGCGCGACGGTTCGTCCGCGGCCGGAGCGCTGACATGTTCGGCAAACTGACCTGGGATGCAATCCCATGGAGCCAGCCGATCCCGCTCGTTGCTGGCTCGGTGGTGGTGCTGATCATTCTCGCGGTGATCGCTTGGGTCGTGCTCAAAGGCTACCTCCCGTACCTTTGGCGCGAGTGGATCACGAGCGTGGACCACAAGCGGATCGGTGTGATGTACACCCTGCTCGGCTTGGTCATGCTGCTGCGCGGGTTCATCGACGCGATCATGATGCGCTCGCAGCAGGCGATCGCATTTCGCGCCGCCGGCTATCTTCCGCCCGAGCACTACGACCAGATCTTTTCCGCGCACGGCACGATCATGATTTTCTTCGCGGCCATGCCGATCGTCATCGGCCTCATGAATTTCGCGGTGCCGCTGCAGCTCGGCGTGCGCGATGTCGCTTTCCCGACGCTGAATTCGACGAGCTTCTGGCTCACCGCGACCGGCGCGCTCTTGGTCAACATCTCGCTCGTCGTCGGTGAGTTCGCGCGCACGGGTTGGCTGCCTTACCCGCCGTTATCCGAGCTTCCCTACACTCCCGGCGTGGGTGTCGATTACTACCTGTGGGCGCTCCTCATCTCGGGCGTTGGCACGCTGATGACCGGCATCAACTTCGTCACGACGATTCTCAAGATCCGGACGCCCGGCATGAGCTACTTGCGCATGACGATGTTCTGCTGGACCGCGCTGGCCGCAAACCTGCTGATCGTCGCAGCCTTTCCGATCCTCACCGCCACCTTGGGAATGCTCGCACTCGACCGCTATCTCGGCTTCCATTTCTTCACCAACGAAGCCGGCGGCAACATGATGATGTTCATCAACCTGATCTGGGCCTGGGGCCATCCCGAAGTCTACATCCTGGTCCTGCCGGCATTCGGCATCTTCTCCGAGGTGATCTCCACGTTTTCCGGCAAGCCTTTATTCAACTACCGCTCGATGGTTGCAGCGACCATGTTCATCTGTCTCGTCTCGTTCCTGGTGTGGCTGCATCACTTCTTCACCATGGGGGCGGGCGCCGACGTCAACGCCTTGTTCGGCATCGCCACCAGCATCATCGCGGTCGGCACCGGCGTGAAAATCTACAACTGGCTGTTCACCATGTACGGGGGCCGCATCCGTTTCACGACCCCGATGCTGTGGTCAATGGGATTCCTCGTCACGTTTGTGATCGGCGGCATGACCGGCGTGCTTCTTTCCGTCCCGCCCGCCGACTTCGGCATGACGCGGCGACTGCAGCACTATGATGTGGCGGCATGGCGTCCGTGGGTTCTCGTCGCCGGGATTGGCATCATCGTCATGATCTGCGCCGCCGCCTGTCAGGTGGCCCAGTTCGTCGTTAGCATTCGGCGGCGCGACGAATTGCGCGACGAGACTGGCGATCCTTGGGATGGCCGCTCGCTCGAATGGGCGACGGCATCGCCACCGCCTCCCTTCAACTTCGCGGTGCTGCCGAACGTGCGCGGTGAGGAGCCATATTGGGACATCAAGCGGCGCGCGATCGAGACGCAGCAGTTATCGCCCGAGCCCAAATATGAGCCGATCGAGATGCCGAGGAACAGCCCGACTGGATTCATCACTGCTTTCTTCTGCACGATGACGGGCTTTGCGCTGATTTGGCACATCTGGTGGATGGTGGGCCTGGGGATCGTCGCTGCCTATGCAGTCTTCGTGTGGTTCGCGTGGCGTGACGTCACGGAGTATTCAATTCCGGCGGAGGAGGTCGCCAGATTCGACCGCGCACGCCGGCAAGCCCGCGAGCAGTGGCTCGCGCAGCACGCTGGCCAGCCGGCATGAGCGCGACGGATACCTCGTTCGACCGCGCGATCGATCCCTACCGGGTCGGGCACGGCCGTGATTGGCTCAGCGCCGGCGCTGGCCGCGGCTACGTTCATGCAACCGGTCACGGCGAAGGCGGCCCGGCCTCAAAGCGCGTGATCGTCGGCTACGGCTTCTGGATCTTTTTGCTCAGCGACATCGTGATGTTCTCGGCCTTCTTCGCCGCGCATGCCGTGCTGCAAACGGCCACGGCGGGCGGGCCTTCCGGACGCGAGCTGTTCAACTGGTGGAGCATTGTGCTGCAGACGTTCTTGCTGCTCGTCTCGAGCTTCACCTGCGGGCTCTCGGCCGTGGCCACGGAAGCGCGCAGCCAGCTGTGGACCCAGCTCGCACTGCTGGTCACCGGGCTGCTCGGCCTCGGATTCCTGGCGCTCGAGGGCCGGGACTTCGCCGGCATGGTCCTGCAAGGCGCCGGGCCCGATCGCAGCGCCTTCCTGTCGTCCTTGTTTGCCGTCGTCGGGCTGCATGGACTGCATGTCAGCGCGGGCCTGCTGTGGCTGGGCACGATGATGGCGCAAATCTTCGTCAAGGGCTTTCGTGCGGACATTCTGCGCCGCATGGTGTGCTTCAACCTGTTCTGGCACGCCCTCGATATCATCTGGGTCGCCCTGTTCACGATCGTCTACCTGATTGGATTAGGCCGATGAGTCACGAGACCAACGCGCGAGACCCGGGCGACGTAGGACCGGGATTCATGGATGCGGCGGAACTGACGGCCCGCGAGGGGATCGCGCGATATGTCATCGGATTTGTGCTCGCGTGCGCGCTCACCGCGGCCTCGTTCTACGTGCTCAATACCTCCTTGATCTGGGGGCCTGGAATCCCGGTGGCGCTCGTCGTGCTCGCGATCGCGCAGATGGGCGTGCATCTCGTGTTCTTTCTGCACATCACCACGGCTCCCGACAATACCAACAACGTGCTCGCGCTCGCCTTCGGCGTGCTGATCGTCGCCCTGGTGATCGGCGGCTCGCTGTGGATCATGGACCATCTCAACGAAAACATGATGCCGATGCATCAGATGATGCAGATGCAGCGGTAGCCATCTCGTCGATCCACAGACCAGTCCGGAGTCTCATGGTGGCGGCACTGACGCGCGTGCGCGCGCCTCTGCAGCGGAAGGATCAATACCTTCGTCACAAAGTTTGATCCACGCATTCCTCGTATGAGGGCATCTGAGAAATAAAGCCGCCCGATACGAGACATTCACCGAGCCGCGTGAAGCCTTGCTTCGAAATATCGGGAACGCGAGCCCAAATCCCCGCCTGGTGATAGCGACGCAGCGAACTCACCAGAACATCGCGTGGGACATCCGGGAAAAAAGGCGCGGTGATGTTGGCCAGCTCTTCAGCACCGTGTTCGGCTAACCAGCGCTGCATCTGCAGAATGGCGCGGGTGAGGCCGATAAACGAATCGCGCTGGCGCTCAATTCCGCTCTTGGTGGCGATGAACGTCGTATAGACGGTCGGCCCGCGCGTGCTGGCCGCATAGAGAATGTCGCCCGCACCAGACTGCATGGCCATGGACGCATAGGGTTCGAAAAGCTGCACCACGTCGAGCTGCCCGTTGGACAGCGCCTCGAGATTGGCGCGCATAGATTGATCGGGCGCGCGAACGAGCCGAGATGGATCAATACCGTGTTCGCGCAGGTCGTTCTGAAGGCACAACCAAGGCGTCGGGACTTCGGATACTGCCGCAAATCTCAGCGAAGCCAAATCCCGGAGCTGAAATTCGGAACCACGATGTCGGCCCACAAGAAAGAACGGGTCGCGGGCCACAACTTCGCAAAAGCAGACGAGCGGCGAGCTTGGCTGTAGCTCGTGGGCTTTCATGACCCGCATCGGTCCGCCCCAGGCGACGTCGACCTTGTCCTTGAGGAGAGCTGACACGCCGTCTCCGGGGACGGACGATCTGACGAATTCGATCTCGAGGCCCTCTTTGGCATAGAGCCCAAGCGCCTGCGTGGCATAGAATGGCGCGTAGAATACGGCGCAAAAATTTTCAGCAAGCCTGATTGGCATGAGAGGAGGGATCGACCTTTAGGGGCGCGCGCGGCCGCGACCAAAGTTACCCTTCACCTA
>WNGG01010339.1_pt1 | contig 10126 bp, 7 predicted proteins | sample 5400661 | NCBI WGS metagenome assembly WNGG01 (sample SAMN13153372, study PRJNA577476) | soil metagenome | isolation source: 100 cm soil or saprolite under Garry oak tree replicate 1 | place: USA:California | collected 2016-06-15
CAGGGTGCGCCCCTGGCGTCCTGGCGCGCCCGGCCGGGCCGCAACCAGGTGCGCCAGTAGCGAACACGGGGCGGTGCGGGACGATCGGGTTCCGCGGCGGCGTTATCGTCCAAGCAATGACACCAGACGTTACTGGAGCAGGTGAATAAGCGTGACTCAGCCCCTGTGGACCCCGGCACCGCCCTCGATTGCGGCCGCGGCGGAGCCTCCCGTCCTGCCGTTCGGGGACCAGTTGTTCCAGCGGCTGCTGCGGCACCGCATCATCTTCCTCGGCCAGCAGGTTGACGACGACATCGCCAACCGCATCTGCGCCGAGCTCGCGCTGCTCGCCTCCGAGGACAGCAAGCGCGACATCAGCATCTACATCAACTCCCCGGGCGGCTCCGTCTACGCGGGGATGGCCATCTACGACATGATGCAGTACGTGCCCAATGACGTTTCCACCTACGCGATGGGAATGGCCGCGTCGATGGGACAGTTCCTGCTTACGGCGGGTGCGCCCGGCAAGCGGTTCGCCCTCCCGCACGCGCAGATCCTGATGCACCAGCCGTCCGGAGGGATCGGCGGAACGGCGTCGGACATCAGGATCCAGGCGGAGCAGATGCTGTACATCAAGCGGACGCTGTTCGAGCGGACTGCCTACCACACCGGCCAGCCCATCGAGCAGATCGAGAGGGACGCGGACCGCGACCGCTGGTTCACCGCCGAGGAAGCCAAGGAGTACGGCTTCGTCGACAAGGTGATCCGCAGCGCGGTCGAGGTGCCCACCGCCGGCGTCGTGTCATGATCAACCCAAAGGAGCCGAACGTGAGCGAGCACAGCTTGCGGAGCCCGCAGTCCAGGTACGTGCTGCCGTCCTTCGTGGAGCGCACCTCGTACGGGGTCAAGGAGATGAACCCGTACAACAAGCTCTTCGAGGAGCGGATTATCTTCCTCGGCGTGCAGATCGACGATGCCTCGGCGAACGACGTCATGGCCCAGCTGCTGACGCTGGAGGCCATCGACCCCGATCGCGAGATCACCATCTACATCAACTCGCCCGGCGGGTCGATGACGTCGATGATGGCGATCTACGACACGATGCAGTTCGTCCAGCCCGACATCCAGATCTGCTGCATCGGGCAGGCCGCCTCGGCGGCCGCGATACTGCTCGCCGCGGGGACCAAGGGCAAGCGGATGGCGCTGCCCAACGCCAGGATCCTCATCCACCAGCCGGCCACCGAGGGCGGCTACGGTCAGTCCAGCGACATGGAGATCCAGGCCAGGGAGATCCTGCGGATGCGCGCGGCCATGGAGGCCATCCTGGCCAGGCACACCGGCCAGGACGAGGAGAAGATCCGCCGCGACATCGAGCGGGACAAGTTCCTCACCGCCGAGGAAGCCAAGGAATACGGCATCATCGACGAGGTCCTGACCATGATCAAGAGGGGCAGTGAGCGTGCGGTCGAGGTAGTGTCTTCCTTACCGGGAGAATTCAGCTCTTCCCTCTCGGGCCGTTGAAGGGGTTTGATGGTGTCCATCGGGACCCAGTAGGCGGTACCGTCGATATGCAAGTGCTTTGACGGCCTCGCGGGACATGTCCGCTCGGGGCGGCCACCATGGCCGTCACGGCGGCACCATGTAAAGGAGTATCTGGGTGGCACGCATCGGTGACGGTGGGGACCTGCTGAAGTGCTCGTTCTGCGGTAAGAGTCAGAAGCAAGTCAAGAAGCTCATCGCCGGCCCGGGCGTGTACATATGCGACGAGTGCATCGACCTCTGCAACGAGATCATCGAGGAAGAGCTCGCCGAGCCCACCGAGTTCAAGTGGGACAGCCTGCCTAAGCCGCGCGAGATCTACGAGTTCCTCGACGCGTACGTAATCGGCCAGGACAAGGCCAAGAAGGCCCTGTCGGTGGCCGTGTACAACCACTACAAGCGCGTTCAGTCCGGCGAGGACCGGCCGGGTGACGAGGGCGTCGAGCTGGCCAAGTCCAACATCTTGCTGCTCGGCCCGACCGGCTCGGGCAAGACGCTGCTCGCCCAGACGCTGGCCCGGCTGCTCAACGTGCCGTTCGCGATCGCCGACGCGACCGCCCTGACCGAGGCCGGCTACGTCGGCGAGGACGTCGAGAACATCCTGCTCAAGCTGATCCAGGCAGCGGACTACGACGTCAAGAAGGCCGAAACCGGCATCATCTACATCGACGAGATCGACAAGATCGCGCGCAAGAGCGAGAACCCGTCGATCACCCGCGACGTCTCCGGCGAGGGCGTCCAGCAGGCGCTGCTGAAGATCCTCGAGGGGACCACCGCCTCGGTGCCGCCGCAGGGCGGGCGCAAGCACCCGCACCAGGAGTTCATCCAGATCGACACCACCAACGTGCTGTTCATCTGCGGCGGGGCGTTCGCGGGCCTGGAGAAGATAATCGAGCAGCGTTCGGGGCACAACGGCATGGGCTTCAACGCCGTCCTCCGGGTCAGGAACGCGAACACGGACCAGTTCGGCGACGTGATGCCGGAAGACCTGCTCAAGTTCGGGATGATCCCGGAATTCGTCGGCCGTCTCCCGGTCATCACCAGCGTGCACAACCTGGACCGGGACGCACTGATCCAGATCCTCACCGAGCCGCGCAATGCCCTGGTGAAGCAGTACCGGCGCCTGTTCGAGCTCGATGGCGTGGACCTGGAGTTCACTCCCGACTCGCTGGAGGCCATCGCCGACCAGGCGAACCTCCGCGGCACTGGCGCGCGCGGCCTGCGCGCCATCATGGAAGAGGTCCTGCAGTCGGTGATGTACGAGGTGCCGAGCCGCAAGGACGTGGAGCGCGTCGTCATCACACGCGAGGCCGTGCTGGAGAACGTCAACCCGACCATCGTCCCGCGGGACGTCAGCCGGCGCACGCCGCGCGAGAAGTCCGCCTGAGGCGGCCCGCCCGGGCTGCCCAGGCCCCTCGTTCTCCCCTCGCGCAGGTGTTCGGCCACCCGGGGTTGGCCTGCGAATTCACACGGTTATGGTCTAGTCTACCCGGCGCCGACTTTGGGCGTATTGCCCATGATCATCGTTATTCGCATGTAGCCTCGACGAGTATTGCCGTATCTGGCGGGGTTCCCGCTCACGCCAGGATCTCGGACGCTGACAAGGCAGCCGTCTTCCATAGCGACGGGGAATTGAGCACAGATGAGTAGTTGGGATGCCCCCACGGGCAGCTGGGACTCGCGCCAGGAGCCCGACGAATCAGGCGGGCCAGCGGAACAGGGTTATCAGCAAGGCGAGCCGACCGGCGGCTACCCCACCGTGCGCGGTGGCGAGGGCCGGGGCCGCGCGGGGCGCAGGGGCCTGCCCGGTTACGATCAGGCGCAGAACTACGATCAGGCGCAGAACTACGATCAGGCGACGGCCGAATACGGCCAGGGGTCGGGCTACGGCCAGCAAGCAGGCTACGGACAGCAGCCGGGCTACGGTGATGCGCCGGGTTACGGCGCGGGGAGCGGCCAGCAGCCGGGCTTCGAATCCGGAACGGGCGGCGGGCAGATGGTCCGCTACGGGCAGCGCCCGGCCGACGACCCCGCGTTCGGCTCGGGCGCGCAGCGCACCGCCGGCCCGGGCCCGCTAGGTTCGGGCCCGCTAGGTTCGCCGCCCGCTCAGGGGCCGCAGACCGCTCCCAGCCCGCTGACCGCTCCCGGAGCGTTCGGCTCGGCCGCGTCCGGGCCGCAGCGCCCGCTCGGCTCGGCGACGCAGGACCCGCCGAGTTCCGGTCCGCCGAGCGCGTTCAGTTCCGGGTCGCGGCGCGCGATCGGATCGGGCCCGCAGGCGCCGCAGGCCTCGCCCGGCTCGGGGCCGCAGGGCGTCGCCGGCTACGGCGAGGGCGCCACCGGGGCATACCGCCAGTACAGTGCGGATGAACCCACCCGTTCGGGCTGGTCAGACGCTGGCGGCCAGCATGGCTACGGCGACCCGCTGGGGTACGGATCCCCGGCGCAGCCGGCCCAGGACCACGGCCAGACCAGCTTCACCTCCAATACTCCCAATGCCCCGAGTTTCACCCCCCATACCTCCAGTGCCCCGGGCATCCCGAATGGCCAGCCGGGTTCCGATCAGGGCTACGGCGCCCAGCCGGGCTACGGCCAGCAGGCCTACGGCCAGCAGGGCTACGACCAGCCGCCCTACGACCAGCAGGGCTACGGCCAGCAGGGCTACGACCAGCCGTCCTACGACCAGCCGCCCTACGACCAGCAGGGCTCCGGCCAGCAGGGCTCCGGCCAGCAGGGCTCCGGCCAGCAAGCCTTCGGGTCGCCTGGATCCGGGCCGTCCGGGTACGGGGCGCCGGGCTACGGCCAGCAGGGCTACGGGCAGGCATCCGGACCTGGCAGTTTCCCGCCGGGCGGTTTGGGCCAGTCCGACCAGTCCGGGGCCGGCCAGGACTACCAGGCCGAGGCGTACGCGCCGCCGGGTGCCGACCCCTCCGACTACCCGCAGGATGCCTTCGGTGACGGCGGCTTCGGGCAGAACGGCTTCGGCGCTGCCGGGTTCGGCCCGGATCAGGGCGTCACGCAGGCATACGGCGGCCAGCCAGGTTACGGCCAGAACGGCCAGAACGGATACGGGCAGGAGGGCTTCGGCCCGGCAGGCTTCGGCGCGCCCGGCACCCGGCAGGACGGCTACCCGCCGGACCCGTACGGCCAGGACGGATACGGCCAGGGCGGCTACAGCCAAGCCGGGTACAGCCCGGACGGGTACGGCCAGCCGGGCTTCGAGGCGCCGGCCGCCCCGGGGTACGACGATGACAGCTTCGCCTCGCCTGGCCCGGGGAAGCGGTCGCGCTCGGGCGGCCCGCGGTCACCGCAGCGGCCAGGCGGGGCGCGGATGGTCCTGTACCTGGCCGCGTCTGTGATCGGCGTGGTGGCGATCGTGTTCCTGGTCATCCACCTGACCCAGAGCAGCGGGGGCAACACGGCCGGCGGCTCGTCCACGCCGACCGGCGGCGCCAGCACCACGGCCGCGGGCGCAGGCGCCGCCCCGAAGTACGTCTTCAAGCTGGCCGACAACGTCGGCAAGTACCCGCTCAACAAGGCGGCGGTCAAGGCCGTCGGCTCCGCCGCCACGAGCCAGACGGCGTCCATCACGAACAAGATGGCCGCCGCCGGGGTCGGCCGGCCGACCAAGTCCGTGGTGGGCATCTATGACATGGGCCCGGTCGCGTCGCTGGCGTCCGCCGGCTACAAGGGCCTCGTCTTCGTCGGCTACGACGGCACCTTCAACCCCAAGAACGCGATCAAGCTCGTCCGGTCCCACCTGGTGTCCTCGCGGCTGGTGAGCGCGGGCCCGCACGGCGGGCAGATGGTGTGCGGCTACAACACCACGACCGGCTCCGACGCCAGCGAGTGCGTGTGGGTCACCAAGAGCACCTTCGGGATCGTGGAGTTCGTCGTGGACCGGAACCCGGCTAAGTACAACGGCGCCTCCAAGGTCGCCCTGAAGGTCAGGGACGCGGTGGAGGTCCAGGCCCCGTAGACTCACCTGTCGTGAGCAGACCCGATCCCGAGAGCCCCGCGGAGCCCGTCGAGCTGCCTTCCCAGTACGCGCCCGCCGAGGTCGAGGGGGCACGCTACGAACGCTGGGAGAAGGCAGGTTACTTCACCGCGGACGCGAGTTCCGACGCGCCCGCGTACGCCATCGTCATCCCGCCGCCGAACGTCACCGGCTCGCTGCACATCGGCCATGCGCTGGACCACACGCTGATGGACGCGCTGGTCAGGCGGCGCCGGATGCAGGGCTATAACGCCCTGTGGCTGCCGGGCATGGACCACGCCGGGATCGCCACCCAGAACGTGGTGGAGCGCGAGCTCGCCAGGGAAGGGCTGAGCCGCCACGACCTGGGCCGGGAGGCCTTCGTGGCGCGGGTCTGGCAGTGGAAGGCCGAGTCCGGCGGCAAGATCCTCGGCCAGATGCGACGGCTCGGCGACAGCGTGGACTGGTCCCGCGAGCGGTTCACTATGGACGAGGGCCTGTCCCGCGCCGTGCAGACGATCTTCAAGCAGCTGTTCGACGACGGCCTGATCTACCGGGCCGAACGGATCATCAACTGGTGCCCGCGCTGCCTGACGGCGCTGTCCGACATCGAGGTCGAGCACAGCGACGACGAAGGCGAGCTCGTCTCGATCCGCTACGGGGAGGGTGACGATTCCATCGTGGTCGCCACCACCCGGGCCGAGACCATGCTCGGCGACACCGCCGTGGCGGTGCACCCGGACGACCCGCGCTACACCCGCCTGGTCGGCAAGACGGTCGAGCTGCCGCTGACCGGCCGCCGGATCCCGATCATCGCCGACGACCACGTCGACCCGGCGTTCGGCACCGGCGCGGTCAAGGTGACCCCGGCTCACGACCCGAACGACTTCGAGATCGGCCGCCGCCACGACCTGCCCGGCATCACCGTCCTTGACGAGCACGGCGTGGTCACCGCGCACGGCCCGTTCCAGGGCCTGGACCGGTTCGAGGCCAGGCCGGCCGTGGTCGCCGCGCTGCGCGCCGAGGGCCGGATCGTCGCCGCGGTCCGTCCGTACCTGCACTCGGTCGGCCACTGCAGCCGGTGCGGAACCACGGTCGAGCCGCGCCAGTCGCTGCAGTGGTTCGTCCGCGTCGGCCCGCTCGCCCAGGCGGCCGGCGACGCGGTCCGCGACGGCCGCGTCCGGCTGCACCCGCCGGAGATGAACGCCAGGTACTTCGGCTGGGTGGACGACATGCACGACTGGTGCATCAGCCGGCAGCTGTGGTGGGGCCACCGTATTCCAGTTTTTTACGGGCCGAACGGCCAGGTGGTCTGCGTCGGCCCGGACGAGCGAGCCCCGGCGGGCTGGAGCCAGGACCCCGACGTGCTCGACACCTGGTTCTCCTCGGCCCTGTGGCCGTTCTCCACCCTGGGCTGGCCCGACGACACACCGGACCTGCGCGCCTTCTACCCGACCAGCGTGCTGGTCACCGGGTACGACATCCTGTTCTTCTGGGTCGCCCGGATGATGCTGTTCGGCCTGTACGCGATGCGCGAGGCGGCGCCAGAAGATGCCGTCCCGTTCCGCGTGGTGGCCCTGCACGGCCTGGTCCGCGACCAGTTCGGCAAGAAGATGTCCAAGTCGCGCGGGAACACCGTGGACCCGCTGGACTGGGTGGACCGGTTCGGCGCCGACGCGACCAGGTTCACCCTGGCCCGCGGGGCCAACCCCGGCGGCGACATCGCCATCAGCGAGGAGTGGGCGGCTGGCTCGCGCAACTTCGCCAACAAGCTGTGGAACGCCGTCCGGTTCGCCCTGCTCAACGGCGCCCGCGTGCCGGACGGCGACCTCGACCCGGCCGCGTTGTCGGTGCCGGACCGGTGGATCCTGTCCCGGCTGTCCGCGGTGATCGCCGAGGTGGACGGCCTGTTCGAGGCGTTCGAGTTCGGCAAGATCTGCGACGTGCTGTACCACTTTGCCTGGGACGAGGTCTGCGACTGGTACCTCGAGCTGGCCAAGGTGCCGCTGAGCTCCGATGATGTCCCAGCGCGGGGGGCGTTCCCCCGGGCGGGCACCGCCGCCGAGACCACCCGGCAGGTGCTCGGCTTCGTGCTGGACCAGTTGCTGCGGCTGCTGCACCCGGTCATGCCGTTCGTCACCGAGGAGCTGTGGACCGCGCTGACCGGCGAGGACTCGGTCATGGTGGCCCCGTGGCCGACGTTCTCCCTCACCGACCAGGCGGCCGAGGGGGAGATCTCCTCGCTGATGCGGCTGGTGACCGAGATCCGGCGGTTCCGCTCCGACCAGGGGCTGCGGCCGGGCCAGCGTGTCGCCGCCCGGCTGGTGGGCATCGAGGGGACGCCGCTGGCCGGGCACGAGGAGCGGATCCGGTCGCTGCTGCGGCTCAGCCCGCCCGCGGACGGTTTCACCGCGTCGGCGTCGCTCGAGGTGGAGGGCCTCACGGCCGAGCTCGACGTGGCCGGCGTCATCGACGTCGCGGCCGAACGCCGCCGGATGGGGAAGGACCTCGCGGCGGCCCGCAGCGAGGCCGAGCAGGCGATGAGGAAGCTGGCCAATGCCGACTTCACCGCCAAGGCGCCCGCCGCCGTGGTCGAGAAGACCCGTCAGCGGCTGGAGGTGGCCCAAGCGGACATCGCCCGCATCGAGCAGCGCCTAACGGTGTTGTCCGGGGGGACGACCCCCCCAGACCCCCCCGCTCTTTCTCCCGGGGGGACCCATCCCCCCGGACCCCCCTTGGGAGAGGCTACCCGCCCCCCCATGCCCCCCGGGCCCCCCGGGGCCAGCACGTAGGCTGGCGGGGTGGATATCGAAGCGCGGATGAGCGAGGTCGAGCGGGAGATCATCGCCCGGCGGCCCGAGCATTCCGTTGATCTTGCCCTGGACCGGATGGCGGAGCTCGTCAGCCTGCTCGGCGACCCGCAGCGGGCCTGCCCCGTCATCCATGTGACGGGGACCAACGGCAAGACGTCGACCGCCCGGATGACCGACGCCCTGCTGCGCAGCCGAGGCCTGCGCACCGGCCGGTTCACCAGCCCGCACCTGGTCTCGATCAGGGAGCGGATCTGCATCGACGGCGCGCCGGTGAGCGCCGAGCGGTTCGTCGCGGCGTACGAGGAGATCCTCCCGTACGTCACGCTCGTCGACGATCGGCACCTGGCCGCGATGTCGTTCTTCGAGGTGCTCACCGGGATGGCCTTCGCCGTCTTCGCCGACACGCCGGTCGACGTGGTGGTCCTGGAGGTCGGCGTGGGCGGCCGGCTCGACTGCACCAACGTCGCGGACGGCGTGGTGGCGGTCATCACCCCGATCTCGATCGACCACACCCGGCTGCTCGGCGACACGATCGAGGAGATCGCCGGGGAGAAGGCCGGCATCATCAAGCCGGGCGCGACCGCGGTACTGGCCCAGCAGCCGCTGGCCGCCGCCGAGGTGCTGCTGCGGCACGCGGTCGAGGCGGGCGCCACGGTGGCGCGGGAAGGCGTGGAGTTCGGCGTGCTGAGCCGCGAGCAGGCGGTGGGCGGCCAGCAGCTGGCCCTGCGCGGCCTGCGCGGCAGCTACGAGGACGTCTTCCTGCCGCTGTTCGGGTCGTACCAGGCGGGCAACGCGGCCTGCGCGCTGGCCGCGGTGGAGGCGTTCGCCGGGGTGTCCGGCGAGAACATCTACGGGCCCGCCGGCCTCGACGCCGACCTGGTGCGGGAGGCGTTCTCGAAGGTCACCTCGCCCGGCCGGCTGGAAGTCATCAGGCGCAGCCCCACCATCATCATCGACGCCGCGCACAACCCGGCCGGGATGGCCGCGACCGTGGCCGGCCTGCAGGAGTCGTTCATCTTCCGCCACGTGACCGGTGTCTTCGCGGCCAGCGGGGACAAGGACGTGGCCGGCATGCTGGCGGCACTCGAGCCGCTGCTCGACGAGATCGTGGTGACCCGTAACTCCTCCGAGCGGTCGATGGATCCCGGCGAGACCGCCGAACTGGCGGCCGAGATCTTCGGCGAGGAGCGGGTCACCCTGGCCGACCGGCTCGACGACGCGATCGAGGCGGCGGTGGCTCTGGCCGACGAGACCGTCGCGGAAACCGGTCCGGGCAGCGGCGCGGTGCTGATCACCGGATCGGTCATCACCGCGGGCGACGCGCGCCGGCTGCTCGGCCCGGCCGGCGGCGAGCTGCCGCCCGAGCCGCCGGCCAGCCAGCCCTCCCGGCACTCGTTCACCGCCGCGGAGCTGTCATGAGCGGGCTCGACATCCCCCTGGAAGGTAAGGGCATCAGGCAGCTCTGCGGCACGGTGCTGATCATGGAAGCGATCGTCGTCGGGCTCGCCATCCCGGTCGCCATCGTCCTGGAGCACGCGAACCACGGCCTGGCCGGCGGCGTCGGCGGCGCCCTGGCCGTCTGCGCCGTACTGATCGGCGGCGTAGTCGGCCGGCCGCGGATGGCCTGGGCCCTGCTGGCAGGCACCATCCTGCAGCTCCTGGTCATCGCCGCCGGCGTAGTCGTCCCCGCCATGTACATCCTCGGCATCATCTTCGCCGTGCTCTGGTTCACCGGCATCTGGCTAGCCCGCCGCCACGCCCCCCGCCCCGACGCCTCCTAACCCCCGCCGCACCGTTCCAACCCCGCCGCACCGTTCCAACC
>WNGG01010341.1_pt1 | contig 10124 bp, 10 predicted proteins | sample 5400661 | NCBI WGS metagenome assembly WNGG01 (sample SAMN13153372, study PRJNA577476) | soil metagenome | isolation source: 100 cm soil or saprolite under Garry oak tree replicate 1 | place: USA:California | collected 2016-06-15
TGAGTACGGCGAAAGGGCCGTCGGGATATCACGTCGCCAGGAAGAGCGTTCTCGGCGGCGAAGGCGGCTGGGACTATCTGACGGTCGATAGCAAGGCACGACGTGTTTATCTTTCGCGCGGTACGCATGTGATGGTGGTGGACGCCGACAGCGCCGCTGTTGTTGGCGATATCCCAAACACAAATGGCGTGCACGGAATCGCAATCGTGTCCGATATGAACAAGGGCTTCACCAGCAACGGGCGCGACGGGACCGTGACAGTCTTTGATCTCAAGACTCTGAAAGAATTAAACCGAGTGACCGTTGGGAAAAACCCGGATGCGATCATTTACGATCCCGCTTCAAAGCGCGTGTTTACTTTCAATGGCGCCAGCAAGGACACGACGGCGGTCGATGCGAAAACGGACACAGTAGCCGGCACGATTCCGCTTGGTGGCAAGCCAGAGTTCGCGGCAGCGGACGAAAAGGGCCATGTCTTTGTCAACATCGAAGACAAGAACGAGATCATACAATTCGACTCCAATAAACTCGCGGTTGAAAACCATTGGCCCATCGCTCCCGGCGAAGAAGCGAGTGGCCTGGCGATGGATCGCAAGCACCGAAGACTCTTTGCGGTTTGCAGCAACAAGTTAATGGTTGTGATGAACGCCGACACCGGCAAAGTCGTCACAACCTTGCCTATCGGCGCCGGCCCTGATGCCGCTGGATTCGATGCGGAAACCGGTTATGCTTTCAGCTCCAACGGTGAAGGCACGCTGACCGTAGTTCACGAAGATTCGCCTGACAAATTCAGCGTGGTGGAGAACGTGCCAACCCAGGCTCGGGCTCGCACTATGGCTCTTGATGCCAAGACCCATCAAGTCTTTTTGGTCACAGCAGAGTTTGGACCAGCACCCGCGCCAACCGCGCAAACGCCACGCCCGCGTCCGCCAATGTTACCCGGGACGTTCACGCTGTTGACGCTGAGTCGTTAACTAAGCCTGGAGCAGTGAAAGAAAAGAATTGAAACGCAAAGGTCGCAAAGGTATTCGCAAAGTTCGCAGAGGAAAGCCTTCTTTGCGTTCCTTTGCGAATCCCCTTCGCGTCCTTTGCGTTAAAGTTAATGCGTGATCAATCGAGGAATGAAGAGAGCAGCGAATCTGACAATCTTCGCGTTGGTGCTGGCGACTGTCGTCGCGCTCGCCAAGCCCGTCACGAGGAACACCGAAAACTCGCCGAAGGCCGAAGATGATTTCCAGTTAGTTAAAGTTGCCGACGGTGTCTATGCGGCGACAGCGAAGTCTGGCGGACTGGCATCGGGCAATGCCGGTTTTGTTGTCGGCGATGACGGCGTGCTGGTCTTCGATACGTTTTTCACTCCCGCTGCGATCGAGGAACTCATCGGCGAGATCGCCGCCCAAACCCGGCAGCCGATCAAGTATGCAGTCAACAGCCACTACCATCTCGATCACACAGGCGGTAATCAAGTGCTCGCGGCGCGCGGCGTGCCGATCATTGCGCACGATAATGTAATGCAATGGCAAACGACAAAGAACCGGCGCTTCCTGCCCGCGCCGGAGGAATTGCAGAAGAGAAAAGCGGACGCCGCAAAACAACTGAACGAGACGCCGGCAGATCAGAAAGACAAGCGCGCGCAGTTAGAGCGACAGTTGCGGCGGCTCGACGCGATGATGACGATCAAGCTGACGAATCCAACCGTGACATTTGGCTTAGGCTTGGTCCATCTTTATTTGGGCAAGCGTGAGGTCGTGTTGTTCACCCTGCCCGGTCATACCGGCGGAGACGTGCTCGCGTACGTGCCTGATGCAAACGTCGTCTTCACCGGCGATATGGGTTGGTCGAAAACGCTTCCCAACCTGATTGATGCGACCGTGAATGATTGGATCACATCGCTCGACAAGATCTTGAGCCAATATCCCACGGCGAAGTTCATTCCGGGCCACGGCGAAGTCGCAACAGCCGCAGCGATGCGCGATTTCAGAGACTATCTCGACGATCTCCGCACGCGAGTGAAGCAGGGAATCGCCGATGGGTTGACTATCGATCAGGCAAAGCAGCAGCTAACGCTTCCGGAAAAGTACAAAGGCTTTGCCTTTCAGAATTTTGCCGTCCCGAACGTTGAAGATATGTACAAGGAGTTGAAGGGCACGAAGCAGACGAATTAGCTTGCTATGGTTTGGAATGTGGCGGCAGCGACGCCGCTTTGGATTGAACGCCGAAGTCCGAACGCATCCGTGAAACCGGCCTGATCCAAAGCGCTGTCGCTGCCGCCGCACTCCAAGAGTCTGCGAAGCCGGCTCACCCGTGCGCCGCCGCCATGCGCTTCTCCATCTCTTCGGGTGTCACGTCTTCCTTGTGCGTGGCAACGTGCCAGATGTGCCCAAACGGATCCGTCAGGCTGCCGCCGCGATCGCCGTAGAACTTGTCCTCCAATGGCCTATCAACCTTTCCGCCCGCGGCAACAGCTTGGTTGAACAGGGCGTCGACGTCCTCGACATAAAGGAGAATGCTTATCGGCGAGCCGCCCAATGTCTGCGGACTCTTGTGGCCCATTTCCGGAGACTCGTCGGCCAGCATGATTGGTGAATCGCCAATCTTGATTTCTGCATGGCCGATTTTTCCGCCAGGCTGATCCATGCGGAAAAGTTCCGTTGCGCCGAACGCTCGCTTGTAGAAATCGATCGCGTCGGCCGCGCCTTTGATGATCAAGTATGGGGTAACGGTATGGTAACCCTCTGGAATTGGTTTTACGTTGCTGCTCATAAGACTTCGGTCCTCCCTGGTTTGATCGTTGCGATATTACGATGCCCGCGTCGGTCACCTGACAACGCGCTCACTTCTTTAAGAGCGCGTTCTTGTCAAGAAACGCGATCACCGCTTCGTTGAACTGCTTAGGCTTTTCCATCATAAGGAAATGACCCACGCCTTCCCACATCTGGAATTCAAGCTTCGGCGCGATGCTCCTGTAGAACTGCTCGGTGTCGGGCGGATAGAACGGTGACTTGGCCAGGATTGCGAGCACGGGCACGTTGATCTTGTCCTGGCCCCAAATCGAATCGTACGCCATTCCCTCCATCGCGCTTACCAAAACGTATTGCGGCGTATTTAGAAACGACGCCTGAATGCGCTCCTTCAACTCGGACGAGAGTTGCGGTCCCTCCATCGCGGCCAACATCTGCGCGCCGGCCTCTTTGTAGTTCGGTCCGCGAAGAGATGCGATCAAGCCATCCACCATCTTCGTGTCGCCGAACGGACGCAATGCGCCGTCGACAATGACAATCGCCAGAGTCTCCTTCGGATACTTGCGATAGAACTGCCTCGCGATGGGCGTTCCCATGCTGTGGCCCACTAGCACGGCGTGCTTGACGCCGGCGTCATGCAGCACGGCGTCGACACCGCGCGCGAAGAAATCCATGCTATAGACAAGCTGTGGTTTGTCGCTTTGACCATGGCCGGGAAGATCGATGGCTATCACTCGACTTCGCTTGTCCAAGTCGGGGATTTGATCGCGCCAGTAATCCTGGTTGCAGCTCCAGCCATGAATAAGAACCAGGGCTTCACTGCCTTTCCCGTAGCTCTTGTAGTAAATCCGCGTTCCATCCAGCGAGGCATGACGCAACTCTTGAGAATTCGCCGAGCTCTGCACTCCCGCAATCAGCAAGAGCACGCATAGTAAAGAAGCCGACCGGCGCAGAAATTGTTTCGACATCAGAGCGCCTCCTTATGGTGTCACCTGACTGGCAATATACCAGACGTTATCGAATGGATCCTTTATCGCGCCGACACGCCCGTACGATTGATCCTTCGGCTCGCCCATGGAAATCGCGCCCTCGGCCTTCATTGCGCGCGCGTACCAGGCCTCGACGTCATCCACATACAGCATGAACATTCCAGGCATCGGTTGCCATTGTCCGTGCGCCTCCCCCATTTCGACGATCGAGGTGCCGATTCTGACTTTGGCGTGATAGATAATCCCGTCCGGAGCCTGATGACGGAAAAGTTCTTCAGCGCCCAAAGCTTCTTTCAAGAAGTCGATCTGTTTAGCCGCGCCACGCGGATGCAGATAGGCCATCAAGTTCTGCGCGTCTTCCGGAATGTAATGCGCGCCCAGGTATGTGGCGGGGTACCAATGATTGCCACCGACATCAAGAAAGGCGGCGGAACGCTCACCATACTCCTGATCCATCGGCACGTGAAGCGAAGTCGCGCCCGCCTCCAACGCGCGTTCGTAGACGGCGTCAACATCTTCGACGTACAAGTGCAGCGAAGTTGGCATGGGCGTTCCCTGCCATTTGGAACCTTTGCCTCCGCCACCAATCATCAACATCGAATCGCCGATCTTGTATTCCGAATGAAAGCCTCCCGCTGAACCGAGGCCGTAGATCTGGCCTTCGGCGCCAAACACTTTCTTGATGAAGTCGATTTCCTCGTGCAGGTTCGCCACCACCAGGTACGGTGTGACGGTGCGAAAGCCCTCGCGGACGGGACTGACCGTCTTTGTTTTGTCAGCCTCTGCTAGTTTCGCTTCAGTAGCCATGGACGTGCTCCTTTCCAGATCGCTCTTCAGACGCGCCTTGAAACCCTCGCGCGGCAGATCGCGCAGCGCGACGGCGATGCGCAACAGCGGCGCGACCTCGTCAGTCACGCTCGGCAGCAGCGCATCGGGATTGGCCAAAATCGCCTCCACTGCCTGATCGAGTTGTTCTATCAAGATCTCGTTAGCCATTTCTATCACCTGGCGGTTCGTTCAACTGGGCCCGCAAATGTTGCAGACCTCGAAACTGCAATTGTTTCACCGCGCCTTCGGTACGGCCCATCTCATCCGCGATTGCGCGGACACTCTTTTCTTCAGCAAAGCGCATTGCGATAACCCGACGTTGATCGACGGGGAGCGCGTCTACCAGCCGGAAGATCTGCGCGCGGAACTCGATTTCTTCGAGACTGATTTGAGTTAGGTCGGTAGGTTCGTCTGCCTCCGAAATATCGCGCTCTTTCGTTGTGCGTTTCGAGCGATCGGCAATCATGTTTGCGGCGATCCTGAAAAGCCAGGCAGCAAAAGGCGCACCACGCCATTTGAACCGCGGAAGATTCGCGAGCGCCTTATGAAATACTTCGGAAGTCAGATCCTCGGCCTCGTCTCGGTTGGGGACGCGCCGCGCGATGAAGGCATACACACGCCCGAAGTTAATTTCGTAAAGCTCGGCAAATCTGGCGGGGTCCTTCTGCGCAGCTTCAACCAGAAGGCGCTCCTGCGCCTCCTCCGGTTGACCCTTCGCTGCAGGTTTTCCGACGGCCATTCTCTTGTCTCAATTATATAAACTCACGAGTTGCGAAAAGGTTACGGTTGCGAGGGCAGAAGCCCGACCGTTAGGGAGGGCTCGTAATTTGGCTTAGGAGCCCTTGCTTACGCGCGGGCTTCCGCCTCTGAAACAGCTTGCTCATCGTCCCGTGAACAACGTCTTCTCGTCCACAAAGCAGAGCCCGTTCTTCCACGGATCATCAACATAGAACGACCGCTCGCCCCACGGTCGCTTGACGATCTCGCCCGCGCGGTCACCGTGCACATCCTCCTTGGAGAGACACTTCAATTCCTGCGCGCGGGCATGCACCTGCTCAAGATTCTTTACGGCAAAGTAGATGTAATCGGGCAATGGTTTTGCCTTCAGGCCGCCGGCACTCTGATCGACGAGCGCTAAAATCACCGGACCACAATCAATGTAGTGACGCGATGCACGCGGAATCCTCCTCCCATTGTCATCCAGCAACTTCGCATAGAAGTCAGCCGCCTTGTCGAGATCGGACACTTGCAGGATTACACGGAACAGTTTGGGAGCCTTAGACATCGTTCATCTCCTTTTGGCAATTCACTGCTGAATTTGATCGCGTTCGTGCGCCAAGATACCACAAGCTGGCGCGCGCGAGGGTTTCGTATTTATTAAAAGTAGTGCCCTAATTTCAAAGCATCTCCGCGCGGTCTTTGCGTCCTCGGCGTCTCTGCGGTGAGGAATTTGCCGCGAAAAGCTCACCGCGGAGACGCAGAGGCCGCGGAGATAACGCAGAGAATTTCACAAATTAGCACAGTAATCTTATAAGAAAACGCTGGCCTGGAATTCAGAGCCAGCGGTTCTTGATTGGTTATTTCAGATCTCTTGAGGTCGTTATTCGAGGTAGTGTTCGTCGAGTCTGGCCTGTAATTCCATCGGCACAACTTTCCAACTGGCCATCGAGAGTGCCCGCGGTGTGAAGTCAGAAGCGTGCACGCGGGAGCCGCGCCACTGTCCCAGCTTTTCCTCGTACCACCAGCGATAATACGGACCATCCGCGCGCCGGCTGTAGAAAACTCTCTGGCCGGTGCGCGTGTCCACGCCTCCTACGTTCAGATAGACTCGCAGTCCGTTCATCCTGGCTAACCCCTATTGTTCAGTATTCCCTTGTACGTCATGGTTGTTCGTGAATGGCACCAGACCTTGTTTGACTTCTGCGAGGGCGATGCTCGTATTTCGATGCTGCCGCGCGTCCGCAACGATCCGAGGTAGCGCGCCGCGTGCGAGCTGCTTGTGTCTCAAAGCCGCAACGGCGATCAGCAGAAAGTGTGAATCCATTTTCAGGTCATCTTCCATGGTCAAAAATATCCTTACACAGTAATTGGCAAAGGCCTCACGTTGATCGAGGAAAGACGAAAACGTTTGTTATCGCTTGGATTTTGGGTTCCTGCGAATGCGCGCGTCACGAGCCTCCTCGGCAGTAGCGTTTGACAAAACAGACGGCACAAGGAGAAGAGCAGCCCGCGCAAGTCCTGATGTCGAGAGTCGATTTAAGTAACTGCCCGAATTACGAAAACAGTATACCACACTTACTCGATAATGACGCGATGTCTGCAGTGATGGTGTCTTAATTTCTTCTCTCTGAATTGAGCCCAGTCTTTCGAGACTGGGTCAAAACTCAGTCGGTTGAAGAAAGGGAGATGAACTTAATCGCCATTCAATACAGAACCGGGAGCGGTAGCGACCGGATGCTGGCACTCAATAAACGCCCAGCGCCTGGCTTTTATCAGTTGAGTCTAGGATCCGCTCGCTACCGCTCGCGTTTCTGTATTGAATGGCCCCGTGGCCTGCGATCAAATCATCGCCTTTCTTTGCTCGACCGAGTTTTGACACAGGCTCTTCAAAGCCGGGAAACGAATCCCATTAGATCGAGGCGTTGAGTCAGCGACGGCTAAGTTGCGGTTGTGTAATGAACTGATGAGATCGCCATCCGCATAATATTGCTGAATATTTCAAATCGTAATACTCTTTCGTTGTTTGTAGTAACCCTCGGATTCCGAGTAGCCGGGCATATCATAAGAGTGGTATCGCATGAAGCATGAAAGGCCCGCACAAAGAACGCAGGAATATTGGAAGGCAGCGCACACGTATGAAGTAGGAGCGTGGCGCGATGATGAAACCAGTCTGCGCAAAGAATCATACCTTAGCGAAGCATACCTGCCATCTCAGCTAAACCAATTCGCTACCGTCGATCCGGACGCGCGAGAGCGGAGCCGGCTCTTACGTTTGCTGGGCTTGATAAACTACAGAATTCTTACCGGCAACAGGGTTTATGTTGAAGTCGGCGGGATTGTTTATAAGACCCTCTACGGCGGTTACTGGCGCAGCGTCTTTACAGGCGTAGAGCATTACCTGCTCAAATGTCAGGCCGTCTCAGGCGGTATCTGGGCTGAAGGAAGCTCAGCAGTTGACCTGGTTGATTTACCTATCGCTCACACGCAAGAAGGCTGGACCGCGCAGGGGCACTCAGTCATGTTCATGCTGAACCGGGACCAGTAAGAGCAAAGGGCAAAGGGCAAGGGGCCAGAGAGCAAAGGGCTAAGAGCAAAGAGCAAAGGGCGAAAGGCTCTCGCTAACGCTCACGGTTCTGTAAAGCCGTGCGATTTTCTCTTTGCCCTTTGCTCTTCGCCCTTTGCATCTAATCCCTAAAATCCTGCGTCACCATCAGACCGTGAATGCCGCCGTCCAGAATGCCGATGCCGACGCGGCCAAATTGTCGCCGCAGAATGTTGGCACGATGGCCGGGCGAGTTCATCAGGCCGGTGTGTGCGATCTCCAGCGTGGGCGCGAGGGCAATGTTTTCGCCGGCGGTGAGGAAACTAACTTTCGCTTCACGCATGCGTTCGAATGGGTCGCGGCCTTCGGGCGTGACGTGCGCGAAGTAACCACGCGCGAACATATCGGCTGAGTGTCGACGCGCAACTTCGGTGAGCTCCGGATCTGGTGCGAATGGTTTCAACCCCGCGGCGATTCGTTCCCTATTGACGAGCTCCAACATCCTGGCTTCCAACTCCGGTCTGGGGCGCGGCTTCGCGACTGAGAAAGGCAACGAGACGCGCTCGGTTGATTCAGGCCGAATTGTCAGCAGGTTGAGCGTCTCAGCGATGGCTTCTCCAAAGATCGGATGCAGCGCAGCTTCCAGACGTTCTGCGTAGACGGCGAGACGGTTGACCATCGCGCTCTCGCGCACACGCTCGCGCAAGCCTTCATTAAGCGGAATCGCAAGCAACAGGGCCGCCACGATGGCCGCCGCGATCAACCCATTTGCCAAACCAGGCACAATACCGAGCAGCTGGTTGAATTGTCGTTGGTGAATATCTTTCGGTAACCGCTTGAGAAGCGCGCGAGCGAGAAGGTGAACGGCCACGCTGGTGATGACCGCTACGAGGATGAAGGCAACGGGCCGGTCCCAGACATGAGGCCATAAGGCAGCGCGCGTTCCGATCCATCGCGCCAGGGACGGATAGAAACGCAGACCCGCGAGCAGACTCAACGCCCAACCCAGCAGATCAATCACGCCCAGAATGAATCCGCGCCGCCAGCCGTTGAGCACACTCAACAGCACGAGCAGCAGGAGCAGGAGGTCGATGACGTTGAAGGACATTTCTATCCACAGATTACGCCGATTACACAGATTGAAGAACCGAAAACCGATAATAGACAATCTTTAATGCCTCCTTCCGGCTTTCTCTAATCGGCGTAATCTGTGTAATCTGTGGATCACCAATGAGCACAGCGATAACTAACCAAAAGAAAAAGCGCATCACTCCCGAGGCGGCGTGGCAGGACGCAAGGGAGCTGATTTGGGCGCATCGGTATCGGCTTGCGCTCGGCATGTTGCTGATGATTGTCAATCGGCTCGTAGGACTGGTGCTGCCCGCAAGTTCCAAGTACTTGATTGATAGTGTCATTCTCAAACATAAAACCGAGTTGCTGGTTCCACTGGCGGTGGCGGCGGGTGCGGCGACGCTGGTGCAGGCGCTCTCGTCCTTCGCGCTTTCGCAGGTATTAGGTGTGGCCGCACAGCGCGCCATCACCGAGATGCGCAAGAGCGTGCAGGAACATGTGGCACGTCTGCCCATCAGATACTTCGACTCGACACAGACCGGAGTGCTCATCTCGCGCATCATGACCGACGCCGAAGGCATACGTAACCTCGTCGGCACTGGACTGGTGCAACTGGTGGGCGGCTTGGTGACCGCAGTGCTCGCGCTCGGGGTGCTGTTCTATCTGAACTGGCGGCTGACTTCCGTGATCGTTATCGCTCTCGGCGCCTTTGGCAGTGCGATGGCGCTGGCTTTCAAAAAGCTCAGACCGCTCTTTCGCGAACGCGGCAAGATCAACGCTGAAGTCACGGGGCGTCTGACCGAGTCACTGGGCGGCATTCGTATCGTCAAAGCTTACGCCGCGGAGAAACGCGAGGAACTGGTGTTTGCCCGCGGCGCGCATCGCCTGTTTCGCAACGTCGCGCGTTCGATGACGGCAATCTCCGGTGTCACGGCGTTTTCTACGATCATCGTGGGTATGATCGGCGTCATCCTCATTCTCGTGGGTGGCCATGCAATTATCGCGGGCCAGATGACGCTCGGAGATCTTTTCATGTACATGATTTTCACGGGGCTGGTGGCCATGCCACTGGTTGAAATCGCGAACATCGGCACGCAGATCACCGAAGCATTTGCGGGTCTCGATCGCATACGCGAGATCAAGCAGATGGCGACTGAAGATGAAGAGGACGCAAAGCATGAAGGGCTAAGTGAAATTACGGGCGAAATCAAATTCCAAGACGTTAGTTTTGAA
>WNGG01006104.1_pt2 | contig 10123 bp, 9 predicted proteins | sample 5400661 | NCBI WGS metagenome assembly WNGG01 (sample SAMN13153372, study PRJNA577476) | soil metagenome | isolation source: 100 cm soil or saprolite under Garry oak tree replicate 1 | place: USA:California | collected 2016-06-15
ACGCTACTCGGGCTGCGGCACCCGCCGACCGACGAGCAGGCCGGGATCATCTCCGCGCCGATGGCGCCGCTGCTTGTCGTCGCGGGCGCCGGATCGGGCAAGACCGAGACGATGGCGGCGCGCGTGGTGTGGTTGGTCGCCAACGGGTACGCCCGGCCCGAGCAGGTCCTCGGCCTCACCTTCACCCGCAAGGCCGCCGGGGAGCTGGCTCACCGGGTCCGGGCCCGGCTCGGCCAGCTGGTCCGCAAGCTGGGCCGCGACGACCTGCTCAGCGGCGAGCCGACGGTCGCCACCTACCACTCGTACGCCGCCCGGATCGTCACCGAGCACGGGCTGCGCTCCGGCTTCGAGCCGGCCACCCGGCTGCTCACCGAAGCGACCTGCTGGCAGTTCGCCGACGCGATCGTCCGCGCGTACGACGGCGACATGTCCGCCGTCACGTGGGCGCCGAGCACGGTGACCGATGCCGTCCTCAAGCTCGCCGCCGACCTGTCCGAGCACCTGGTTACCGCGGACGATCTCGCGGCCTGGACCGGCCGGTTCCACGCGGAGATCTCGGGCCGGCCGGGGCGGGTACACCGGCCGGTCGAGGAGCTGCTCGCCCGCCAGCGCGCCCGGCTCCAGCTGCTTCCGCTGGTCCGCGCGTACGGGCAGCGCAAGCGCGATCTGGAGGCGATGGACTTCGGCGACCAGCTCGCCCGGGCCGCCGCGGTCGCCCGCGACCACGCCGAGGTCGGCGCGATCGAGCGCGACCGGTACCGGGTCGTGCTGCTCGACGAGTACCAGGACACCAGCCATGCCCAGGTGGTACTGCTGCGCTCGCTGTTCGGCCACGCGCACCCGGTCACCGCCGTCGGTGACCCGTGCCAGTCGATCTACGGCTGGCGCGGCGCCAGCGCCGGTACCCTCGACCGGTTCCCGGGCGAGTTCCCCGACCGGGAAGGCCGGCCGGCCCGGCAGCTCGCCCTGTCCACGAGCTGGCGCAACCGGCCGGAGATCCTCCGGGTCGCCAACGCGCTGTCCGACCCGCTGCGCACGCATGGCCACCAGGTGACCCGGCTGACCGCCGCGCCCGTGGTGGCGCCCAGGGCGGGGCACGCGACCGTCCACTGTGTACTGCTTCCGGGCTACGCCGACGAGGCGGCCTGGATCGCCGGCCGGATCGCCGCCGCATGGACCCATGACACAGATGCCGACGTCGAGGGCGTCCCGGTCGAGGACCGGCCGACGACGGCGGTGCTGATCCGGGTACGCGCGCAGATTCCGGCGATCGAGGCGGCGCTGCGCGAGCGGGGGCTGCCGGTCGACGTGGTCGGCCTCGGCGGCCTGCTCGACACACCCGAGGTCCGCGACGTGGTATGCACGCTGCGGATCCTGGCCGACCCGGCCGACGGGCCGGCCCTGCTCCGGCTGCTGACCGGCCCCCGTTGGCGGCTGGGCCCGCGCGACCTCGTCGCGCTGTACCGGCGCGCCCAGGCCATCGCCGCCTACCGTCGCGACGGCGAGGCGCTGACCGTCGACCGGTTGGAGGCGGCCGCCCTCGCCGAGGCGCTCGACGACCTCGGGGAGGCGGAGCGGTACTCGCCCGAGGGGTACCGGCGGTTCAGCGCACTGGGCAACGAGCTGCGCCGGCTGCGCCGCCACCTCGACCAGCCGCTGCCCGACCTGATCGCCGAGGTCGAGCGGACCATCGGGCTCGACGTCGAGGTCGCCGTCCGGCCCGGCGACGCCGGCCTCGCCCGCGCCCACCTCGACGCGCTCGGCGAGACCGCCGCGCGGTTCGCCAGTGAGGCCGAGGGCCCGACGCTCAGCGCGTTCCTCGCCTACCTGGAGGCGGCCGAACTGGAGGAACGCGGGCTACCCGCGGGCGAGGTCGAGGTCGTCGAGGGTGCGGTACAGATCCTGACCGCGCACGCCGCCAAGGGCCTGGAGTGGGACGTGGTGGCCGTAGCGGGCCTGTCCGACGGGGTCTTCCCGGGCGGCGCCCGGTCCGATGACCACTACCTGGGCGGGCTCGGCGTGCTGCCGTTCCCGCTGCGCGGCGACCGGGCCGGGCTGCCGGCGCTGGACCTGTCCCGGGCCACCGACCAGAAGGGGGTCGCCGAGGCGGTCAAGGCGTTCAAGGCGGACTGGGCCGCACACGACGAGCGGGAGGAGCGCCGGCTCGGATACGTCGGCGTGACCCGGCCCCGGCGCCTGCTGCTGTGCTCGGGGTACTGGTGGGGCGAGGGTACGAAGAAGCCGCGCGGCCCGTCGCCGTTCCTCACCGAGATCCGGGCCGCCTGCCTGGCCGGCGCTGGGCTCGTCGACGAGTGGACGCCGGCACCCGCCCCGAACGCGACCAACCCGAGCGCTGCCGGGGCGGTCACCGCGCGCTGGCCGGCCGACCCGCTCGGCGACCGCCGCGCGGTCCTCGACGAAGCCGCGGCACTGGTGCGCGCCGCGAGCGGGACCGGCGAGGACGACGACGATCCCTGGGCCCAGGAGGTCGAGCTGCTGCTCGCAGAGCGCGCCGCGTTCACCCCGGATCCGCAGGCCGCGGTCGAGGTCACCCTGCCCGCGCACCTGTCGGTGTCCCAGCTCGTCGCGCTGCGCCGCGACCCCGAGGCCCTCGCCCGTACCCTGCGGCGGCCGCTGCCCACCCGGCCCGACCGGTACGCCCGCCGGGGCACCGCGTTCCACCTGTGGCTGGAGCGGCGCTTCGGCACCGACCTGCTGCTCGACGTCGACGAGCTGCCCGGGGCGGCCGACGAGGACGCGGCGCCGGACGGCGAGCTGACCCGCCTGCAGGAGCTGTTCGAGAGCGGCGAGTGGGGCGGCCGCACCCCGCACGCGGTCGAGGTGGCCTTCGCGACCACGGTGTCCGGGGTGGTCGTCCGGGGCCGGATGGACGCCGTCTACGCCAACCCGGACGGCACGTTCGACGTGGTCGACTGGAAGACCGGACGGCGCCCCGCAGCCGGCCGGGACGCCGACGCGGCGGCCGTGCAGCTCGCCGCCTACCGGCTGGCCTGGGCCGAGCTGGCCGGGGTACCGGTCCAGCAGGTCCGGGCCGCCTTCCACTACGTCGCGGAGGGGGTCACGGTACGCCCGGCGGACCTGCTCGACGGGGCCGGGCTGAACGATCTCATCCGGCGCATCCCGGAGCGGGCGGCGCCCGGTTACTGACCGGTCAGTTCGACGACAGGTGACTGGGCCGGACGCGACCCGTCCGCAATGCTGACGCCGGGGGAGGGTGCGGCATGGCGCCAGGGTACGGGGTACGCGAGCTGGTCGTGGTGCTGGCGCTGGCGGCTGCCGGCGTCGCGCTGGCGGCGACGGCGGCGCTCGCCCCCTGGTACCCCGGCCCATCCGTACCTGGCCCGCCGGTGGTGCGAATGGTGACGCCGGGCGGTGTCGCCGGGCCCCATTGAGTGAGGGACACTGGCGAGGATGGCGGACGAACGGTCACCCTGGGCGCGGCCGGGCGGCGTGGACACGTCGCGGGCGGAGGTCCGGTACCCGGCCCGGAGCGCCACGTCCCCGCCTTCGGCGAACAGCCCTCCGTTGATCGATCCCGGTCCCGGCTGGTCGCGTTCCGGCGCGGTGACCCAGCTCGGCAGCGCGCCACCGGCGGTACCCGAGGCGGAGCCGCAGCGCCCGCGCGAGGCGCAGCGCCGGATGCTGCTGTGGTTCGGCGGTGGCGCTGGCCTGGTCCTGGTGGTCGGCGTGGTGATCCTGCTGGCACTGGCGATGACCGGCAACGGTCCGCTGGTCAACCGGCCGTCCGGCCCCGGCGACTACGCCCCACCGCTGGCCAAGGCGTGCCCGCCGCCGTCCGCCGACGCGCAGAACCTGCCACCGGCCCCGCCGCCGCCACCGGGCCCCCGCTTGGTCGACCCGAAAGCGGGCATCTCCTACGCCGAGCAGGCCGAGCCGTGGGTGCCCTGGGACAGCGTCTGGGACGCCGGCGACCTGCACGTGCGGTACGGCGTCGGTCAGCACATCGTCACCGAGATCTACGCGAACGGCGAGTACCACGCCTCGATCCTTTCCGGCTCGGTACCGACCGCGGAGAACGACGCCCTCTCGCTGGACCTCAAGTGCACCGGTCACCAGGTGCTGGCCGACGTCCGGGCGTCGTACTACCCGCAGCCGAACACCATCGAGCAGATGCGCGACGAGGTGACCACGCTTGGTGGCCGTCCGGCCTGGGTTGCCAAGTTCCGGCTGCACTTCCACGAGGCCGGGCTGCACGCGACCAGCGAACTGGTCGGCGTCGCGCTGATCGACGTCGGCCGGCCGAACGCGGCGATCCTGTACATCTCCATCCCGAACACGCACAGCCAGTTCGACCCGCTGGTGGATCAGGAGCTCAACTCCGTGCGTCCAACCTGACCGCCTCCCGCAGGGCGGTGTACCCGCGGACCAGTGCCGCCCGTTCCTCGGCGACCGCCGGGCTGGCCGGGTCCGCCCCGGCGGCCACCCACTCGTCGGAGATGCGCATCGCCTCGGCCCGCCCCTCGGCGGCGTTCCGCACCTTGGCGGCCGGCACCGCGTAGACGTGCGCATAGAGCGCCGCGACGGCGTCGACGAGCGCGTCGAAGGGCGCGCCCTCGTGCTGCATCGCCCGGTGTACCCGCCACCACTCGACGTCGAGCCGGGCCGCCTCATCGACGTCGAAGGTCTCCCGGTTGCGCCGCTTGACCATGGCGTAGAAGCGGCGCATGTACGCCCGTGCGCGGTCCGGGTCGTTGTCCGGGAACGGCGCCCACGCCTGGTTGGCCCGCAGTACCCACCAGGCGCCGCGCACGGTGTCCGGCCAGGACAGCCCGAACCCGACGCGCACCATGGTCAGGAACGAGCGCAGGACGCTGCCCCACTTCCGGCGGTAGTACCCGACCCAGGCGTCGGTCTCCGCGTTGCCCAGCCGTACCGGATCGAAATCGCGCACGCCTCACTTCATACAACCTGATCGCCCGCTGGCGGAACAGGCGCGTTAAGGTCGCAGCGTGTCTCCACGCAACGGCGCCGTCACCATTCCTGCCACGAACTACCCGGTCGAGCGGTTCACCCTGCCCAATGGGCTGCGGGTGGTGCTCGCCCCGGACCGGTCCGCCCCGGTCATCGGCGTCGCCGTGGTCTACGACGTCGGGATCCGCTCCGAGCCCGAGGGCCGCACCGGCTTCGCCCACCTCTTCGAGCACCTGATGTTCCAGGGCTCGGAGAACCTGGAGAAGCTGGCCCACTTCCGCTACATCCAGGGCTCCGGCGGTACCTTCAACGGCTCCACCCACCTGGACTACACCGACTACTTCGAGACCCTGCCGGCCAACGCTCTGGAACGCGCGCTGTTCCTGGAGGCCGACCGGATGCGCGGCCCCCGGCTGACCGACGAGAACCTGCGCAACCAGGTCGACGTGGTCAAGGAGGAGATCCGGGTCAACGTGCTCAACCGGCCCTACGGCGGCTTCCCGTGGCTGAAGCTGCCGCCGGTGATGTTCGACACGTTCCCCAATGCGCACGACGGGTACGGCTCGTTCGTCGACCTGGAGTCGGCGACGGTACCCGACGCGCAGAGCTTCTTCGAGCGGTACTACGCCTCGGGCAACGCCGTCCTCGCGGTCTCCGGGGATCTCGACGTCATCGAGGCCACGCGGCTCATCGAGGTGCACTTCGGCGACGTACCGGCCCGGCCCGCCCCGCAGCGCCCCGACTTCGACGAGCCGGACCTGACCGGCGAGCGCCGCAGCGCGTACACCGACCGGCTCGCCCCGCTACCGGCGGTGGCCAGCGCCTGGCGGGTACCCGACCCGATCGGCGACTTCGTCGCCTACCTGCCCTATGTCGTCCTCGCCGAGGTGCTCACCGACGGCGACGCCTCCCGCCTGGTGCGCCGACTGGTCCAGCGGGACCGGATCGCGACGAGCATCGGCGGGTACCTCGGGTTCATGGGCGAGCCGTTCGAGACCCGCGACCCGACCGCCCTGCTGCTGCAGGCGCACCTGCCGCCCGGCGGCGACGTCGACAAGGTACTGCGCACCATCGACGAGGAGGCCGAGAAGATCGCCATCGACGGGCTGGAGCCGGGGGAGCTGGACCGCACGGTCGCGCGGATGGCCACCCACCTGATGCGCGACACCGACGCGGTGCTCGGCCGGGCGCTGCGGATGGCGGTACTGGAGCAGCAGCGCGGCAACCCCGCGCTGATCAACGACCTGCCGCACCTGCTCGGCGAGGTCACCGGGGAACAGGTCACCGCCGCCGCGGCCATGCTGGGGCCGGGCCGCCGGGCCACCGTCGAGGTCCAGGTCAACAACGGGGGTACCCAGTGAGCCGTCCGCTTCCGCCGCTGGGCCCGAACCGGGAGCTGACCCTGCCGCCGACCGCCGAACGCAAGCTGCCCAATGGCCTGACGGTCATAGCGCTGCGCCGGCCGTCGGTACCCCTCGTCGAGCTGCGCCTGCGCATCCCGTTCGCGAAGGCGGACCTGCCCGGTACCGCGCTACTGACCCAGACGCTGTTCTCCGGTACCGAGACACTGTCCACAGTGGACATCGCGGCCGAGCTGCAGAGCGTCGGCGGCGGGCTCGGCGCCGGTGCCGACCCGGACCGGCTGCTGGTCTCCGGCAACTCGCTCGTCGACGGGCTGCCCCGGCTGCTCGGCGTACTGGCCGACGTGCTGAACAACGCCACGTACCCGGCCGACGAGGTGGGCACCGAGCGCGACCGGCTGGTCGACCGGATCCAGGTCGCGCAGAGCCAGCCCGCGCACCTCGCCCGGGTCGCGCTGCTCAAACGGGTGTACGGCGAGCACCCGTACGCGGTGCAGACCCCGGCGCCGGAAGAGGTCAAGGAGGTCACCCCGGTCCAGCTGCTCGCGCTGCATGCCGAGCGGGTACACCCGGCTGGCGCCGTCCTGGTGCTGGTCGGGAACATCTCGCCCGACGAGGCCATCGACCAGGTCGAGGCGGCGCTGGGTTCGTGGCAGGGCGCGGGGCCGCACATCGAGCTGCCACCCGCGCCCCAGCCGGTACCGGGTCCGCTGACCCTGGTCAACCGGCCCGGTGCGGTGCAGTCCTCGCTACGCCTGGCCCTGCCCGGAGTACCCCGGACGCACCCGGACCACGCCGCGCTGCAACTGGCCAACCTCATCTTCGGCGGGTACTTCTCGTCGCGCTGGGTGGAGAACATCCGCGAGGACAAGGGGTACACCTACGGGCCGCACTCGCTGATCGAGCACTCGGTCGCCGGTACCATCCTGGTCGTCTCCGCCGAGGTGGCCACCGAGGTGACCGGCCCGGCCCTGCTGGAGACGTGGTACGAGCTGGGCCGCCTGGCCACCCTCCCGCCCCGGCAGGAGGAGCTGGACCAGGCCCGCCAGTACGCCCTCGGCACGCTCCAGCTCGGCATGTCCACGCAGGCCGGGTTGGCCGGGCTGGTCAGCACCTACGCCGGGTACGGGCTGCGCCTGGACTACCTCGCCGAGCACGCCGAGCGGCTCGCGGCCACGACGCTGGACGAGGTCGCGGCGGCCAGCGCGAGGTACCTGGCGCCGGCGAAGGGCGCGACGGTGGTGCTCGGCGACGCCGACCGGGTCGAGGGCCCGCTCGCCGGACTGTCCACAGTGGAACGAAACACGCCGCCGTGACCCAGCCGTGACCGAGGCGATCCTTCCGCCGACGCCGCCGTTCGCGTGGTCGCGGCTGCGCCGCTCGGCCCACCGCCGGACCGACGACGCGTGGCTGGCGCAGGCCTGGCCGCGCAGCCGGGTACTCGTCGTCGATCGGGACACCGCGCTGGTCACCGACGACGGGCTGGTGCTCGTCGATCCGGAGAAGGCGCCGGACGGCGACCGGATGTTCCTCGGCGAGGACGACGAGGACACGCCGTACTTCGCCGTCCTGGCGCCGCTCCCCGACCTGCCCGGTACCCGGCGGGTCACCATCCGGGAGATCGGGCACGAGCTCAACGACCTGGAGTCGGCGCTGCTGGTCACCGCGATCGCGCTGGCCAACTGGCACCGCCGGCACCGGTACTCGCCGCACGACGGTCAGCCGACCACGATGGCGGAGGCCGGGTGGGCGCGGATCGGCGAGGGCGGCCGGATGGTCTGGCCGCGCACCGATCCCGCGGTCATCGTCCTGGTCCACGACGGGGTACCCGGGCCGGGCGGCCGCTGCCTGCTCGGGCACAACGCCGACCCGGCGCAGCCGGTACGGGTGGACGAGGCGGAGATCACGTCGGCGCGCTGGTTCACCCGTACCGAGATCCGCGACGGTCTCGTTGGCGACCGGGAGGACTTCGGCCTGCCGATGGGCTCCTCGATCGCCCACTTCCTGATCACCGAGTGGGTGGCGGGGCGCGCCTAGGGCGCGCCCCGCGGAAGCTTCCCGGTGCGGGTCAGAAACCCAGTCTGATCACCTTCACCCGCTGCCGCCCCGCGCGTACCGCACCGCACGCCGCAAGCGCGCGGGCCAGGCGCAGCGCCGAGTCCCGATCGACGGCACTGGCCACCTGCCGGCGGGTCTCGGGACACCGGCGCTCGTCGCGCGGCCGCGCGGGGCCGTCGAGGCCCGGCTCGCGGACGTCGGTACGCACGATCAGGTACCGCATGATTACTCCGGGGAAATGGGGGCCTCCTGCCGCAGCAGCAGGTCAGGTGCCATGTTCACCGCGAGTTCAGATCAACTCAACAGGTCCCAGAAGAATCAACCATTCGTACGAGCGGGCCCGTTGTTTTCAAGAAATCCCGGCCATGTGGCGCTTGAGTTGGACGATCGTCGGATTCGTCATCGTCGAGCCGTCCGGGAACCGCACGGTCGGGACGGTCTGGTTGCCGCCGTTGACCCCCATCACGAACCGCGCCGCGGCCGGGTCGTGCTCGATGTCCACCACGTGGTACCCGATGCCTTCGCGGTCCAGCTGGCTGCGCAGACGGTGGCAGTAGCCGCACCAGGTGGTCGAGTACATGGTCAGCATTGGCTGCTCCCCAGGAAAGGTTGGACGTCTCGCACCCACCTGAACGTCATACCCAGCTGACATGATTCCTAGCTGTGGCGGGCAACACGGTAGATCGGGTTCTGGCCGGGCTCGACGGGGAACAGCGGGCGGCGGTGGCCGCTCCACCCGGCCCGGTCTGCATCCTGGCCGGCGCCGGCACCGGCAAGACCCGGGCGATCACCCACCGGATCGCCTACCGGGTGCTCGCGGGTCAGGTCGCGGCCCGGCATGTGCTCGCGGTCACGTTCACCGCCCGCGCCGCCGCCGAGCTGCGCGCCCGCCTCGCCATGCTCGGCGTCGAGGGCGTCCAGGCCCGCACGTTCCACGCGGCTGCCCTGCGGCAGGTCCGATTCTTCGCGCCCCGGCTGCTGTCCGGCAAGGCCATGCCGGAGCTGATCGAGACCAAGGCCCGCCTGGTCACCCTGGCCGCCGCCCGAAGCGGCCTGCGCGCCGACCGCACCACGGCCCGCGACCTGGCCGGCGAGATCGAGTGGGCCAAGTCGTCGCTGATCGAGCCGGGGGAGTACGAGATCGCCGCCACGAAGGCGTCCCGCGACACGCCGGTCGAGCCGGCCAAGGTGGGCGAGGTCTTCGCCGCCTACGAGCAGCTCAAGCGCAGCAGCTCGATGATGGACTTCGAGGACCTGCTGCGCGCGGCGGTGTGGGCGGTGGAGGACCACGCCGACGTCGCCGAGCAGATCCGCGCCCAGTACCGGCATTTCACCGTCGACGAGTACCAGGACGTCAACCCGTTGCAGCAGCGGTTGCTGGAGGCATGGCTCGGTGGCCGCGACGACCTGACGGTGGTCGGTGACGCCAGCCAGACCATCTACTCGTTCACCGGTGCGTCCTCGGCGCACCTGCTGGAGTTCCCGCGCCGGATGCGCGGCGCCACCGTGGTCCGGCTGGTCCGGGACTACCGGTCCACGCCGCAGGTGGTCGGGCTGGCCAACGCGATCATCCGGCAGGCCAGGGGAGCGGAGGCCCGGCTGCGGCTGGAGCTTCAGGGACAACGTCCGTCCGGCCCGGAGCCGGAGATCCGGATGTTCCCCGACGAGCCGGCCGAAGCGGCCGCGGTCGCGGCCCGCTGTGCGGAGCTGATCGCCGCCGGCACCCCGGCCCGGGAGATCGCGGTGCTCTT
>WNGG01057829.1_pt1 | contig 10123 bp, 19 predicted proteins | sample 5400661 | NCBI WGS metagenome assembly WNGG01 (sample SAMN13153372, study PRJNA577476) | soil metagenome | isolation source: 100 cm soil or saprolite under Garry oak tree replicate 1 | place: USA:California | collected 2016-06-15
CGCTCTAGCACCCTGGGAATGTCCCAGGACGAGCGGGCTACCGCTGCCAATGTCCAGGTGCTTTGTCTCATCTCAAAATCTCCATTTCTCAGGCTATCCTCTATGTGGGGAAGCAGGTCATCCCAGGCTTCCCCGATCAAATCTCTCATCTTAGTAGTCGTTGAGTCCGTCAACGTTGCATGTCGCATGGAGAGCGGCGCGGCGTGCGTTCTCGTCCTGGTAGTAAGCGGCCATCTCGTCCATCTTGCGCTCGTCCTCGCTGACTTGCTGCTTGCGGGCTTCACTGCGAGCCGCTTCCGCTTTCTGGCATCCTGTCACATGATAGCAATGAGCGGAGTTGCCAGCGTTCAAGCCATGCTTGCAGGTGCAGGTGGTGTGACCGCTTGCATGAAGCCCGATGTGATACTCTTTGTTCTCGCCGTTGCGGATGTTGTAGATAACGGTGTCTGAGTTCTTCAGGGCATATCTTGCCAGGATGGTGATTTCTTTGGTTGCGGTTTGTGTCTGTGTCATGATATCCTTCTCCTTGTTGGTTCTTGAGAGCTGTGCTTGTCGGCTGGTCTCTCAAGTCTTGGAGCGGGCTTTTGCTCGCTCTGTTTATTTTTAGAAAATTCTCTGTGCTTGCTTGTAAGCGTACTTTGGATTGCGCTGATAGTAGTAGCTATTCCCAACTCTCTCGCAGGCATCTTCCTGCGAGTCAGCCAGGATATTTTCATAAGTGGCCTCATTGCCCATGCCATCGAACTTGTAAACGTACACTGTGTAGTAGGCTTGTTCAACTTCTTCGGTATCTCCCCAAATATTTTCGCTGATGATCGGTGCTGTCATTTCTGTTTCTCCTTTTCTTGTCTTTCGTTCCGCTTTGCCGGTCTCGCTTCGTTTATTTTTCTATCCTCTGTATCAGCTCCGTTGTGTCTGTGAGGCTTCGATTTCCTTGGCTCGTCCGGTATTCAGTTGTTCAGGTGCTTTGTTTTATCTTTCTATATATATATACGTCTGACGTTGGACAAAAGTAACAGATTTAGACACCAATTTCAGGCAATTTGAAAAACTCGTAAAAACTCATATCGGACAGGCGGATAACCGTTCGTTACTTGATGAGAGTGTCCGACGTTGTATATACTGTAGGCAGTCCGATGGTGGACTCGGCAAAAGAGAGGAGGCATACACCTATGCCAAGGATGACGAACAAGAAAGAGCCAACCTGGATAACGGCAGTGGAGGGGGCTGCTATTCTCGCAGCAAAAGGGGGGCCAACGAATGATAAGTATATCCGCCGACTGGCAGCGCGGGGGGATATCGAATCGTGGAAGATCACCACGCGCCAGAGCCTCTACAGTAAAGAAGATATCGAAGGGTACGCCCTCAAGAGGCGTACAAGGAAAACAGAAAGGCAAGAACAATGAAGAAACGAGGCCCGCTATTCTGGTTACTCGTGGTTGGAGGTATCTTTCTCGCCATTGGCTTATGTAAAGGAGCCATACAATCTGCCTCATCGACAAGTACAGCCACAACCACACAAGCCACAATTGAGACAACAGAGCAATCGGTACAACGCACTGCTACATCGGTACCAACGGCAACACCAAAGCCAAAGACTCTGGACCAGCAGATCAATGACACGGTGCAAGGAGCTGGTCTGTTCGGAAAAGATATCAAAACGAGCAGGGATACTCAATTTGTAACGGTAAAAGATAATCTTGGAGATGGCAGCTACACCAACTCCATGACCGTGCATGAGATCAAGCATGATTGCTTCAAGGCACAGCAGGCTCTTTGGATACAGTTCACTTCCAAGATACCAGAGGTTATTGTGAACATCTACATGAATGTTCAAGATCGATATGGCAACAAGAGCAATAAAGAGGTTGCCAGTTGTGATTTACAGAAGGGTACTGAGCAGCAATTCAATTGGAGCAACCTCACCTATGATCGGGCCTGGGATGACTACGATAACAAGCATATTGCCTCATTTCTCACGCAATAACGCCATTGCCAAAATGAGAGAAGCCCTGCTACTTCCGGTTCGCAGGGCTTCCTCAGAATTTCCGCAGTAAAGATGTGCCTAGTCTATAGCAATATAGTGTATCCACGATGGCCGTATGCCATCCCTACGATTGTAGCACTCCGCAACCAGCTCCGTCAAACGCACTCCTTGCCTGTCATATAATAGAGACGCAGCTCGATGCAAAAAATAAAATTGTGGTATGCTGATTGAAGTAGGTGCAAAGCTGAGCCGGTTGCTTCATATTCGGCTTCCCAAAGAAAGAATGCCTACAGAAACCCCTGGCCTTGCGATGAAGGTGCAAATCCTTCACGATGACCAGGGGTTTCGCCAATTATGCTACAATGAACCTGGCTCTCCTCATGTTGCTCACGACATATCCTCCCCCAGGATTGGAGAGCCATCCCCCAAATAAAAGAGAGCCTACGTAACAGTAGGCTCTCTGGTTGCTATTCTTGGTCTCCCCATGCGGGAGCCTGCAAGCCACTTTTTGAATTGTTCAGACTCCTCATCGATGAGCCAGATACTACCAGATTTGTGAGCGGGTACTCGACCTCGCTCAACGGCTTTGTTGAGTGTGGTGCGATGCACACCACACTCTTTACTGATTTCAGCTATTGTTTTCATGCTAAAACTTGCTCTTTTGATACAAACCCAGTTCAGTGCTATAGGCCAGATCATTCAGAGGAATGGGCTGGTTTTCATCGGGAAATTGAATGCAGGTGACTCCGGAGCGTCGCACAATAGACGCCTGCCCTGCCTGGACTTGCTCAACAATGACTTGAGAGACCTGGCTTTTCAACAGCGTTGGTGTGTGCCAGCCAACTTTAACTTGAGCATCAAAGCCGTCTTCAGTATCAGCGGCGTCTGTAGCGGAGACGTAGTACGAGTCCTGAGTAGCAACGTAAACGTTGCCATCTTCGTCGGCAATCTCATCGCCGACCTGATGCTGACTACCAACAAATGTCGCCTCTTCTTCTGGGGCTGGCGCTTGTTCTATAGGGGCTGGTGTCGCTTTGTGACCTTCATCCCACTCTGTGTGTGATCTGAGCAACTCGTTCATCAATTCTTCCATACTTGGCATCTCTTTTTCTCCTTGACTTTTCTTTCGCGTACCTCATTCTTGGTACATTCTTAGTATATTCTACAACGGTAGAAATGTCACTACCCAAAAGGAGTATCTTTTGAATTACCCAACAATTACCCAACATTACAATTCGTTCATAATCCCCCGCAATTCTTACAATTTGATGAAAATGGCACAATCCTCTTGACAGTCTCTAACACCTGTGATATGTTTATACATATGTTTACCAGTGTTTATACTGTAGAGCGAGGAAAAAGTCATGGGAGTCGAGGCACTTGTGAAGAAAGTTAAGCCTAGTGATGTACGTACGGAGCTAGGTCTAACGCAAAAGGAGCTAGGCGCATTGTCGGGTCTATCTCATGTTACCATCATCAGGGCTGAGAATGGGATAAGTATCCAACGCCTGTCTGCTCATGCGATTTTCAAAGCTCTGAACAAGGAGCGGGTAACACAGGGGTTGCACCGTCTCAAATTTGAAGAGATGGACTGGAAAATCCAGGGAGAAGACTGATTGTTAATTAAAGAGCCTCGTCTCACAATTTTGGCAAAGGCGTGAAACAAGGCTCAAGGGGTTTCCGCTACGATATCAATCATACGACAGGTTTGGTGATCTGTCAATATAGATGTCTTGGGGGAAGCCCAAAAAGAAGGGGAGCTACGATGGTAAGAGCAATTTTTGCGTATTACCTAAACGTGGTAGAGGAGGTGGCAGGGTGAACATCTCCGAATTGCGCCGTATCGCCAAGAGATACGGATGCTCAGCACATACACAGACACGCCGTGGTATCCAGACCATTTTCATCAGCGACTCATCCTATGAGACGAAGAAACGGATGAGTACCAGACAGTTAGTCCAACTCACTGAGGCTGAACTTCTTCCGATGCTCAGAGAGTGGAGTCATAGAAATGTGACGCAATTCTGGACAGGTGAAAGTGAGGTGGTAGGGTGAACATTCTCCAGATCAAGCCATTAGCGGCCATCTACGGCTGCACGATTGATACTGTGTGGCATCATGGCGTAAGTATAGAAGTTGTTGTCACCAAAGGCTCGCAAACTCAGAACATCGGCTCTGTCAATACTGTCGAGGACATGACACGCGACGAACTACAGCGCATATTCGAGAGTGTGAGCGGCGTGAGCCTCCGCGAGTGGTGGACAGGTGGGAAGCCGAAAGAGCAAATATTCTACACGGTAGCGCTTTATGAAGAGTCGCTACCAGTACATTATGTCCTGCCAGGTGATAACCGACCTCGCTGGTTTCCTGGGCCATTTAGTGACCCTGGCGAGGCGTCACAAGAGTTTCAAGCGGTGTACGGCCGTGATTGCGTCCATCTCAATAATGACGCCTTCTATACGATGTTTCCCTATCCGGCGGCGGGAAGTGAGGCGCAGCGATGAGTAAACGGAAATTCATCGGCAAGCAGAAGGTCACACACATAGACCCTACGCCGGAAGAGTTTGTGCAAGCGGTACAAATGGCTGAAAAAATAGTGATTGCTTCTATGGCAGAGAAAAAGCATGTCCTTGAGCCTTGTGCGGCACTCACGTTTCTCGCACTCTGCACAAAGGCAGTACTTGTGAGAAGTAATCATTTCACGATGTCAGATAGTGAACTCAAAAAAACCGTCTTTTACATCCTCAACATCCCTGGCTACACACCAGGGATAGACTTTCCCTACACGAAAGAGCAAATGGCAGAGAGTTTGAGGGGAGAGCCATGAGTGATGATTTCACGTTTGACGGCTTCACTATCCCTGAGAAAAACTACTTCCCTATGCCGAACGAGTGGGTAGATATCTGTGCAAAGATCGATAACCTATCAGAATTGAAGATCATTCAATACGTTTTGCGCCATACCTGGGGATATCGTGAGTACGGTATCACAAAAACGATCTCCGTCGATGAGTTCATGAACGGGAGAAGGCGTGTAGATCGCAGCCGCATGGACAGTGGAACGGGATTAAGTGAGCCAAGTGTCAAGGATGGCATCAAGCGAGCCATTAAACACGGCTATCTTGTCTGTGATGTGGATGAGAAAGACCTGGGAAGAACCAAGAAGTCCTATGGTCTAAAAATGATAGAAGAACGGGGTAAGATACTTACCCCCCAAGATACTTACCCCGTAAGCACCCGTAAGCAACTTACCCCCTGGGGTAAAGATACTTACCCCCTGGGGTAAAGATACTTACCCCCGATCAGAGAAAGACACTAATAGAAAAACACCTGAAGAAAAACAAATAGATTCTTGTGATGCTGCTAACGCAGACATCACGGCGGACGTTCAATCTTCTTCTGATCTCTCTCAGGATGACGAACAAGCACTTCAAGATGCCTGGATGGCAAAAGTACGGGTGATTGTTGAAGAAGCCAACAACGGTACACGACAAAAGACCTTCAAGGCCACGCTGCCAAAAGCCGCCAAGCCAGAGCCAACGCCAGAAGAACAGGCATTCCAAGCTCGTTGCACTGCACTGCAAGCGCAAATTATCGAATGGCGCGGCTATCCGCTCACGCACAAGGGGCAGATCATCAACGAGCGTAAAGCTATTCGCTCACTGGCTGAGACGTACACCGACGAGCAGATAGCTGAGGTTCGAGAATATCTGTTCTCGAAGCACTGGCGATGGAGCAAGCAGGACAACAGATACACCATCGGAGCACAGATCATCCTCGATGAAGCGGGCAATGTGCAGCAAATCTTGAAGCATCCACAAACGTCCGAAGTCAACGGACACTCGCCCCCAGGGAGCAATGGTGCGAAGCCTCGCCCGTCAGCATTGGTGAGTGAGGAGCAATCCGCCAAGAACAAAGCGCGCCTGTATGCCGCTGCGGCTGCGAAGCAGGCAGAGAAAGCAGGACAGCATGAAAATTGAATTGCTCAATATTCGCTTGCAATACATCTCCATCGGCTCAGGCAAGGTACACGCTCGGCAGATTGGCAAATCACGGTATAATCCAACGATTGATCTCAGCCATGCTACCCTGTGTGGCCGCTCAGTTCCCGATGATGCGAAGCCTGAGAGCGAGCGTGAAATGGATATCCGTCTGATATGTGGTCGCTGCTATCGGTCTCTCAGGACGTTTGATCGCGGCGTGAAAGCGAGGTGACAGCATGAGGTTTGCGTACGGCGATCCCCCTTATATCGGGCAAGCCAAGAAACATTATGGACATCTTGGAGGCTCAGAAGTTGACCATGTTGCTCTTATCGCCCAATTAGAGACATATGACGGATGGGCACTATCACTTACCTCGAGTTCACTTCAGCAAATACTTGCTATGTGCCCGAATGACGTACGTATTGCAGCATGGGTTAAGCCATTCTGTTCATGGAAGCCGGGTATCAATCCTGCTTATACCTGGGAACCTATCATCTGGAAAAGCGCAAGAAAACGGACAAGAGAACAGCCGATAGTCAGGGACTATGTTTCATCTTCAATCTCATTACGGACTTTTATTAAAGTTGAGCATGAGGACGGAACAACGACCAAAGAGAAACTACCAGGTCGCAAGCCTGACGCATTTTGCTACTGGCTGTTTGAACTGCTCAACATCCAACAAGATGATAGCCTTGATGATCTTTTCCCAGGGACTCGATCTGTGAGCAGAGCTTTTGAGCAATGGAAACGTAGCTTATGGACGGAGGTAGCCGGATAATGCAACACACCAACGACACGATGAACACTAGCCCGCTCATGCGCCGCTTCCTCGCCAATCCAACGACGCAAGCCGCAGCGAACTGGGATTGCCCTACCTGTGGGCTTATCCAGGGCAAGCGTGTCACGCTCATGGGGGCTACGCGCTATCTCCGCGAGCGGTGCGCTTGTCAGGAAGCCGCAGCCTTGCAGAAAGAGCAGGATAAGCGGCGTCTTGAATGGATACACTGGCAAAGGGGGCGTACTTTCTCCTGGCTCGGTGAGCGGTGGGATGATAGCGCATTACTGGAAAAGACATTCGCTAATTTCAACTACAAGCCGCAGCGAGAAGCCTATGAGACGACGCGGCTATTTACGCAGCTCATGCGGGGAACGCTTGTCCTACATGGCACCTATGGCACCGGCAAAACACACCTGCTCGCGGCCCTCTGCAACGATCTGAGGGAGTTGGGCAAGGGGAGCTTATTCACCACTGCACCGAAACTCTTTTCAGCGATCCAGAGCAAGATAGCCATTCATGAGGATTATTCATCCATCATCACTAGCGCCATGAAAACAAGCCTCCTGGTGATTGATGACATCGACAAGGCCAAGCATAGCGAGTTTCGAGAAGAGATTTACTTTGAGATTGTGGACGAGCGCGTAAAAGCTGGCAGACCGATAGCCATCAGCACCAACAGGCTCGATGAGCTTGAGAACTACGTTGGCGGCGCGGTGTGCTCCCGTCTCAAGGTCGGTCAAATAGATATACAAATGATTGGACTCGACTACAGGGAGACGTTGGATATTGCGTAGCAAGGGGGCAAGGATGACACCGCAAGGGGAACGGCTGACACCATCGCAGAAGGTTGACATACTGGCGCTTTTTGAAGACATCTATAAGGCCAACATGCGCCAAAGCCTGCCGGATATCAATTATATCCTGGCTCAGATCGAGGCCATGCCGAAGACCAGGAACAAGGATGAATGCGCACGCCGCGCACTCCTGCGCCGCTTTATGGGCGAAGCATTGGACATGATGGAGATGCATCTGAGCGCATTGCGCACGCGGTACGCCGCATTGCCGGAGTTGGAGCAGAAAACGGAAAACGAATTTAGGGGGAATGGATGAAACTTCTATTGCAATTTGCTGATAAAGTGGGCATAGCATGGGCGCAAGAGCAAGTGGCACGGTTCCATTATCTCAAGAAGCCGATTGATGTCCGTTGCTCAGTCCAAGGCTATATCATTCTGCTTGACTTGCGACGTGTAGGATGTCTCTTGTTCGGGCGTCCTGAAGCGCAGCGGTGCAATGGCTGGTATGGAAGCGTTGAGGATGTACTATCGGGTAAATGTCGTATTACGCGCTGGCAAATACTGAACTTGGCGCGAGTATGGCTTGACCCGATCATACAGCGCGGGGGAGAACATTATATCCCAAATCATTGCAGCGCATCTCCTTTGATTATCTCATGGCAAAGCCGCCCGTTTTTCTTGATGAGCCATACGAGATTACAGAATGCTTATCCTACTGTGATACGCGGGTACATCAGGGAACACTTTACAAGGCCTCTAACTTCCAATTGATGAGGGAAAATAGGCAAGGGATACAGACCTATAGCCGACCGCTCAGGAGACTTACTCATGCTGAGAAGAGGCAAATTGTTGAAAAAGCCTGTCGCTCCCCGCGTTATGCAGCATTTCAAGCGAAGCGTTGCCTGGATGCATGGCAAGAAACGGGAGTAATTTTGTAGCGTGAAATAGGCGGGCGGCACGACTAACACCGCCCGCCCTATCCCTGGTGTCCGTCAGGAATAACATAATTTTACAACCTGGAAGGGAAAAACAACATGAGAAAAACCGTTATCGTCATTCTGAGCATCCTGTTTACAGGAGCCTTGCTGCTCTACACAGCACAGGCAAATCTTGACCTGCTCACCCAGGTGTCACCTAACCCACAATTTGTAGGGTTCGCTATGGTGGCTCTCGAAGGTGGTGTGCTGTATTGGACAGGCTACTACCTGCTGCATTGGCATGGCATCCATAAAGGCATCGCTATGGTGATGATCTTTATCTGCTTTCTGTTTAGCATGGTCGGCTTTTTTGTAGATAGCAACCTTGTAGCGATGCGTCACTCTCTCGGTACAAGCCTGGCTGACTGGTTCCCTCACGTCATCCTTTTAGTTGGAGCCGATATTTGTCTTAATGTCGGCATGGGGATAATTGTGCATCTCATACCCGACAATCGGCAAATAGTGAAATCAGACTTTCAGCCATTGCTCAATGCTGGACATGCCGTAAAAGATGGCATCTCGAATATGCGCAATGGCCGCAAAGAGGAAGCGACGGAAGACGTAAAAAAATAGAGGCCATTGCTGAGGATGAAGGCCCAACAGCAATGGCAGAAATGGACATTTTCAGCGAGTCAGTTGAGGGAGAAAAATCATACGATGAGGTGCCGGAAAAATCAAAGAATCATTTGATTTTTTTGCCACCTGGGGAAGCATCGGAAGCCAGTCTACCAAAATTTTACAAAAAGCGTGGTAGACAACGTACGGAAGCAAAAACAAAGGGTGTGATCGTTTATCGGCTGACTCGCCACAAATGGCCGTATGGCCTATCAGAGTACATGCAGTGGTACTACGAAACCTATTATATCAAGAGGGGAAGTAAGTTTTATGACAAAACCCAACAGTGGAAAGCAGAGATCAAACGTTCAAAAATCCACCTCGTTACAGATCACACTGCTTGATGCAAAAGAATTTCTGTTCCAATTAGACGGGGAAATTCTCAATGTGGAGGATGCCACCGACGAGCAATTTGATAGATTTATCACACAACATATCCAGGTAGGTTGGTCATTAGAGGATAGAGTTGATGCTATCAATTTGGCGTTAGCAAGAGGGAAAACGTTGGGCGTGCTGCCTGATAAAAATCAAACAGAAAATCAAATAGCTATTTGATTTTTCAGGGTGATGGAATGGCTACAGATGCCATGTAAGGAGAAAATAATGTCAGAACCTATATTAAATTATCCTGCGATTGCATCGCGTGCATTGCCCATAGAGGATTTACGTCTCTTACGGAACATATGTGATGAACACAAGTTCTCGTATGGAGTTTTTTGCGCAGTGATCGTCAAGTATGTCTTGCATTCTCAGCAACTTCTAGATACTTACATCAGAATGACGCAGCAATTTGAAGATGATAGAAAACCCGCCACTATCGAGGAAATGAAGACACTACGCGAGCAACTACGCCAACAAGAGGAAGAGTTAGAAAGCCTACGCGCATTCAAACGAGCCGCGCAAAACTCATTTGAGAGCGTTTTATGAGCCTGGAAGCCGTGGGGGAATAAATGATGGATATGATTGAAGCTGAGATGCTTATCGTCATG
>WNGG01010343.1_pt1 | contig 10122 bp, 8 predicted proteins | sample 5400661 | NCBI WGS metagenome assembly WNGG01 (sample SAMN13153372, study PRJNA577476) | soil metagenome | isolation source: 100 cm soil or saprolite under Garry oak tree replicate 1 | place: USA:California | collected 2016-06-15
CATCGCGGCCAAGGGCGTCGCGCATCCAGGCGCCATGATCGCCGCGCTGAAGCTCGCCGCCCAGATGGCCACGGGCGCGTGAACATCGCGCTGCGCGCGGTCTCGAAGAAGTTCGGCGCGACCGCCGCCGTCGATCACGCGACGCTCGACATCGCCGACGGCGAGCTCTTCACGCTGCTCGGCCCCTCCGGGTGCGGCAAGACGACGCTGCTGAGGCTCATGGCCGGGTTCTACCGGCCCGACGGCGGCGAGATCTGGTTCGGCGGGCGCCGGGTCGACGACCTGGCGCCCCACGTGCGCAACATCGGCATGGTCTTCCAGAACTACGCGCTGTGGCCGCACATGACCGTGGCCGCGAACATCACGTACGGCCTCAAGCTGCGCAAGCTCTCGACGACCGAGATCGCGCGCCGGCTGGCCGAGGGCCTCCGCAAGGTGAACCTCGCGGGCCTGGCCGAGCGCTACCCCGGCCAGCTCTCCGGCGGCCAGCAGCAGCGCGTGGCCCTGGCCCGCGCCCTCGTGCTGAACCCCGACATCCTGCTCCTCGACGAGCCGCTCTCGAATCTCGACGCCAAGATCCGCCTCCAGGTGCGGGCCGAGATCCGCACGCTCCAGAAGGATCTCGGTATCACCACGGTCTACGTCACCCACGATCAAGAGGAGGCGCTGTCGCTCTCCGATCGGGTCGCGGTCATGCGTGACGGCGTGATCCTCCAGACGGCGCCTCCCCGCGAGCTCTACGAGCGGCCACGAAGCCGCTTCGTCGCCGATTTCGTCGGCGTCAACAACTTCGTGCCCGGTGTGTGCCGCGACGTGGCCGCCGATGGCGCGACGATCGACACGGCGCTCGGCGTCGTGCGCGGCGTCGCCGCCGACGGCGTCACGCCGGGCGGCCGCTGCGTGCTCGCGGTCCGTCCCGAGAACCTGGTCGTCGGCAACGGCGGCGACAACATCGTCGAGGCGCGCGTCATCCTCGCCTCGTATCTCGGCCACGCGCTCCGCTACGACGTGGAGGCCGCGGCCGGCGTGCGCCTCAAGGTCGACGTGCGCGACCCGCTGCACCACCAACCGCTGGCCGCGGGCCAGCGCGTGCGGATCGGGTTCGGGTCGTCCGCGGCGCTCGTGCTGACGGATGACGTCGGCGCGAGCTGAGGCGCGCCCGCGCGCCGGCGCGGGCGGTGCGTGGTGGCCGGCGCTTGGCATCGCCGCGATCTGGATCTTCCTGGGCGTCTTCCTCGTCTACCCGCTCGCCCGGATCTTCTACGACGCGTTCTCGGACGACGCCGGGCGGCTCACGGTCCGCCACTTCGTCGACTTCGCCACCGACGGGTTCTACCGCCGTTCCCTCTGGAACTCGCTGGTCCTCGGACTGGGGACGGTGGCCGCGACGAGCGTCCTCGGCTTCGCCATCGCGATGCTGCTCGTTCGCTACGACTTCGTCGGCCGCAGCCTGTTCAGCAACCTGACCCTGATCCCGATCGTCGCGCCGCCGCTGGTGGGCGTCCTGGGCTTCACGTTCATCCTGGGCCGGGCGGGAACGGTCAACGTCCTGCTCATGGACTGGTTCGACCTGCTGACGCCGATCAACTTCGTGTACGGCGTCCACGGCGTGCTCCTGGTCGAGACGCTCCACCTCTTTCCGATGATCACGCTGAACGTGGTCGACGCGCTGGCCAAGATCGATCCGGCGCTGGAGGAAGCCGCCGAGAGTGTCGGCGCGCCGGGATGGTGGAAGCTCGCCACGATCACGCTGCCGCTGACGACCCCCGGCTACGTGGCGGGCGCGCTGCTCGTGTTCATCTGGACGTTCTCGGATTTCGCCACGCCGCTCGTCCTCGGCGTCCACGATCTCCTGGCCGCGCAGGCGTATCTCAACATCGTCCAGTTCGTGGACCGCCGGCTCTTCCGGATGGGGATCGTCATCTCGGCGTTCATGGTCCTCCTCGCGGTGCTCTTCCTGATCGCGGCCCGCCGCTACGTGGCCATCAAGGACTACTCGTCGCTCTCGTACTCGCGCGTGGCGAGGCGGCGGCTCTCGCCGGCGCGGCAGGTCCTGGCCATCCTCTTCCTCTCGCTGGTGATGCTGGCGTCGTTCATCCCGTATGTCGGCGTGCTCCTCGCGTCCGTGGGACGAGGCTGGTCGATGACGCCGGTCCCGCTCCACTACACGCTGCAGTTCTTCGAGCGCGTCATCGTCGAGACGCCCAAGTACGTCGTGAACAGCTTCCTGTACTCGATCGTGGCGGTGGGCATCTGTATCGTCGTCGGTGTTCCGATCGCGTGGCTGCTCGCGCGGACGCACGTGCCCGGCCGCGACGTCCTCGATGGGCTCAACACGCTGATCCTGGCCGTTCCCGGGACGGCCATCGGCATCGCCTACATCCGCGCCTTCCACGAGCCTCCGCCCGGGTTCGACCGCGGATTGACGAGCTTCTGGATCATCCTGCCGCTCGTCCTGGCCATCCGTCGGCTGCCGTACACCGTCCGGGGCTCGTACGCCTCGCTGCTCCTCGTCCATCGTTCGATGGAGGAGGCCGCGGCCAGCGTCGGCGCCGGACGCCTGCGGTCGTTCCGCGACGTGACGCTGCCGCTGATGTGGCGCGGCATCCTCGTCGGCTCGCTCTTCTCGTTCATGACGTCGCTCCAGGAAGCCTCGGCGGTGCTGTTCCTCTCCCTCGGCGGCTGGGAGACGATCACCGTGGGCATCTTTTCTTTCTACATCGCGGGCAGCGCCAGCGAAGCGGCCGCGCTCGGCGTCATCCTCCTCGTCGTCGCCGCGGTGACCGTGCTCGTGATCAACCGCGTCGCCGGCACGCGCATGGGTGGGATGTTCGGATAAACATTGAGCCTTTCCTTGTCGCAGCTTCACGCTTGTGCTAGTGTTCGTCTTCACATGGCGCCGGGCGAACCTGCCTGGAAGTCCGTCGGCGAGCTTGCCTCGATCGGAATGACGATGGTGCTCGCGACGGTGATCGGGCTCGCCGGCGGGTACTACGCGGACCGATGGCTCGGCACGAGCCCCATCTTTCTTCTGATCGGTCTCGGCCTGGGGATCGCGGCGGGGTTCGTGAGCCTGTTTCGGACGGCGAAGGACGCGGAGCGGGATCTGGATGAGCGTGAGTGAGCTTCGGCTGCGGGTGACGGCGGAGAGCGCGGTGATCGTCGTCGTGCTCGCCGCCGTCGCCGCGACGCTCGGCGGCGCCCGCGTCGGACTCGGCGTCCTGGCCGGCGGCGCCCTCGCCATCGCGAGCTTCTGGCGGCTGGCCGCTGACGCGGCGAGCGTCTCGACCGCGGCATCCGGTCGCTGGCTGATCGCCAGCGCGCTGCGCTTCGGTGGACTCGCGGCGGCGACGGCCGTGCTCCTCGTCCTCGACTGGGCGCATCCGGTCGCACTCGTGTTCGGTCTCACCATCCTGCCATGCGATCTCGTGGCCCAGGGGCTGCGGCTCGCCCGCGTTCAGCGCGAGGGCTGATGGAAGTCATCGAGCATCCCCCGATCTTCAGCCTGCCCGGCATTCCCGATCACGTCACCTATACGTGGATCGTGATGATCATCCTGGCCGGGCTCGCGTTCGTGGCGTCGCGGCGAATGGACCTCGTTCCGCGCGGGACGCAGAACTTCCTCGAAGTCGTGCTCGAGCAGTTCCAGGCGCTGATCGACGACGTCATCGGCCCCGAGGGACGGCCGTATCTTCCGCTGATCGCGACGCTCGGGCTGTTCATCCTCACCGGGAACTTGCTCAGCCTCATTCCCGGGGTGGCGGGGCCGACCGCCAACCTCAACACGACGGCGGCCTGCGCGATCATCGTCTTCGTCTCGTACCACGCGATCGGCATCCGTCGGCAGGGCTTCGTGAACTACTTCAAGCACTTCATGGGCCCGGTGCCGCTCCTGGCGCCGCTCATGATCCCCATCGAGACGATCAGTCACCTGGCCCGGCCGCTGTCGCTCTCGCTCCGACTGTTCGGCAACATGACGGGCGGCCACATCCTGCTCGCCATCATCTTCTTCCTGATGGGGCTCGACGGTCTGATCGGTTGGGCGCTCTCCGGCAGCCCAGCCGGAGCGATCGTCGGGGGCGTCGGCGGCCTCATCATGATCGTCTTCACGGTCGGCTTCCTCTATCCATTGAAGATCCTGGTCTCGGTCCTTCAGGCCTTCATCTTCGTGATGCTGACGATGCTCTACATCGCCGGCGCGACCGAGGGGGCCGAGCACCACCACGCGGAACACCACTAGCAGATCACCACGCGGAGAGGAGGAAGGTCGTGTCACGTTCACTGATGCTGGCACTCGGGGCAGTGTTCGCGTTTCCAGGCCTTGCGGCCGCACAGGGACCCGCCGCCGCCACCGGAGGGTGGGTCGGCCCGTTCGCGGTCATCGCGGCCGGAATCGGGATGGCGCTAGCAGCGGGGCTGTGCGGACTGGGTCAGGGACGGGCGGTGGCCGCAGCGGTCGATGCGATGGCTCGACAGCCGGCGGCGGCTGCGCGCATCCAGACCGCGATGATCATCGGTCTGGCCCTCATCGAGTCCCTGGCGATCTACGTCCTCGTCGTCGCGATGATTCTGTTGTTCGTGCAACCGATCAAGGGGTAGGAGGTTCACCAGCGCGGGCGCCCCGCGGCGCCCGCGTCTCCGGCGATGCCCCGTCGTTCCAGCTCCCGCCTCCCGAGGATCCCGGAGATGACCGTGCGCCGGCTCTCCGTGTATACGCGTTGTCTCCTCCAGCTCGAGGAAGACGGCGTGAAGACGGTGTCTTCGCAGGACCTGGCCGAGCGCTTCAACCTGAATTCGGCGCAGGTGCGCAAGGACCTGGCGTACTTCGGCGAGTTCGGCGTTCGAGGCATCGGCTATTACGTCTCGAGCCTGAAGGCCGAGCTCCAGCGCATCCTCGGGCTCGATCGGGAGTGGCCGGTCGCGCTCGTCGGCTTCGGTAACCTTGGCTCGGCGCTCTTCCACTACCGGGGCTTCGGGCGGCAGGGTTTCCGGATCGCCGTCATCTTCGACGACGATCCCGCGAAGGTCGGCCGCGAGGTCGACGGTGTCCCGATCTTCTCCACGCGCGATCTCGCGCGGGAGATCCAGGCTCGGCGCGTGCAGATGGCGATCGTCGCGGTGCCGGCCGAGGCGGCCCAGTCCGTGGCCGATCAGCTCGTCGCCGCCGGGATCAAGGCCGTGCTCAACTTTGCCCCGGCCCGGATCCGCCTGCCGCGCGACGTCCGGCTCAAGGACGTCGACCTCTCGATCGAGCTCGAGACCCTCTCGTTCTACCTGGCGAAAGCTTCGCGGTAGGATGATGTGACGGGGCACGGGCCTCGCGAGCCCGGGCGCCCGTGCCCGGTTCGACATGCTGAGTGAGTGGGCCGCCTTCAGCGAGCTGGCGAAAGCCTTCGCCGAGGGAGAGGCCTGCCTGCGCGTCGCCGGACTCACCGGCCCCGCCCGGGCGATGGTCGTCGCCGGCCTGGCGAAGACGCATCCCCGGCCACTGCTCGTCGTGACCGCCACGCTCGCCGACGCTCACCGCTTCACCCAGGACCTCAAGTTCTTCGGGACGCCCGCGGTGGAATTTCCCGAGCGCGAGCCGCGCCTGTGGCGGGGCGGGCGCCAGCGCGAGAGTGACGCCGAGCGGGCCGTCGTCTGTCGTCGCCTGCTCGCCGGCGAGCCGCTCGTCGTCGTGGCCACGCCGACCGCGATCGACGTTCCGCTTCCCAGTCCGACGGAGTTCCGCGAGGCCACGCTGCGCTTCACGACCGGCGACAGCCTCGATCGCGAGCTCTTGATCGAGGCGCTGGAGAAGGCTGGTTACGAGCGGACCGACACCGTCGTCGAGGTCGGTCAGTGGAGCGTGCGCGGTGGCATCGTCGACGTGTTCTCGCCGGCCCAGACGGCGCCGGCGCGGCTCGAGTTCTTCGGCGACGAGATCGAGTCGATCCGGCTCTTCGATCCGACGTCACAGCGCTCACAGGCCACGCTCGACGAGCTCCTCGTGCTTCCGTTGCACGAGGACGGCGCCAGTGCCGAGGCGGGGCGCGGCCTCCTCGACTATCTCCCGCCGACGGCCGCGGTCGTCGTCGACTCGCCGAAGCTGCTCGACGCCACTGACGAAGACGCGCCCGAGCGACCGCCGCTCGGCCAGCGCCTGGCCGGACGGCAGCGCCTCGAGCTCGAGCTGGTCGAGGGCGCCACCGGCCCCGCCGGGCTCACGCTCGACACGCGCTCGGTGACGCAGCACGCAGGAAAGTTCACCCAGCTCGCCGAGGAGATCGCGGGCTGGCGTCGCGAGGGCTTCACGGTGAGGCTGGCCGCGGCCGACGATCGCCAGGCCGACCACGTCCAGCAGATCCTGCGCGAGCACGGTGTGGAGGCGATCCGGGCCGCCAGCATCGACGCTCCCGAAGGACTGGCCATCGTCGTCGGGGAGTGCTCGTCGGGGTTCTCGATCCCCGCGCTGGGCCTGATCCTCGTCACCGAGACCGAGATGTTCGGTGCCCGGCGGCGAACGCTGCGGCGCCCGAAATACCAGCGGGGCTCACCCATCAGCGCCTTCACCGACCTCGAGGTCGGTGACCTCGTCGTTCACGAGGACCATGGCATCGGAAAGTATCTCGGCCTCAAGACCATGGCGGTGGGAGACCGCGACGGTGACTTCCTGCTCCTCGAGTACGCCGAGAACAACCGTCTCTATCTGCCCGTCGATCGGCTCGACCTGATCTCGAAGTACATGGGGGGCGACTCCACCGCGGCGCGCCTCGATCGGCTCGGCGGCGCGTCCTGGCAGCGGGTGAAGGATTCCGTCCGCGCGGCCCTGCGCGAGATGGCCGAGGAGCTCCTGCGGCTCTACGCCAAGCGCACGGTGGCCGACGGCCATCGCTTCTCGACCGACACGCCCTGGCAGCGCGAGTTCGAAGCCGCCTTCCGGTTCGAGGAGACCACCGATCAGCTCCGCGCCATCGAAGAGGCCAAGCGCGACATGGAAGGCGAGCGGCCGATGGACCGCCTCATCGCGGGTGACGTCGGCTACGGCAAGACGGAGGTCGCGCTTCGCGCCGCGTTCAAGGCGGTGGCCGACGGCACCCAGGTGGCCGTGCTGGTCCCCACCACGGTGCTGGCCCAGCAGCACTGGTCGACGTTCGTGGACCGCTTCGCGCCGTTCCCGGCCAAGGTCGAGCTGCTCTCTCGCTTCCGCTCGCCGGCGGAGCAGAAGACCGTCGTGCAGGGACTCCGCCTGGGCACAGTCGACGTCGTCATCGGCACCCATCGCTTGCTGTCGAAGGACGTCGAGTTCAAGAACCTCGGCCTCCTGGTCGTCGACGAGGAGCATCGCTTCGGCGTCGCCCACAAGGAACGGCTCAAGCAGTTCCGGGCCGCGGTGGACGTGATGACGCTCACGGCCACACCGATCCCCCGCACGCTCTACATGTCGCTCTCGGGTGTGCGTGACATGTCGGTGATCGAGACGCCGCCGCTCGATCGGCTTCCGGTGGACACCGTGCTCCGGCGCTTCTCCAAGGCCGTGATCAAGGAGGCGGTCGAGCGCGAGCTCCGCCGGGGCGGGCAGGTGTTCTTCGTCCACAACCGTGTCCAGTCGCTCCCGTCGATGGCGCGCCTCGTCCAGGAGCTCGTACCCGATGCGCGCATCGTCATGGCGCACGGCCAGATGCGTGAGCGCGAGCTCGAAGCGACCATGGTGAAGTTCGTGAGCGGCCAGGCCGACGTGCTGGTGTCGACGGCGATCATCGAGTCCGGGCTCGACATCCCGGCGTCCAACACGATCATCGTCAACCGGGCCGACCGGTTCGGGCTCGCCCAGCTCTATCAGCTCCGGGGGCGAGTCGGGCGCGAGCGCCAGCAGGCGTACTGCTACCTGCTGGTCCCCGCCGACGGCCGGGTCGATGAGCAAGCCCAGCGTCGGCTGCGCGTCCTGCAGGAGTTGACGGAGCTGGGTTCTGGCTTCAAGCTAGCGCTCCGCGACCTGGAGATCCGCGGGGCCGGCAATCTCCTGGGGGCCGAGCAGCACGGGCACATCGCGGCAGTGGGATTCGATCTTTATTCGAAGCTCCTGGCCGAGGCCGTGGCAGAATTGAAGGGCGAACCGGCCACTGTGACGGTCGAGCCGGTGATCAGCGTCAACACTGAAGGATTCTTGCCTGAAGATTATGTCCCCGAGGTCAATCAGCGACTGGTCTTTTACAAGCGTCTGGCCGGCGCCGGCGGCGACGATGCCGTGGCCGAGCTCCGTGCCGAGCTCGCCGACCGCTTTGGTCCGCCGCCGCCCGAAGTCGAGCAGCTCCTCGACATCGTCCGCATCCGTGGCGCCGCCCGGACCCTCGGGATCGAACGGATCGAGGCCGGCTCGGGCCGCGCGCTCCTCACGTTCGCCCCATCCACCAAGGTGGAGCCGGCCACGCTCGTCGGGCTCGTGCAGAAGAGCCGGGGGCGTCTCGCCATGAAGCGTGAGTTCACCCTCGAAGCGTTGATCGCTCGCGGAGAGTGGCCGGTGGTGCGGGACGCCCTGCTCGCGCTGTTGTCCGAGATCGGTCGCGGATGAGGGCGCGCTTCGTGGCCGCCGTGCTGGCCCTCGCCGTCGGCGGCTGCGCCATGTCCATGCCGGGATGGGTCCCCTACCTCGGCAAGAAGAAGGGCGAGCCCACGGTCGCGCAGCCGCCTCCGCCCGCGCCGGCCGCCACACCCGCCCCCGTGGTGACGAAGCCGCGCCCGCCGGAGAGCGAGGACGTGGCCGACCGCGTGGTCGCCGTCGTGAACAACGACGCCATCACGCTCGGTGAGCTGCAGGAGAACATCGCCATCTTCCGCCAGGAAAATCGCGACCGGGTCAGCGCGTCCGACGAGGAGCTGCAGAAGCAGTTCCTGGCGCGCCTCATCGACTCGCGGCTGCAGATCCAGGAAGCCGGGCGCGAGAAGATCACGGTCGAGGACGCCGAGCTCAACGAAGAGCTGGCCGAGCGCATGAAGCGCTTCGGCGCCAAGACGCCGGAAGAGCTGGAGGCCCTCGTGAAGTCGCAGGGGCTCTCCTACGACACGGTGAAGAAGCGCATTCGCGACTCGCTGCTCGTCCAGAAGGTGATGCGCCGCAAGGTCTCACTCCGGATCTCGGTGACCGAGCCGGAGATCGATCGCTACATCGCCGACAACCGCGAGAAGCTCGAGGCCGGCCTCGGCTACCACGCGCGTCACATCCTCATCGTGCCCGCCGGAACCACGGATGCCGACCTGGAAGCGGCCCGCATTCGCGCCGACGTCATCCGCGCCCAGATCCTGGAGGGCGCGGACTTCGCCGAGCTGGCCCGCCACAACTCCGGAGACGCCAGCGCCAAGGACGGGGGCGATCTCGGTACCCTGAAACGGGGCGAGCTCGCCCAGGAGATCGAGGTCCGCATTCTCGCCTTGAAACCGGGCGAAGTCTCGCGGCCGTTCCCGTCGTCCCTGGGCTGGCACGTCTTCCGGCTGGAGTCGAAGGACATGCTCGAGGGTGAGGGCCTCCAGCGGGTTCGGCAGCAGGTCAAAGACATCCTCTATCGTGAGAAGTACGAGGCGAGGATGGAGGCCTGGATCAAGGAGATGAAGGAACGAGCCATCATCGAGGTGCGGATGTGAAAAACGTTGACATCCTTGGACCCGGGTGAGAGCATGAGCGTGCTGTTAGCAGTCCAACCCCGCAACGCCCTGCTTGATACACGCGAGCTACTGTGCGAACCACTAACTGACGCGGCAACGAACGCCGCCCCCGGAGCCGTCTCATGAGCGCCCGCCGAGACCGAGGCCAAGGCAGCAACCCGACCGCCGAAAGTGCCGCTCAATCTTCCGTCGGAGGGATGAACCTCTCCGAGCTGAAAGAAAAGAGCATCCCCGACCTCAACGCCATTGCCCGCGAGATGAACGTCCAGAACGTGGGCGGCCTGCGCAAGCAGGAGTTGATCTTCAAGATCCTCCAGTCGCAGGCCGAGAAGGACGGTCTCATCTATGCGGAGGGCGTGCTCGAGGTCCTTCCCGATGGCTTCGGCTTCTTGCGTGCGCCCGACTACAACTATCTGCCTGGACCCGACGACATCTACGTCTCGCCCTCGCAGATCCGGCGCTTCGACCTGCGCACCGGCGACA